>VOFC01000699.1_pt1 | contig 14001 bp, 28 predicted proteins | sample 5384161 | NCBI WGS metagenome assembly VOFC01 (sample SAMN12384722, study PRJNA508395) | human gut metagenome | isolation source: healthy gut B | host: Homo sapiens | reverse complement strand
GAGTTGAAAAAAATTGGATTTATTGAATCGGGCAGAGAAGTTGTCTGCTATCATAGAGAGTATGTTCCGAAAAGCTTATCCGGCGTATGCCGGCAGCTACGAAAAGAAGGAGAATTACTTTCTTTTGTTGATGGAATAAAAATTTATATACGATTGGCAGAAACGGTTCTCATTATTGCTACAAAATGGATGAGACCGTTCTTGATGCGATGCAGGCGGTAGATAAAATCTTTGCCAAACATCAGAAATAATGATAGCGGGAGCGCTTTTAATGATGCAGATGGCAGTGACGACTAAGGTAAGCAGTTCTGCTAAAGAACCGATGACCAGATACCGTCAATCGCAAAGAAAATGGGCAGAATCAGGACAGCGCTGACTTGGAATACAAGGGTTCGCAAAAAGAAATCAGCGCCGATAATAGTCCATTATTTAAGGCTGTGAAAAATGAGGAGCCGTAAATATTAAGTCCACACACAAGAAATGTTGTGCAGTAAATTCGAAAGCCATGTCTGGTTAATTCTTTTTTAACAAAATCTCCTGCTTTCTGCTATAATTAAGCCAACTTATCGAAATTTTGTTGATTTTATGGCATGAAAAACAGGCTACTGGAATTCGGTGTGCTAGACTAAATTCCACCAGCCACATTATAAAAATGTGAAATGTTTACTTCAGTCTGACAGCAGATTTCGATCAGTTGATTAGTTACTTCTTAAAGCGTATCAGCTTAGGCGTTAAATTGACTTCATCTGGTGAAATCGGCTTGAGCTGAAATGCTTTAAGAACATCTTCTCCAAGTGTTTCCAGGGCAGCATCATACGGCGTTTTGCCGTCAAGGCTTTCTCTTGGAGTAGAGTTTATGTGATTCACAATAAGATTGACATCCCATTGGGTTAGAAATTCAAAGGATGTTCCTTTAGGCAATATCATGCGGAGCATGGTATGCGCCTGTTCGATGGTTCCTTTTGTCCGCTACGCATTGGGATCACAGTAATAAATGCTGCTTCTTTGGATGCCGTTAATTCCGGTTTCCAATTTTTCTGGGTTCCCAAATTCAGAGCCACGGTCGGTTAAGATATTTTTAAAAACAGATGTAAATTCATACGTTCCCATACGTTTTTCCAAACGGTCAAATACAGCACGGACGGCACCTTTTTGTGCACCGGTTAATAAGAAATGCAAGAAACAGTTTTTCCTCTGTAAAGATCATGGTTAACAGCGTTTTCTGGGAGTCCCTTGATGACTTTACTGTGTCCATTTGTACATAAGAATTTAATTCCAAAGAACAGAAGTCTGCATAGGTTCTGTTGGTAAATACTTCGCGGTCTTTGATCTGTGTTTTGTGGCACTTTCTTGGTTTGAATTTTGCCTGCCTTTTCAGATCCACATTTCTGGCTGTGAACAGTCCCTTATCGATGTATGTGTACATGGAGCGGACAGACATATCCAGTTCCGGATGATTGATCAGGATCTGATAGGGTGACTGTCCCTGTGCGATCAACGGAGTAACAATCTGGTCTTTTTGGTGCAGCTGATGCCGGGTCATATTTATTCCGGCACGGGAACTACTTAATAATTCGCGGTACTTACGGTCGGCAAAACGGGCATCATAGCGGTATTTATGGGCAATGGTACAATGATTGATTTTCATTGGACAGCCATTACATACATAAGGCGCCTTATCAAGTCTGCAGCACCGTTCCTTTTCGAAATCCTTACAGGTTTGGTTGCAGGTTGGACAGGATGTACATTTAATACCGCAGAGCATGATTTTTCCACAGGCATTTGTTTTTTTACAGTGATAGCGGTGTACACAAAAGTTTTTGGCATTATAGAAAGTTCCTTTGTGGTATCAGTCAGAAAGGCGTCGTGATTTAACCTCTTTTTGAGATGGTTGTAGGATCTTTACAAAGGAATGCCGCAAACAATTTTCCATGATGTATGAAGATATGCTGATTTGCAGGAGGAGATGAAGGACACAAACATTGCTTTGCAAAATGAAAGTGCCGCTATTTGCAAATCATGAAACAGCATCGCAAGATGTTCCAGTATGGAAGAAATGCGCTATGACCGCAGAAAGGGCGATCCCGTATACACTGCGGGTTTATCCTCCGAACAGATTGGATTTTATCTGATTGCATTTTCCATGATTTTGCCGAACACCCAAAGAAAGTATTTGCAGGATTATTTGGAACGGCTTTTTTTGCTGTTATTTGAAGAACACAAATAAGCGCCACAACGCCACTGGAGCTGGTTGTTCTGATGGAAGCGGATATGTTAGATGATACCGGAGCAATGGGAATTGTGCTTGATTCGTGGATTACGTCCAAAGAAGAAAATCCATCGTTTAATGAGGTTTGCAGGCATTTTGAAAAAATATACCTACCGTCATATGAAACAGATGGATTTTGTGACAGCACCCGGCAAGCGCTTCTGGCACGAAAAAAAGAGAACGCTTGTGTATGAATTTTTGAGGCAGTACCGCAGGGATTTAGGACTGATGGACTAGTCAAGCGGCTCGTTGTTTTTAAGTGTCGTGTGAAACCGTTTGTGAAGTGGTTTTCCTGCGTCACACTTTTGTGAAAATCCAAAATCAATTCATTGGCTAAAGGAATCGATTTTTTATAATATTTTAAGAGTGCGGCGTTTGTGTATTTTGCGTAGGATTTGGCACAGAGTGTCATCATGTGTCCCTCAAGCTGTTTGTAGTGGAATGTGATTTTCATAAGCAGACGAATCACAAACCGTTTCAAAAGAGCAGCCACAGGTTAGAAGCTTCTTATAAAAACGCATCCCGGAAAAAGAGCCCGTTTGATTTTATGTTTTGATAGAGCAAATGGGCGGTATACTTCGTAAATGGCATGGATGGTGGCTTTGTCTTTTGGAATCATGTGCCAGATAGGATAGGAGATGGCGTTGTAACCATCTTTTTCAGCAGAAACCGGTCAAACTCATTTTCCATTACCAGATGATTTTTTCCGGCTTCCGTAGATTTTGGAATGATATAGGTATGACATTCGCTGTCGAGCACAAAATGACAGATATAGCCGAGCAAATAGGCATAGGAGGCAGAGTCTGTACCAAGTTTTCGGATGATGGGCAGTTCGTAAGCCAGAAAAAGCATCAAATGCATGACTGTGCTGGTGGATAGCCTAATTGGTTGGTTTTACATTTTAATAAGGGATGATAAAAAAAAAATCCGGTCCCTGCAATCCGATACGGAATGCGGCAGGGTGTCGGCGAATGGTATTTTAAGTGGTTTGGGAAGCATTTTTTGTACTTCTTTGCCAAAGGAATTATGGGCATAAATACAAGGCATATTAAAATCTCCTTTCCATGTATGAAATTAGGATTACAAATTTCAATTTATAAGTATACCAGACAGGAGGAAAATATGTGCGAAAAAATGATAAAAAATGAAAAAAATGGTGTGGTATATTTGACGTTCCCTCTTTTTGAGAAGGCGGGAATCAAACACGGTTTTTCTACGAAATTAGGCGGCGTCAGTGTGGGAGACTGTGCGACTCTGAATTTAAGTTTTACAAGAGGCGATGATGAGAAAGCCGTGCTTGAAAACCATAGAAGATTTGCAAAAGCCGTCGGTTATCCGGTGGAAAATGTGGTGCTTAGTAATCAGGTACACGAGACAAAAAATTTTACGCGTTGATGAAAAAGACTGTGGCAAAGGTGTTGTCAGAGAATCGGATATCATTGGCATCGACGGATTGATTACGAATGATAAAAAGTAGTTTTGATGACTTTTTTGCGGACTGTGTGCCGTTGTTTTTCTATGACCCGGTAAAAAAGCAATTGGGGCAAGTCATTCCGGCTGGCGGGGAAGTGTAAAGCGAATCGGAGAAAAAACGGTGCGCCGCATGGAAGAGGAATTTGGCTCCAATCCCAAAGATATCCTTGCGGTAATCGGACCATCGATTTGCAAAAGACTGCTACGAAGTGAGCGAAGATGTTGCGGCTGCTTTTCAGAAAGAATTTAAAGAGGAGCAGTGGCAGGAGATTTTAGAAGAGAAACCGGCACATAAATATCAGCTCGATTTATGGCGGGCAAATGAAATTATATTAGAAGAAGCCGGTATCCCGAAAGAACAGATTGAGGTGAGTGGCGTATGCACCTGCTGTCATTTCGACTGGCTGTTTTCCCACCGTGCGACCGGTGGCAGACGGGGGGAAATTTAGCAGGCGTCATAACTTTAATGGAAGGAGAATGAGACCTTGAACCGCAGAAATTATCAGAAAGAACTGGATGAATTATTGGCATCGTTTTCAGAAAAAAAAACGATTATTTCTTCATTGCTGCTGTGCACCATGCAGCAGTTATGTATTAGAATATCTGCATGATTTTTTGATATTACAGTATTTTTTTTTATAATCCGAATATTTCGGAAGCGTGTGAGTATCAAAAAAGAAAAGAGGAGTTAAAGCGTTTTTTGCAGACAGCTCCTTTTGGAAAAAGAAATTCATATGCACGATGCCGATTATGAACCGGAGCTTTTTGAAAAAAATAGCAAAGGGCATGAGAAATGACCCGAGCGGGGGCCAAGATGTGCAAAGTGTTTCAGACTTCGGTTGGAGGAAACCGCAAAATACGCAAAAGAGGGTGCATATGATTATTTTTTGTACGACACTTTCCATCAGCCCTCACAAAAATGCGGATTTGTTAATGCAGATTGGAGAAGAACTTTCTGAAAACTACGGTGTCTACTACCTGCCATCGGATTTTAAGAAGAAAAATGGGTATAAAAAGAAGTATTGAACTGTCAAGAGAATACGATTTGTACCGGCAGGATTTTTGTGGCTGTCGTTTTTCGAAAAAGGCAAAGGAGGACATGCGATGCGAGTGAAACAATGGATTTCTCTTTTCCTGTGTGTCATCATTCTTCTTCCCGGATGTGCGGCTTCTGAGGAAAAAGAAGACAGAGCGTGAAATTTTTGCCATGGACACGATTATGAATCTGACTTTTTACGGAGAAAACGGAGAACAGGCGATGACAGCGGCTGTTTCGAAATTCAACAGTTAGAGAAAACCTTATCCGTTACCAAAGCAGACAGTGAGATTTCAAAGATTAATGCTGCAGGTGGGAAAAAAGTCACAGTTTCAGAAGGAAACATATGACTTACTTTCTGCTTGTATTCAATATGGAAATGATACGGATGGGTTGTTTGATATTTCAATTTACCCGCTTGTGAAGTTATGGGGATTTACGACAGAGAAATATCATGTGCCGGACAAAGCCGAAAGAGATGCTGTTATAAAAAGATTGATTATAAAAAGATAGAACTTCTTTCGGATTGTCAGGTGAGGATTCCATCCGGCATGGCAATTGATTTGGGAGCGGCGGCAAAAGGCTATCTGTCCCAGAAAATTAGTGATCTTTGCAAAGAGAAAAAAGTTACTTCCTGTATTCTTTCCTTAGGTGGAAATGTGCAGACAATCGGCATGAAACCGGATGACACGGAATACACGGTAGGAATTACGGACCCATCCGATGGAAGCAGTATTTATGGCGCAGTAAAGGTAAAGGATAAGGCGGTTATTACCAGTGGGATTTATCAGAGAAATTTCAAAAAAAGACGGAAAACTGTATCATCATATCATGGATAAAAGAACCGGTATGCCGGCAGATAATAATCTGGCATCGGTTACGGTAATTGCGGAAAATGGGGCGATGGCGGATGCGTATGCGACCGCACTTTCAGTTATGGGAGAAGAAAAGGCAATTGCTTTTCAAAAAAACACCCGCAGATTCAGATTATTTTGATACGTAAAGACGGTACCTTTACCAATCTGAAAAAAAGCGGGAATGATAAAATCCTAGATAAAGTGGTAAATAATAGCAGCAACAATAATTCCGATGATACTGCCAATGGTGAATTTGATTGTCAGTCCGAAAGTCAGAACCAATACGCCTAAGTTTAAGGTAAGTGGTTTTGCTAATCCAAAACTTTTTCCAAAATTCAGCCACGACAGGCCGGCAACTCCGCTTGTCAGCTGGCTGATAAAGCTGCCAAGAACAACACCTGCTAAAATCAGTAAAAAGAGTGCCCAACCGTTTTTTCCTGCTCCTCTTGCCATGATGCACCTCCTTATGTAATCGAAATCTATCTTTTAGCATACACTATTTTTTTAGAAATCTGCAAAAAACTTTTTACGAAAAAAAGGAAATAATATCCTTATGTTGTAATTCTTTTAATGTAGTTGTTTTTGCTTAATCCCGAAAGGCAGGAAAGAGTGGATATGACAATACGTGAAAATTTAGAAAAAGAGAACATGACATACTAAGTCCTTATGCGGCATTTAGTGATGAGTCTAAGGGGCGCGATACATACGAAGAGCAATGTGACCTGCGTCCGGTTTATCAAAGAGACCGTGACCGGATTCTTCATTCCAAATCGTTTCGGCGGTTAAAGGGGAAAAACGCAGGTGTTTCTTGCACCGGAAGGAGACCATTACCGCACACGAATGACGCATACTTTTTAGAAGTGTCGCAGAATGCGAGAACGGTTGCAAAAGCACTTCGTCTGAATGAAGATTTGACGGAGGCAATCGCACTTGGACATGATTTAGGGACACACGCCGTTTGGACATGCCGGTGAGCGGATTCTGAATGAAATATATTCCGAGGGATTTCGTCATCAGGAGCAGAGTGTCCGCGTGGTGGAGTGCCTTGAAAAGGATGGCGAGGGATTAAATCTTACGGTTGAAGTAAGGGATGGCATCCGGAATCATTCGACTTCCGGAAATCCATCGACACTGGAAGGAAAAATTGTGAGACTCTGTGATAAGATTGCGTATGTCAACTCAGACATTGACGATGCAATCCGGGGAAAGGTCATCAAAGAAGAGGATATTCCCCGTGAATATACCGAGATTTTTGGGAAATACTCTTAGAGAGTCTCAATACGCTGATACACGATTTGATTCGTAACAGCATGGATAAAAATGATATTATTCAATCGGATACAATGCGGGAAGCGCTGACCGGTCTCCGTGCTTTTATGTTTGAAAATGTGTATGTCAATTCCGTTGCAAAAGCGGAAGAGGGAAAAGCCGAGTATATGATTGGCCAGTTATATAAATACTATATTGACCATGTGGAAAAACTCCCGGAAGAATATGGCAAGATGTTGAAATCAGGAGAGGCATCCGTTGAGCGTGTGGTCTGTGATTTTATCGCAGGAATGACCGACCGGTATGCGGTAGCGACATACCAGAGTTTGACGATTCCTCGCACGTGGTCTGTGTTGTAGGGAAGAAAAGTAACGGAGTGATGGCATGTATTACGAAGAAGATTTTGTGGAAGAAGTGAGACAAAGAAGTGATGTTGTCGATATTATTTCTTCCTATGTAAAATCTGAAACGGACCGGCAGCAATTATGTTGGACTTTGTCCGTTTCATAATGAAAAGACAGCATCCTTTTCCGAGTCCGTCAAAACAGATGTATTACTGTTTTGGATGTGGTGCCGGCGGCAATGTATTTACCTTTTTAATGGAATATGAAAACCTTACGTTTGTGGAGGCTTTTTAGAGCGGCTTGCCGAGCAAGCGGGGATGGAACTTCCGGAAAAAGGTAATTCGAAAACGACAGAAAACGCCGGATTTGCGGGATTCGATACTGGAAGTCAATAAGTTGGCAGCCAATTATTATTTTGCCTGTTTGAAAAGTGAGCAGGGAAAGATTGGTTATGAATATCTGACAAAACGTGAGTTAAAGCCGGAGACTATTGTGCGGTTTGGACTTGGTTTTGCGGGAAAAGGCGGAAGTCCACTTTACCAGTATGTAAAATCCAAGGGCTATCCGGATTCGGTACTCAAAGAAACCGGACTTTTCACTTATGATGAAAAGCGCGGCGTGTATGATAAGTTCTGGAACCGTGTGATGTTTCCTATTTTAGATAGGAACAACCGTGTGATTGCTTTTTTGGCGGCCGCGTGATGGGGGATGCGAAACCAAAGTACCTAAATTCGCCGGAAACAATGGTTTTTGATAAAAGCCGGAATCTGTATGGGTTAAATTTTGTGCACGGCAAGCAGAGTGAGGGCATGATTATTTGTGAGGGCTATATGGATGTGATTGCACTTCATCAGGCAGGATTCACAAATGCGGTGGCAAGCCTTGGTACGGCATTTACGAGTCAGCACTGTAGTTTGTTAAAGCGGTATACGGATTTGGTATATTTGTGCTACGACAGTGACGGTGCCGGTGTGAAAGCGGCGATGCGTGCGATTCCGATGCTGAAAGAAGCGGGGATTCGTGTCAAGGTAATCAATATGCGTCCATATAAAGATCCGGATGAATTTATGAAAGGTCTTTCGCCGGAGGCGTTTAAGGAGAGGATTGAACAGGCAAAATCGAGTTTCTTTTATGCGAGGTGGACAACCTGATGAAAGAATATGACATGAATGATCCGGAATCCAAAACGTCATTTATGAATGAAGTGGCAAAAAAATGTTTAACCTTTGATAATGAAATCGAGCGAACGAATTACATGGAGGCATTTTGCAGAGAATATAGCGTAAGAACCGAGGATTTCAAAAACTGGTTGCCTATCACAGTGCCAGAATGGTTGGCATGATTATGAGAAGAGGCGGCAGGAGCGCATGGTGAAGACAGCAAGACAAAAGGAGGACGGTATTGCAAAAAGCCAAGGTGTATTTCTTACATGGCTTAGTAATGACCCGGTTTTGTTTGAAAAGACAAAAGGGATTTTATCCGCCGAAGATTTTGTGGATGAGCCGTATCACGAAGTGGCGCAGATGATTTATGAGCAGTATGAAACTACCGGCAAAGTAGAGCCGGCCATGATTATCAGTAAATTCCAAAGCAAAGAGGAGCAGTCTCTGGTAGCCGGAATTTTTAATAAAGAATTAAAAGAAATCAGTAAAGATACCGAACAGCAGAAAGCACTGAATGAAGTTGTGCACAGTATCAAAAAGTACAGTCTGGAATACCGAAGCAGGCATGTGACGGACATGAAAGAACTACAGACTCTTATGGAAGAGAAAAAGAAAGTTGCAGACATTACAGATTTCATTTTTAAAAGAGCCGTTGTTTGACAACAGAAATGGAGGAAAAGATGGATAAGGAAAATACAAATGTAGACGAACAGCAGAAAATGCTGACAATTATGAGTGAGCTTGTTGAATTGGGCAAGAAAAAAGGAAATGTACTGGAACTCAGTGAAATTGAGAAGGTGTTCGCAGACCAGGGAATGGAACTTGATGATGACAAGACCGAAAAAAGTTTTCGAGTATTTGGAAAATAAAGGAATTGTTGCAATGGTGCCGGAAAGTGACACTGAGGATGACATTATTCTGGATGTTGAAGATGAGCCAACCGAGGAAGAACTGGAAAATATCGAAATGGCAGTTCCGGATGGTGTCAGCATTGAGGACCCGGTTCGTATGTATCTTAAGGAAATAGGTAAAGTGCCACTTTTGACCGCCGAGGAGGAAAAAGAACTGGCAATGAAAATGGAAGCCGGTGATATGGAGGCAAAAAAACGTCTGGCAGAGGCAAACCTGCGTCTGGTTGTCAGCATCGCCAAACGTTATGTCGGACGTGGTATGCTGTTTTTGGATTTGATTCAGGAGGGTAATTTAGGTCTGATTAAGGCTGTTGATAAGTTCGATTACAGAAAAGGATATAAATTCAGCACATATGCTACTTGGTGGATTCGTCAGGCAATTACAAGAGCCATTGCGGATCAGGCACGAACAATCCGTATTCCGGTTCATATGGTGGAGACAATTAATAAATTAATCCGTGTTCAGCGCCAGCTTTTTGCAGGAATTGGGACGTGAGCCGTATCCGGAAGAAATTGCGGAAAAGATGGGACTTCCGGTTGAGCGCGTGCGTGAGATTCAGAAGATTTCACTGGAGCCGGTATCGTTAGAAACTCCGATTGGTGAAGAGGAAGACAGTCATCTGGGTGATTTTATTCAGGATGATAATGTACCGGTACCTGCCGAGGCAGCAGCCTTTACTCTTTTGAAAGAGCAGCTTGTGGAGGTTCTTGGAACGTTAACTGAGAGAGAGCAGAAAGTTCTGTGTCTACGTTTTGGCTTAGAGGATGGACGTGCCCGTACACTTGAGGAAGTCGGCAAAGAATTTGACGTAACAAGAGAGCGTATCCGCCAAATTGAAGCCAAGGCTCTTCGCAAGCTGCGTCATCCGAGCCGCAGCCGTAAATTAAAGGATTATTTGGACTAATGCAGCATACAATAGAATTGTCTGCCCGCATGGCAATGAATGCTTCGCTTGTACCGGATGGAGCAAAAGTGGCGGATGTCGGCTGTGACCATGGTTATGTTTCTCTTTATCTTGCTTCAAAAAAGCATGTAAAAAAAGTTATTGCCATGGATATCAATGAAGGACCACTTTCTCATGCAAGAAAAAATATTGAAAAGGCAGGTCTTAGTGATTGCATTGACTGCCGTTTGAGTGATGGCATGCAGGCGTTAAATCAAGGAGAGGTCGATACTGTTTTGATTGCCGGTATGGGCGGTATGTTAGTTTGCCGGATTCTTGAGCAGTCGCCGGAAGTTATGCAGGAGGTTTCCACGCTTGTAATTCAGGCGCAGTCCGATTTATACGAAGTCAGAAAAGATGATTCATAAGATAGGCTTTTTCATTGAGAACGAAAAGTTTTGTATGGATGCTGGAAAACCGTATCTTGTGATGCGTGCAGTAAGAGGAGAAGAAAAACTCCTTATGAGCCGGCTGAGTATGAATACGGACGGCTTTTGCCGGAAGTGAGCGATACCGCTTATCGTAAGTTTTTACTGGATGAACGAGATAAAAAATGAAATTGCAGGAAACATTAAATATGCAAAAGACATCCGGTGCCGGTGCCCGTGTGGAAGAATTGACAGAAGAGATTACGGGGCTTAACTGGATTTTAAACAAATTCTAATTTGTTTTCCTAACGGAAGGGAGGAATTGCCATGGAAATTACATGGAGAGATAAAACAATAACATGCGAAGAAGGAACTACGCTGTTTGATATAAGTAAACAGGTGGAAAAAAGAATATGAGTTTCCGATTATTGTCGCAAAAGTGGATGGTGTGATTCAGGAATTATACCATGAAGTGATTGATGGAACGACGGTTTCTTTTTGTACAACAAAAGACAGTGATGGTAAGCGTCCTTACATACGTGGTATGTCAATGCTTTTGCTGAAGGCAATTCAGGAAGAAAAGGCATTTAAGGAAGAGGACCGGATAACGATTGATTTTTGTTTAGACAGTGGTTATTACTGCCATTTAAATTCAAAAGAAAAACCGACAAAGGAACTGCTTAACCGTTTGGAAAAGCGGATGCGTGAAGATGTAAAAAAGATATCCGTTTTGAAAAAGTTGTGATGCGAACCAGAGATGCCAGACGGATGTTTGAAAAAAAGCATATGTCAGATAAGAGCAATCTGTTAAAATACCGCAGAAATTCACGCATGACGGTATATCATTTAGGCGATTTTACAGATTATTATTATGGTGCCATGCCATACAGTACCGGTATTTTGACTCATTTTCGTCTGGAACTTTTTGAAGATGGTTTTGTCTTTGTGGTTCCGAAAAAAGAGGCACCTGTTACAATGCCTGAATTTAAACCAAGCATAAAACAGTACCACACGATGCAGATGGCAAATGAGTGGAGTGAAAAAATGCAGGTTTCTACAGTTGGCGAGTTAAATGAAATCATTGTGAATGGTGGTGTTCAGGAGTTGATGCTGACACAAGAGGCGCTGCACGAAAAACGGATTGGAGATATTGCGGTGCAGATTGCGGAGCGCGGCTGTCGTATCGTGACAATCGCAGGACCATCGTCATCCGGTAAAACAACATTTTCTTATCGTTTATCGACTCAGCTTCGCACCCTTGGTTTGAAACCTCATCCGATTGGTTTAGATGATTATTTTGTAAATCGTGAAGATACACCAAGAGATGCCAACGGAAAATATGATTATGAGTGCCTTGGTGCGATTGATACCAAGCAGTTTAATGAAGATTTGACGAATCTTTTGGCTGGCAAGCCGGTTCAGCTGCCAACGTATAATTTTATCAGTGGTATGAGAGAATACGATAAACCGATTATGCAGCTTGGCAGTGAGGATATCCTTGTCATTGAGGGAATCCATGGCTTAAATGACAAACTGACATATTCCATCCCGAAGAAGGATAAATACAAGATTTATATCAGTGCACTGACGACATTAAATATCGATCACCACAACCGTATTCCAACGACGGAAGGACGGCTTTTACGCCGAATTATCAGAGACGCAAGAACCCGTGGCAATACAGCCCAGAAAACGATTTCTATGTGGGATTCCGTCCGTCGCGGCGAGAGCCGGAACATTTTCCCTTATCAGGAAGAGGCTGATGCGATGTTTAACTCGGCACTGATTTATGAGCTGGCTGCTATGAAACTTTATGCAGACCCGTTATTGTTCCAGGTGACTAAGGATTGTCCGGAATATGCGGAGGCACAGCGTCTGCTTAAGTTCTTGGATTATTTCTTACCAATTGACCCACATGATGTTCCACTGAATTCCATCTTGCGCGAATTTATCGGTGGTGGTATATTATTAGGGTGATTTCTTTATGAGCAGCACAAGTGACCGCGCCCATTCAGACGAAAGGGAATGGGTGAGGAAAGTCCGAGCATCACAGGGCAGGATGCCGGATAACGTCCGGTGGAGGCGACTCCCAGGCTAGTGCAACAGAAATATACCGCCACGGCTTTGCCCGTGGTAAGGTTGGAATGGCGAGGTAAGAGCTCCCCGCGGCTTTGGTAACAAAGACGGCATATGTAAACCCCATCCGAAGCAAGACCGAATAGAAAGCAATGCGGCGGCCCGTCGCGCTTTCGGGTAGGTCGCTTGAGCCTGTTGGCAACAGCAGGTCCAGATAGATTGTCACACACGACAGAACTCGGCTTATCGTGCTGCTCATATGAATTGAATCAATGGATTTGAAGGTAGATGGAGAGCACCCGGAAGGGTGCTTTTTTGTGTGGGTGCGGGGCTAAAAAGGAAAATAATCTTGTATTTTTCCAATGATATTTCTGTTCGTATCAATTAAAGTGTATTTAGTAATTTTATTTACAAATATAAAAAGAGGAGGTGTAAAAATGAATGAACAGGAGATTTATGTTGATAATGATTTATTAGGGCAACAGATTTTATTTCGTTCAGCAACTGGAGAAAGATTAGGTTTTTTTAATAGCAGAATTGTAAGTATGCTGGATTTCGCAGAGGACAGGCTAAATATACGAACGGCTCCTAAAAAAATTATGAAAAGGTACGGGAAATTCGTTATAAAGATATCGCGTCTGTTGATGTAAAACGGCATATGAGTATTTTGTATATTATTTTATTTATTCTGCTTGCAATAGGTGCAATTTTTTCTATATAGGGAATTACATTAGTTATTGATGTGGTTCTTTTTGGAGTGTATTTGGAAGCAAACTGGTTATTACAACAAAATCAGGAAGCAAATATTCTTTTTGTAACTTTATGGGCACCAAAAACCTATCAAGATTTTACGGAAGCACTTCGCCAAACGGTTGAGCGGGCAAATACCGGAGAATATTTAGTTGCGAATGAGGAAAAAAAGCGAAAATATTGTGGAGCGTTTGTTTATTCAACGTGACATGGATATGAGTAAAACCTGTAAAGAAAGCTGGAACATCATGGTGGATGAACTATGCAGTGGAAAGACAACAGACGAGTTAATAAGCAGTTTGTATGAAAAATGCAGCAGTAATAGTGATTTTACCTATCCGGAAAAAGAATAATACGTTTTATTCCGGTGTGTCAGGTTTTGTCAAATGCAATAGGAGCAGATGAAAAAATAATTTTGGCGATTAATTCTGCATTGCGTTGTGCAAATCCGCCTAAAAAAATTTATTGCTTTAACTTCAGAACGAATTATTTTTTATTATAACAAGCGTATTCATAGTGTGGCATATGAAGATGTTTATAA
>VOFC01000687.1_pt1 | contig 14001 bp, 27 predicted proteins | sample 5384161 | NCBI WGS metagenome assembly VOFC01 (sample SAMN12384722, study PRJNA508395) | human gut metagenome | isolation source: healthy gut B | host: Homo sapiens | reverse complement strand
CCCTGAGGGGCGCAGGGCTGGATGAGGCAGCGCAGAAGATCGTGTTCACCAGAGAGGAGCTGAGCCGCAATCAGGGCAAGCCTTGCTACATTCTGGAGTTCTATACGGACAAGTGTGCGTATTCCTACAAAGGTCGATGCAGTATCCGGAGACATCCTCGAAAAAAAAACGAACATCGAGTGGCGTTCCCTTCAGGAGAGCGAGCCTGTTTCGGAAACAGTTCAGAGTTCTGATTCCAATCAGCGCAGAATAGGTTAACCCACGATAAGGGCCTTTTGAGAAAGTGCGTACCCGCAGTGGGCGAGGATATGCCCGGCGGCGTTCCAGCTATGGCAGCCCGTTCGATGCCGCAGCCATGCTGGGAGAAGATGGCTTCCATTCGCTCATGGACTCATTGGCCGCGATACAGAAGCCGTGAAAGCGGCAGGGGATCATATAGACCATACATCGGCATTGCAGCAAATTGCCAGGAGCCGGACTGCGTGATACGCGCAGTCCGGCTCCTGACCTGTAAGGAGACAATGGTCGAAAGTAGCCTAAATTGAAGTAAGATGAAGTCTTTTTGGCGATACGCTCCAGGATTTCGATCAGCAGCTCGGTGGTGATCTTGACGTCCTCGATCTTGCAGGTTTCATTGGGCGTATGCACGTCAAGAAGGTCGGACCAACGGAGATCATGTCCAGGTGGGGATTCTTCTCCCGCTGGGAGCAGATCGAGACGGTGGAAGAGAAGAGCGACGCCATCTTCCAGAGAAACGCACAACGCCCTGCCCGACGACTACGACTTCACAAACTTTGACGAGGCAGCATTTATCCGTAGCACCAATGCTCTGACGGAAGCGGAGAAGGAAACGCTTCTGGCGGACATCAAGGAGTTGAACGGCCTTGACGCTGAGATGGAGGCACTGTACGCTCAGCTGCCCGACTGCGACAATATGCCGCTTTACGAGAAGGCACTGGAAAAGGCCGACCCCAAGGTGCTGGACGAGATCGACACGCTGGAGCAGGAGTATGACCGCCTCTGCGAGAAGCACGCCGATCTGTGGGACAAGGTGGACGAGGCTTACTTTGACCTGCCGGACGACTACGACTTCGACAACTACGATGAGGCCGCTTTCATCCGCAGCCTGAGCTTCCTGACCGACGCGGAAAAGGACGCGCTGATCGCCGACTACAACCGTCTTACGGAGATCGACAGCCGGCTGTGCGAGCTGTACGATACCATCTGGGGCAACACCGGCTGCGAAAGCGGCATCTGCCCCCTTTGACGGAAAGGCGAGATTCTGATAGTATAAAATCAACATCCTGCCGATGCTGCGCCTGTGCGCAGCATTTGGCGCTGCTTGCAAGGAGGTCACCATGGGACATTCCATCTATTTGGCGGACGATGAAAAGAGCATACGGGAGCTGCTCCATAGCTTCCTGGCAAGCGACGGATATACCGTGCGCTCCTTTGAAAGCGGTGATGCGCTGCTGGAGGCATTCCGGCAGGAGCCGGCGGAGCTTGTGATTCTGGATATCATGATGCCCGGCACGGACGGCCTTGCCGTGTGCCGGGAGCTTCGCGCTGTTTCCGACATTCCCATTATCCTGCTCACGGCCAAGGACAGCGAGCTGGACTACGTCATGGGCATCAGTCAGGGCAGTGATGATTACCTCACCAAGCCCTTCCGTCCCACGATTTTTCTCATGAAGGTCAGAGCCCTGCTGCGCCGGGTGGAGATGGATCGAGGGAAAACAGCGGCGGCGGAGGACGAATTGCATTATGGGGATCTCCGCTATTCCGCTACGGAAAACGCCGTCCTTTGCGGAAGCACCTGTGGCGCTGACCCAGACCGAGCTGCGGCTGCTCAGCTATATGATGAAGCAGCCGGAAAAGGCCTATTCCCGTGAGGAGCTGCTCAGCGCGGTATGGGGCTTCGATTCGGAGGTGGAGACCCGCGTGACCGACGAAACGCTGCGCCGTATCCGGAAAAAGCTGCTGCAAGCGGGCAGCACCGTCAGCGTAAGCACCATATGGGGCTTTGGTTATAAGCTGAAGGGAGCGGAGCGCACGTGAAAAACATCAAGCTGCGGATCGTGTACCTGATCCTTTGCGCGGCACTGCTGCTCTTTGCCCTTTTCATGGTGGCGGTAAACCTCATCATACCCGCTCACTTTGTGAGTGAGGCAAAAAAGGCGCTCATCAGCGAGGCACAGTATCAAACCGCACCATCCCCTATACCGACGATGAATCCTTTTTTGACGATGGATGGAATGACGCTGAGGAGCACTTCCTTACGCCAAGCATCGTATTTTTAGAGCTGGATAATGCCAATCAATCACGCGGTTGGAACAGGGACGCATATCGCCTGGAGAAAAAACTGCTGGAATACTACAAGGGGCGGGAGCTATCGCTCAACCAATGCTATACCTTCAAAACGGACAGGCATCACCTGATATTCATGTCCGTGCAGGAGGAGCAGGACGATTGGGAAAAGCCGTACTCCTATATCATGTACATAGACATTGGCCCCATCACCCGCTATATCGTGACGCTGAACTGGGCGTTCTTTGGGGTGCTGCTGGCAATTTCCTCCGTCATGTGTCTGCTGGGCTTCCGCTTCGGCAGTGACATTGAGAAGGAAGCGGAGCGGCAGCAGACCTTCTTCCAGAATGCCTCCCACGAACTGAAAACGCCGCTTATGGCGATACAGGGCTATGCGGAGGGCATACAGGCGGGCGTCATGGATGCAGGCGGCGCGGCGGAGGTGATTTTGACGGAGAGCGACCGCATGACGGAGCTGGTGGAGGAGCTTTTGGACATCTCAAAAATCGATATGGGGCGGCAGCCGCTTACCCTTTCCGAAACGGATATTCGGGAGCTGCTCTACGACAGCATACGCGCCGTGGAGCCGACAGCCGCTAGCGGTATCACCATCGTGCCGGATTTCCCCGAGGAGCCCGTCATGGTCAGCTGCGACGATACCCGGCTGCGCAGGGCCGTCACGAATATCCTGACCAACGGATTGCGCTATGCCCGCAGCGAGCTGCGCCTGACCTGCCGCGCAGACAGGCGGCAGGTGACGATACGCATACAGGACGACGGGGATGGCATCGCCGAGGAAGATATGCCCCACATCTTCGACCGCTTCTACATGGGCAAAGCGGAAAATCCGGCATCGGCCTTGCCCTGACGAAGGAGATCGTTCACTTGCATAAGGGACGATCCGTGCCTACAACGGGGATACTGGCGCCGTTTTCGAGATCTCCATTCCGGTGAGCAGATAAGAAGATCACCGCTCCTCCTTTGGGCACCTTTCTTGAAAAAAGGACGGACTTAGAAAAGACTTTTGTTGGTGCCGGGCGGCGAGTTCCCTGTGATTTTCTCTTGTGCCGACATTGTTAGAATGGAGTACATCTATGGGCTGCAAATCAAAAAAATATCTGCATATTCATGACTGGAACTATTGGTGGGGCTATTACCGCTGCGGCCAGGACTGGGAGCCTTTCCATGCGGCGGAGTTTTCTCTTTCCGAGGACGAGGCGGGAAAGGCTCCCTTTTTCCACTTTGATTTCCATAACCTCCCCGCACTTCACCAGACTATTCGGGACGGTGAGTTTGTGGAGCCGGATAACCCGGATCATCCGCACTTTCTGGAGCAGGCAAGGAGGCTCAGAAGCGGCGAACAGGACTGGTTTGTCGGGGCGCTGTACTATCCGCTTTTTTCGCCGGAGATGCATTTCTGCAACGCCTCCGTCCGGAGCGGCGTCCCGCTGACACAGCTGCTTTCCCCGTCTGTACCGCCCTATTACGGGGTGATCTTTCTCCGGGAGGAGCGCCCCCTCACTCCGGAGGTGCTGACGCGTTGGGTGGAGACACTGTCCCGACCCCTGTTCGGCCAGCCGTTTTCCTGCACGCTTGCGCAAGTTCCCAGCCGGCAGGAGGCCATGGAGCAGTTTGAGAATGAGATGCGGCTGACGCGATGAAATGTACGGTATCGTTTACCGCTGATTTTCCATTGAAAAGCAACTAAGAGGGAGACATCGCTTATGGAATTAAGACTCACGGAGCAGGAGGCTCTGACGCTGTATCGAATCATTCTGCGGTGGGATGAATTAGGCCGCCTGACCACAGAAGATGACGAGGAACGTCAGCTGCTATGGAATCTATCCTGTACGCTGGAAAAGAACTGGTAAGAGCCCACCTGTTCGAAGCCTTTGATGTGACGCTGTTTTCTTTTGGCGCTGACAAATCTTGAACTGCCGGAAAGACGCCGGTATCGCGGGATGATATTGACAAAGGGGAAAATGATGCTATAATATCTGCGAATGGTTCGCAGATTGGGGGGCGACTTATGTCAGGCTATAATACAAAACAGCGAAGAGCCCTGCTTGCTTTTTTGGGGGAGCATCCAGGACAAGCTGCTGACTGCACGCCAGATGGCGGACGCGCTGGCGGATGAGAAAATCAGCCTCAGCGCCGTATATCGAAACCTTGCGCAGCTAGAGACGGAAGAAAAAGTGCGGCGCAGCGCCAAAAGCGGGTCGCATAAAGCGTTTTATCAGTATCTTGACGCCAATGGGCTGCAAGGGCGCGCTGCACATGAGCTGTGTAAAATGCGGCAGAACCTTTCACATGGCAAGCGGCAACGCCGCCCTGTTTGCAAAGCACTTGGCACAGAGTGAGCAATTTACGCTGGACGCCGCCGACACGGTCCTCTATGGGATCTGTCCGGACTGCAAGAGAAAAATAACGATCAGAAGGGAGGGCAGACCATGACAAAGAAGCTTCGCTTTATGACGCGCTTGTTGGCAGCCGTGTGCTGGCGGCTGTCATGCTGTCCTCCGCTGTCTATATTGCAGTCGAAGCCGATCATGACTGCTCCGGCGAGGACTGTGCCATCTGCCATCAGATCGGTGTCTGCGAGAATCTTCTGAAATCTCTGGGGCTTGCCGGTGCTGTCGCAGCGATCACTGCTGCGTTTACATATACCATGTGCAAGGCGATCCTACCCCCTGCACAGAGATGATCGGCACACGTTTACTTGTTTCACTCAAGGTCAAGCTTTCAGATTAAATAAGAACTATTTACAAGGGTGTAGTCTATCCGTTTTCGGATAGGCTTTCGCGGTGTTGCCGTCACCCTTGTATTTTTGCGCCTATTTTTATCAAAAATTCGGAGATTTTATCTGTACTATGAAGAAAATTATCACCCTGGTTCTTGCGCTGACCATGGCGGTCAGTCTGTTCGCCGGCTGCGGCAAAAAGAACGCCACGGAGAACGGTGAAACCGATTCCGATAAATTGAAGGTCGTCACGACCATCTTCCCCGAATACGATTGGGTCAAGGGCGATCCTGGGCGACAAGGCGGATAGCGCCGAGGTAACCATGCTGCTGGACAACGGCGTTGACTTGCACAGCTATCAGCCCACGGCCGATGACATCGTCAGAATTTCCGAGTGCGACCTCTTCATCTATGTTGGCGGCGAGTCGGATGGCTGGGTGGACAATGCTCTGAAAAAACGCCGCCAACAGGAACATGAAGGTCATTGACCTGCTGGAGGTGCTGGGCGATTCCGTGAAAGCGGAGGAGACCGTTGAGGGTATGCAGGAGGACGGCCACGACCACGGTCCACGGCCACGATGAACAGCTTACAGAGAATGACATCAGGGATCGCACCCTCTCGGATTTCGCCGGTGCGTGGAAGTCCCTGCACCCCTTTCTGCTGAACGGCGACCTGGACAAATTCTGCCAGCACAGGGCGGAGGAGGACGAGGACAGCTCGACCACAAAGGACACCTATTGGGAGAAGTATAAGACCTCTTGGCAATGCGACGCCGAGAAGATATCTATCAACGGGGACACGATTACATTCACTTATGGAGACGGAAAAACCGTTTCCGCTGAATACACCTATGCAGGTTATCAGCCGAAGCGGAATGACGAGGGCAAGATTCGCAGCGTCCGCTATCAGTTCGAAACCACCAGTGCCGATGCGCCCAAATATGTGCAGTTCAACGACCACGGTCACGAGCCGGGCGAGGCGGAGCATTTCCATATCTACTTCGGCAACGACGGCTTCGATGCGCTGATGAGCGGCAAGACCAATCCGTTTTTTGTGAAGGACGCGCTTTCCGCAGAGGACATCCTTGACGAGCTGATGGGGCATGACCATGGGGAGGAAAAGGACGAGCACGTCTGGCTGTCTCTGAAGAACGCCAAAACGCTGGTCGGCGCGATTGCCGACGCGCTTGCAGGAGCCATCCCGACCCGACAACAAGATACCTACGCCGCCAACGCCGCGGCCTATATCGAAAGCTTTCCGCGCTGGACGCAGACTATAAGGCAGCTGTGGACGGTGCGGCCCATAAGACCGTTTTGTTTGGCGACCGTTTCCCGTTCCGTTATCTGGTGGACGATTACGGTCTGCGCTACTACGCCGCCTTTGCGGGCTGCTCCGCCGAGACCGAGGCCAGCTTTGAAACCATTTCGTTCCTTGCTAAGAAGGTGGATGAGCTGGACCTGCCCTGCGTGCTGACCATTGAGGGCGTACAGCACAAGCTCGCCGAAACCATTGTCCGGAGCACGGCTGCGAAAAACCAAAAGGTGCTGACGATGGATTCCATGCAGTCCACCACTTCCAAAGACGCGGCAAACGGTACTACCTACCTCTCCGTTATGGAGAAGAATCTCTCCGTGCTGAAGGAAGCGTTGGGGTAAGGAGGTAGGTCTATGGCTCAGCTCACTTGTCAAAGGCTCTGTGCCGGCTACGATGGGGCGATCCGTTCTCCAGGACCTCAGCTTTGAGCTCCTGGCAGGCGACTATCTCTGCATCGTAGGGGAAAACGGCTCCGGCAAGAGTACCCTTATGAAAACGATCCTCGGCTTGCAGGCCCCCATCAGCGGCAGAATTTTGACGGGCGATGGGCTGAGGAAAAACGAGATCGGCTATCTGCCGCAGCAGACGGTCGTACAAAAGGACTTCCCTGCATCCGTGAGAGAGATCGTTCTCTCCGGGTGTCAGGGACGCTGCGGCAGCCGTCCCTTTTATAACAAAGAAGAAAAGCAGCTTGCGGTGGATGCGATGGAGAAAATGCAGATTGCACACTCGCAAGGCGGTGCTATCGGGAGCTTTCCGGCGGACAGCAGCAGCGGGTGCTGCTTGCCCGTGCGCTGTGCGCCACACAAAAAATGCTGCTCTTGGACGAGCCGGTCTCCGGGCTTGACCCCAAGGTAACGGCTGAGATGTATGCGCTTATCGAAAAGCTCAACCGGGAGGACGGAATCACCGTGATCATGATCTCCCACGACATTGCCGCAGCAGTCAAATACGCCAGCCACATTCTGCATATTGGCGACGCCGTTTTCTTTGGGACAAGGGCGGACTATCTCCAAAGCCCGCAAGGGCGGCTGTTTGACGTAGAAAGGCGGTGACAGCCAATGACCGCTATCTTTAGAAAAGCTGGCCCTCTATTGGGCATCCCCTTTGTCCGCTATGCCCTCGTTGTCGGTGTACTGATCGCCCTTTGCTCCTCCCTGCTGGGCGTGACGCTGGTGCTGAAGCGCTTTTCCTTCATCGGCGACGGGCTTTCCCATGTGGCGTTCGGCGCAATGGCGATTGCCGCCGTGCTGCAGATCACCAACAAAATGCCGCTTGTAATGGCCATTACCATCATCAATGCTGTGCTGCTCCTGCACACCGGACAGAACACGAAAATCAAGGGCGACGCCGCCATCGCCATGATCTCGGTAGGGGCGCTGGCTGTCGGGGATATCTGCTGATGAACATCTTTTCCCACCTCGGCAAACCTTTCGGGCGATGTGTGCAGCACGCTGTTCGGCTCCACCTCCATTCTCACTCTGTCCCTGACCGCAGAGGTATGGCTTTGCGTAGGAATGTCGGTGCTGGTCGTGGCGGTTTTCATCCTGTTTTATAACAACGATCTTCGCTGTGACCTTTGATCTTCCCGGCACTGTCCGCCATGCGCCTTTTCAAGGGCGACCGGCACGAACTGTCAGGACGGCGCTTACAATCTCCTGATCGCCGTTCGTTACGGTGGATCATCATTTTGGTTTGTTCGCTTGGCGCAATCGGTGCTCAGCAGCACCATGGTCTATTCCGAGGTCTACAATATGCTCTACAATGACCCGGCGCATTATCTCGGCAAGACCGTCAAGGCGAGGGGGGGTTTTCTATCTATCAGCTCGTGACGGACGGTGTTTTAGCAGCCTGACCCGGTGTCCTACGCCTGCATCATTTCAGACGCGGCCGCCTGCTGCGCCGAGGGGATGGAATTTGTGCTGGAAGGGGGGATCTCACCTACCCGGACGATTACCCTGAGCCGGGCGCGGAGATCACCGTCATCGGTGAATTTCAGTCCTATGAAGAAAACGGGATGACATGGTATCATCTGGCGAACGCAAGGCTGGCGTGATACTGCGATAGCGCTGACTACATAGTAAGCGTGACGATTTCAGGGAGCAAAGGTATTCCGGTGCAGCCTGACTGCAATTTATAAAAGTCGGACAAAGGGAGTCAATTTTCCCGCTGCAGAAAAATTCTCGTGAGGAGAGCAGTGTGTTGAATTTGAGATGAATATGCATGACTTTTGAAATTCACAGCGATATCACCAATCGATCCATGGCCGTGGCTGCCCGCGCGATGCGCAAGGCGCTGCGGCGAAAACGCAGCATCCTTTGGGCCATTTTCGACTGGAGCGTCTTTTTCATCAACGCTCTGCTACTGATTCCATTCGACGGAGAGCCTTTTACGCTTGATGCCGGCACGGTGATTTCCCTGCTGGTAGAGGTGATGCTGCTGTCCGTTCTGCTGTTTCAGGATCGGTTCAATGGCATGATCGCCTGCAAAAACGCGCTGGCGGGCACAAAGGACTATCATGTCGCGTTCGGCGAGGATTCTTATACCGTCGTTACGGAGGTCACCACCTCCACGTTCCGCTATGAGCTAATCGACGCACTGGCGGAGTCGCAGGACTATATCATCTTTCTGATGAAGAAACGCTATGCGCAGCCCTTGGACAAGCGCACCCTTACCGGCGGGACGGTGGAGGAATTCAAACGATTTCTTGAGGAGAAGACCGGAAAGACGTTCCGGCGTGTGAAATGAACGAATTTTCTATTACGCCCTTTCGCGGGCTGCATTTGCTTCTGCTTTTGCTTACGGCAGCGGCGGTGCTGCTCATATTCTTGCTGCTGCGCGGAAAACCGGAAGCACGGCGCTCCCGGTTTCTGATCGGTGTATGCTTTTTTAATCTCGCGCTGTTTGCCGGCTACAAGCTCTCGCTGTCCATGGACGCAGCGTATGTCCGTGCCTACTATCCCAATGGCTTCAGCATTTTCAATGAGCTGCCGCTGCACCTGTGCAACATCAATCTGTTTCTGATCCCCATCGGACTATGGAAGAGAAATCGCTCGATCATGGGCTTTTCCTTCTTTGTAGCGCCCCTCGGCGCACTGATGGCACTGCTCTTCCCGGAGCCGCTGTTCTCCGGCTTTTCGCTGTTCCTGCCGCGGATCTTCGGCTACTATGTGACCCACGCAATCCTTGTTGTCTGCGGTCTGAGTCTGGCAACGCTGGGCTTTTACCGTCCTGCCCCAGGGATATTCCGAGGATCCTCAAGACCTTTGGTTTGCTTGCCGTAGGCGCGCACCTTATCAATCTCCTTTTACGCCTCACGCTCTGCCCGGAGGCAAACTACTTCTTCACCTATGGCGCGGAGATCGGTGTGCTCAAGCTGTTTTGGCGTATCATCCCGGCGCCGCTGCTCTACGGGCTGCCGGCACCGCTGATCCTTGCAGCCTATATGTACGCGGTCTGTGCGTTGTCCCGCCTGACGCGAGGAGAGGAAGAGGTGTCTTTTTCATAGACTGGATAAGTCCCACAGTGCAAAAACAGGAGGATACGACATTGCAACATAGAAATGTAAGAGGAATCGGCATCGCTCTGTGCTTATTGGCTCTCTTTCTATTCCTGTCCGGGTGCGGCTCATTGAAGGATGACACTCCTCTGACCGTCAATGCAGTGATCACGGAAGTTGGTACAGCAAAGCAAACCATAACGGTAAAAGACGATGTCGATGAAAACCCTTTAGGTGAGGGCTGCCTGGTAGACTGTTCATCTACTCCTATGTTCTATTGCGACTTTGCCACGCAGAAGGTTACAAGGATTTCTTTTGAGGACTTGCAGGTCAATGATAAGGTTACTGTGAGTATCAGAAACTCGGAAATGGAGAGCTTCCGAAGCGGCGGTAACGAGGAGAATACGCTCAAGGTCGAACAATTGCAGCTGTATACGCAAAGAGCTGCCGAATGAGCCTCGGCTGTCCAACGCTGCATCGAGGCTTCGAGATCGAGCCGGAGAGCATGAAGTGGGTCAGCCAGCACACCAACGCTAACATGGTCGAAACGGACTTCTTCGAGACCTGCAGCACCTCTTATGCCAATAGCATGGCACTGTGGATAATCTTGTGAGGATACGCATATGAGCAATCAAAATAAACAGCTGTATATCGTAATCAGCCAGACCGGAACACTTCTGTCCCGGATCCTTAAGCAAATTACCGGCGCAGAATATAACCACGCCTCCATCAGCCTGTCCAGAGATTTAGAGAGGATGTACTCTTTTTGGCCGCAGGCATCCCTATAATCCATTTTGGGGCGGCTTCGTGATAGAGTCGCCTCGTACCGGTACCTTCAAGCGTTTTTCCGAAACCAAGGTGTTGGTTCTGAGCGTGAGCGTCACCGAAGAACAACACGCAGAACTCAAAGAAATGCTCGATGTGATGTGGAAGCGGAGGAGGAAGTACGGCTACAACTATATTGGCTTATGTCTGGCATGCTTCCATGTTGTCTGGAAGCAGGAGGGCTGCTATTATTGCTCAGAGTTTGTCGGAGAGCTTCTCAGAAAAAGTCGGGTTGACGGCACGGAACAGTTACGTTCCTCCATCATACAGCCGATGCAGTTCCTTAAAGTGCCGCACACACTGCTCTACTGCGGAAAGAGCTTCGCGAATATGTGTGCAACCCCTGTTCCGAGGGCATATGTGAGGATATAATGAACCGCACAGTGCATAGGAGACTGCCATAACAGCAGACAGGAGAGCGCGTGATCGAGTATCTGCAAAGATGTTTTTGATCTGCCGACGTGGCTTCTGCTTTTTGCCGTCATAATGGATATTCGTCCTGGATATGTTGACCACAGGGGTTGTGTTCCTCATACGCATGCCCTGCGGTCATTGGATATCTCTGTAGGCTTGGGGACGGTCGTTTCGACCGTGTGTACCCGCTTCCTTGGCCGGCGACCATGGAACTGGATCAGATTTCTATGGAAATACCTGGTCAGATAAGAAGAGCTGCCGCCGGCTTTGGCGCTGCTTACTGTGCCCCGGTTCCTTTTTCCATGCTGAAACTATTACGAAGCTAAAAAACAGCGGCACAGAGAGTTTGCTCTGTGCCGCTGTATGCTTTATACATTGTATAAAAACCTTACACGCTATCTGCTCTTTTGCCCTGCCGAAGTGAGCGGCAGACGACATACCCTGCCGGAGCGATCATGATCAGAATGAAAATGCTGATCAATTCATTCACTTCGGATGGCGCAAAGCCCTGCAGCATAGTAATGAGGTTGTTTGCGAAATGCACGAGGATGGGAAACAGCAGGTTCTTTTTCTTCTCGTAAAGGATTCCTGCGGCAATTCCCATAAGGGTGGCATAGGCAGCCTGCACGATATTCAGGTGATAAGCGCCGAAGAGTACAGATGATATTAGAATCGCGGCCCAAGCGGGGGTGAATTTCCGCATGGAGCGAAGCACAATACCGCGGAATAGAATTTCTTCTACAATAGGTGCAGCAATCACCGCAATCATAAATGTTCCAAATGCATTTCCGCCGGCAATATTTTCAGCACCGGCGTTCATTGCCTCAACGCTTTTTTTGCAGCGAGGGAAGCTGTTCTGCCAGCATGATCCAAAGACCGGAGATTCCGCAAATGCCAAATCCCACGACCAGACTGCCAAGCACATCTTTAAAATTTGTCGCTGTGCGCGGTTCGCTTATATCTTTCCTCCAAAGCAGGTTATAGAGCGTGAAGAATACGAGGATAAGAACAGCGTAGATCAAAATCTCGCCCCAATATGAGTGTTTCATAAATTGCTGCGAGGGAGATATGAAAAACATCCAAAACGAGCCTTTCCACAAGAAAATATAATAGATTGGACAGCAAAAAATGCAGTGCGATTGCAAGAATGGGAATAGCGAAATATCTTTTTTTCATCATACGGTCAATTTTTTCTCCTGTCTGTATTTTTGAGGGGACTGCAGCAGTATAACAGATTTAACTTAAAGTCTTCGTTAAGGGGGAAAGTTGCAATCTTTCGGAAGCGGCATTGCAAAAGGACACTGTTCATCTTCCTTGCTGAATCTTTTGACCTTTCTCTAAAGGATGCTTTCCTCATAGTTGGTGACATGCTGAATTTGGCATTAGGCTCCTTGCGCTCTGCAAAGCTTTTGAAGTTCAAACAGAAAATACCCACAGCCAAAGCGACTGTGGGTATGATCAAATCAGATTGTACGAGCTGACGCTACCTTGTCAATCTCTACAGGTTCGTAGTTGCGCTCTCCTTCTGTAAAAGCCCAATATTCTGCCCGGTGTATCCGCACTTTCCAATACGCCCAAAGGGGGCTTGAAGGGGAGATTCTTAACGCGCAGAAGGAGGAAGACCGTCCGTCTCTGGCGCCTTGAGAAGAAAGTGGTTTTGTGAAAGTCGAGCAGGCCCTCATCCCGCATTTTTCCAAGCTCCAGCGACAGCCCGCTGCGCTCCACACCGAGGTAATCCGCAAGCTGCTGGCGGGAGAACGGAATGTCGAATTCGTAGCTGCCCCGGCGCTGCACCTCGGCGGAAAAATAGGACATCAGCTTTGCCCGGGTGGTGCGCTGGCCCATGTGGGTGAGCTTTTCGTTGAGCCGCAGGTTTTTCTCCGCCAACTCGCCCAGCAGGTTGCGGATGATCCGGCTGTGGTGGGAGCAGGCGGAGGGGCACACGCTCAAAACGCGCCTTATGCGCAGAAACATCACCGTCACCGCGCTCTCCGCCTCTACGCTCACATTCAGAACCGCTCCCGGCGCGCAGGCGAACACCTCCGCGAAGGTTTGCCCCGGTCCGGATTTGGAGAGAATGTTGCGGTTCCCCCAGATATCCTCCTGCACGATGAGGGCGCTGCCCGCCAACACAAGGCCCACCTCCTCCACCGCGTCCCGGCGCGGAGCAGGCGGGAGCCTTTGGGAAGGTTCCGATCCTCGCCCCAAGGCAGGAGAGCATGGCGGCAAGCTCCTCGTCGGAAATGCCGGAGAAATTGACGAGCGCAGGTTATCCAATGGGCGGCATCGAAAGCGAGGTGTCAGGACTTTGAGTGCCACCTGTGCAAAAGGAGTTCTTCGAGGAGGCGTGAGCTTTTAATTTGAACCGAAATGGAGGAGGAAAACGATAATGGATCAAAAATGTTTTGTTTTCAGTGTGAGCAGACGGCCGGCTGTACCGGCTGCACCGGAAAAAAAAGCGGGGGTATGCGGCAAGACCGCCGATGTGGCGAAGCTTCAGGACGAGCTGACCGGCGCGCTCATTGGGGCTGGCCAGAGCCACGGACGGCGATACTCCGGATCAACAGCCGATACATGGCGGCTGATGATCGAGGGACTGTTCACCACCGTTACCAATGTGAATTTTAATGAAGAAACCATCCGCGCTCTGATCGACCGGGTGCACGCGGAAAAAGGCGAACGACTCGTTCCTGGCGCCGGCTGCGGCTTCCGCCTGGGCGGAATGATGATTACGATATGAACCTGCTCTGGAACGCGCTGTATGGCGCTTCTGGATAAGGCCAACACCGAAAGCTACGGTACGCCCGCGCCTGCCACCGTCCCGCTGACGGTGGAGAAGGGGCCGTTCATCGTCATTACCGGCCACGACCTCCACGATCTGAAGCTGCTGCTGGAGAAGAC
>VOFC01000544.1_pt1 | contig 14001 bp, 11 predicted proteins | sample 5384161 | NCBI WGS metagenome assembly VOFC01 (sample SAMN12384722, study PRJNA508395) | human gut metagenome | isolation source: healthy gut B | host: Homo sapiens | reverse complement strand
TAAAGCCCAACCACTCGGAAAGAATCGGTTGCGCGTTACCTTCAAAGTAACAAATACCGGAAAACGTGCCGGTGCCGAAGTGGCTGAACTGTATGTGTGTCCGCTTAAATCTAAAGTCGTCAGACCGGTTAAGGAACTTAAAGGCTACGAAAAAGTTTATCTTGAAAAAGGAGCTTCAAAAACCGTAACCATTGACCTTAACGAAGACGCATTCTCCTACTATGACGTCGAAACCGAGGATTTAGTTCCCGACAACGGCAGCTTCAGAATTTTGGTAGGACCGTCGTCCGACGACCTTTCTCTGCAAACAGACGTAAACTTTTTAAGTATAAATATTCGAGAATATTCAAATCTTTCATTATCTTTGCAATGGTATTAACCCTAAAAACAAGACGTTATGAAAAAGATTCGTTTGTAAGGTGTGTGGTTACGCATACGATCCCGAAGTGGGAGATTCTGAACACGGAATAGCTCCCGGAACTGCGTTTGAGAACCTTCCTGACGATTGGGTTTGCCCTATATGCGGGGCAGACAAAGAAGAATTCGAGGAAGAAGAAGATTAAAGGAAATTCATTATCAGAAATTCAATTTGCGGCATTCCGTTTGCGGGATGCCGCATTTTTCATGCTCCGCCCACTTTGAAACACTTTTTTCGCAAAAAGCTAAAAATCAGCCGCTTATCCAATTTCACAGAGTGTTTTATAAGTTATTGTTGTTCAGACACTTGAAACAGTCAAAAATATAAGGCACATATTTTTTAAAATAAAAAGGCACTTATTTCAAAATACATGGCTTGTATTTTTTACAATAAGCCATGTGTTTTTTCATGTGTGCCGCAGCGGGGTGAAAATTCTTACGAATTTTCCGGGCATAAAAGCATACGTTTTTCATTTCATTCGTCCTCGTAGTCGTAATCATACTCCGTAGGGATAACATCCATGTCTTCCCATTGCTCAGCCTTTAGTTCGGAACGCCCGGACAGTTTCCCGTTCATGGCTTGTTCTATCATCAAAGCCCCGAGCGGCGCAGCAAGATCGGCACCCCAGCCCCCGTTTTCCACAAACACAGCCACCGCAATGCGGGGATTTGTTTTCGGAGCAAAGCCAATGAACACGGAATGGTCCTTACCCTCATTTTCCGCAGTTCCCGTCTTACCGCATATTTCATATTCGGCAGAATTTATGTGCCGCGCCGTTCCCTGCGTTACGGCATTGCGCATTCCCTCAATCACAAGTTCATAAGCCTCTGCCGTTGGCTTGCAATAATGTTTGGCATTATATTTCTTGTATAGCGAATCCTTGTCGGAATATTTTTTTACATGGGGAACGATATAAAAACCTCTGTTGGCTATTGAAGCTGCAAGGTTGCACAGCTGAAGAGGAGTAACCATAACCTCGCCTTGTCCCATTCCCACCCACATAATAGTCTCGGCGTTCCAACCGCCTTTGTGAACTTTTGCGAGATAAGCCGAATCGGGAATCAAGCCGGGCTTTTCTCCTGCAACATCAACGCCGAGTTTCCTGCCAAGCCCCATGCTGTGCATATAATAGCTCCAAACGTTTATGGCTTTTGAGTATGTGTGATAGCGTTCCCTGTTGTTAATCATATTCATAAAAGCCTTGCAGAAATAAGAATTGCAAGAATGCCCTATGGCAGGCACAAGCGTGAGCGAAGGACGGTGGGCATGGCAACCTATATGGACTTTGCCGCGCCAAAAACCTTTGTTGCACGAAAACGAACTCTTTGCGTTCAGAACATTCTCGCTTACGAGAGTAAGAGCCTGCGCAACCTTGAACGTACTTCCCGGAGAATATTCCACACCCAGGGCACGGTTTACGGTATCTGCCATATACGATTCGGACACAAGGCATTTAATCTCGCCTGTTGACGGTTCTATTGCCACTATGCTCCCTTTGTTTGGCGTAGAGCAAACGACGCGCAAGCTCCTGCATGCCATTGTCGGGAGTTTCTGTCGTCTGTGCCATGGCGGCAATGGCGAAACAAACCGTATATATACTTAACAATACGCGCTTAATGCTCATGGGGTGTCTTGATAATCGTTCGCGTTAACACTCATACACTTTATGTTCGCCGTATCTTGCGATATGCGCACACGATTATCGACCCTGCGCCCCACAATCCATATTATTTTTTCTTTGTCGCATACTACAAGTTGCCGCAGTCTCTCTTCCACCGGAACTTTACAGTCTTTCAAAAAATCACTAACCAGTTTACTCCCCTTCATTCCGAACGGCACAAAACGATCTCCCGTTTCAATGCGTCTTAAAACAAGTGGAAAACTCACCTTGTCCGCATCTATGTATGCAAGGTCAGTTTCCGTTAGTTTTTTCTTGGGAGGAAATTTGTCGACATCGGCAATCCGCACCATAGAAAAGCCGGTATTCACCTCACATCCGGGTTGCAGAACAAACTTGTTGCCTTTTGTTACAGAATCCTTGCGCACAACCACATAACGACATTTGTTGAAATAAAGAATATAATCGTTGCTTTCCATAAGTCTTGCCTCTTCCCGCTCGTTTCGTGAGGCGTTTTCTATCTGATCCTCGTTAAACCCTTTCGGCGAAAGCCATTCAAAAAGCACAATCTCGGGAGAAACACAAACATTCAGCTTCTCGGCATAAAGAATCTCATCGCCGTAAACATTGTGTTCTATTTCGTCGAGAACTTTCCCTACTGCATCCTTATATATATTGTATGCGTCCGAAAATTTCCGTATTTTTTTTGCAATGTGTCGCACACCGACGGATTTATTTCCCTTAGCTGCGGAATTATTTCAAGGCGTATTTTGTTTCTTTTCACGTCTGCCACGAGATTGGTGCTGTCGGTAACGAAAGATTGTTGCTTGCTTTTCAGATATTCCTGTATCTCCTCGCGCGAAACGTCGAGAAGCGGACGAACAATCCTGATATTTTTCCGCACGAACAGACTCTTTCGCTTTCATAAGCCATTCCGCACAAACCGCGAAGCCCTGTGCCGCGAATTAAATTCAAAAGAAGCGTCTCGCAATTGTCATCGCGATGATGAGCCACCGCAACGGGGGCACGTAGTAGCCTCACAAAGCGACGCAAAAAGTCATAGCGCAAATCACGAGCCGCCATTTCCACGCTCACCCTCTTTTCCGCCGCATAAGAAACCGTGTCAGCCTCGGCAACTCTGACATCAACTCCCAAAGAACGGCAAAGTTCACGCACAAAACGCTCGTCGCGCATGGATTCTTTGCCACGAAGATGAAAAATTATAGTGAGCCGCCGTGCAATGACAATTCAATTCCAAAAGAACACGCAGCAAAGCCACGGAATCAGCCCCGCCGCTGAGCGCAACTATCACTTCCTTACCGGCAAGTGGCAAAGAATTTCGGACTATTGTGCTGTAAACTTTTTCTGTAAACGTCATTTTTCGGGATATTTCCTGCCCCATAATCTTTCCATGCGTTCCCGCAATCCGTCTTCCTGACGATTATGCTGCGGAGTCCAGAAACTTTCATCTTTCAAAGCATCGGGCAGATACTGCTGTCTCACAAAATTTTCCTTGTAATCGTGAGCATATTTATAACCTGCGTGATAGCCGAGCTGTTGCATGAGTTGTGTAGGAGCATTACGCAGATGTAGCGGAACAGGTTGGTTACCGCTTTTCTTAACTTCCGCAATGGCTTTGTCAAGAGCCGTATAGCTTGAATTACTCTTGGGAGAAGCCGCCAAATAAACCGTTGCCTCGGCAAGAGGTATCCTTCCTTCGGGCCAACCTATCTTCATTACGGCATCGAAAGCCGCATTGGCAAGAAGTAATGCGTTGGGATTTGCCAGACCTATGTCCTCGCTCGCAGAAATCACAAGACGGCGGGCAATGAAAGCGGGGTCTTCGCCGCCCTCCACCATTCGCGCGAGCCAATATAGGGGCTGCGTCAGGATCGCTACCGCGAATGCTCTTGATAAACGCCGAAATTATGTCATAGTGCATCTCTCCGTTCTTATCATAAGCCAGAGGATTCTGCTGCAGACGCTCCTCCACCTTTTTGTCTGTGATTACGACTTTGCCGTTTGGCTCGGCATCGACCACAAGTTCCAGAATATTCAGCAGCTTTCGGGCATCGCCGCCGCTATATCGCATCATGGCGGAAGTTTCCTGCACATCTATTTCGCGCTTCTTCAGTTCTTCGTCGTCATGTATGGCGTGGTCTATGAGTTTTGTCAAATCTTCTTTCTCGAGAGGCTTGAGTGTATATACCTGACAGCGAGAAAGCAAAGGACGTATTACCTCGAACGAAGGATTCTCCGTGGTTGCGCCGATAAGTGTTACCGTTCCGTCTTCCACGGCTCCGAGCAGTGAGTCTTGCTGCGACTTTGAGAAACGATGGATTTCGTCTATAAACAAAATAGGACTGCCCTCGGAGGTGAACAGTGTCTTCTTTTTTGCCCTGTCTATGACATCGCGCACATCCTTTACGCCGCTCGTAACCGCGCTAAGGGTGTAAAACGGCACCTCAAGGCGGTTGGCTATGATTTTTGCGAGTGTGGTTTTCCCTACACCCGGCGGTCCCCACAATATGAACGAGCTTATACGTTTGCCCTCAATCATACGGCGTATCACACCGCCTTCGCCCACAAGGTGATGCTGTCCCACATATTCGTCAAGGGTTCGCGGACGCATCCGCTCTGCCAAAGGTGTATCCATTTGCTTTTTCTTTGTTTCTGCAAAGATACTGATTTCATTTTATAGATTCGCGCGAACTTTCAAAGCCGTTCACAACACGCCGCAAAGCACTATGTCTGCCGGAAAGCTTTCTTTGCACGCAGTATGTGGGTTACGTATTTTTTGATGCCATTCATGTTTTTTCGCCCGTTTTACGTTCAAAACTGCAACACGCTTAGAATCAAACAATTAAGCAATTTCAAAAATTTTTCAAAAGACATTGTTAATCAGAGAGTTATAAAGGCGAAAAATACAAGGCATATATTTTGAAATAAGTGCCTTATATTTTAAAAAATACATGGCTTGTATTTTTCACGATAAGCCATGTGTTTTTTCGCACAATGCAGAATTGAGGAATTTTCGACCGATTCCAATACGGCAAATTCTATCACGCTGCGCGTTTTTCAGCTTTTCACATTGCGGTTATGACCATAATAATTAACTTTGCTACAAATCTTAATTACCATAAACAACAACAATGAAAATACAAGCGTCATGAAAACTTCAATACTCAAGACCTTTTGTCTTGCCACACTTATGTTGGCAGCGCAGAGCATATGTGCTCAGCGCAGAGCCTGGCAGCAAACCGAACTGAAGCAGTGGAATTTCAGCAAAAACAAAACAGAGTGGCAGCAGGTGAGCATTCCCCACAGTTGCAATGCCATGGACGGACATTCACAAAGTTATTATCGCGGAAAAGCATACTACAAAAAACAAATAGAATTCAGCAAGAGCGACCTTAAAAAGCCCGCTTACATTCTGTTTGAGGGCGCGGCGCAGGCGGCAACCGTCAGCGTGAACGGCAAACAGGTCATTGAACATCGCGGAGGCTATACACCTTTTGTGGTGAGCCTCGACAAATTCATTCATGAGGGTAAAAACGAAATAGAAGTCTGTACCGACAACACTTTGGACGTAAATCTTATTCCCGTAAGCTCGGATTTCAACAAAAACAATGGTCTCCACAACCCCGTATACCTGTTGAAGATGAACACAGTTTCGTTTCTGCCCGAAAAATACGGCTTGTATCGCATGCATGTAAGCACACCGTTTGTAAGCCGCGAAAAAGCCACGGGAAAAGTTGAGACTTCGATAGTAAACACAAGCGGAAAGAAACAAAAGCTGAAGATTGTGTTCACCCTAAAAGGCAAAGATGCCGGCAGCACAGCCTACAGGAGCGAGCGCGAAATAGTTATGGAAAACGGCAAATCGTATGATTATCTCGAACAATTCGAAATAAAATCCCCGCATCTTTGGAACGGTTTGAAGATCCCTATCTCTACGATGCCCACATATCCATTCTCGACACAAAAGGCTAAACCATGGACGAAGCAGAAACCAAAGTGGGATTCCGTTTCTACCAAACAACTGCAAGCGAAGGCTTTTTCCTAAACGGACGAAGCTATCCGCTGCGCGGAGTTTCGGAACATCAGGACTGGGACGGCGAAGCTTCGGCTGTAAGTAAGCAACATACTTACGCCGATTACGAGATAATTAAGGAACTCGGGGCAAACTTTGTGCGCCTTGCCCATTATCCTCACAACGATTACGAGTTTCGCCTGTGCGATTCGCTCGGCATTGTGGTGCAAACCGAGATTCCGTGGGTTAACGTCTGCGGTGTGAAAGCCACTCCGGGATATTTCGAAAACATAAACCAACAAATGAAAGAAATGATTGTGAATCTATACAATCATCCGAGTATTATTTTCTGGGGAATGTGGAATGAATTGAGCGGTTGGGGCAACAACGACCAACTGCAAGGCAAAATAGACAACAATAAAATAGTAGAGGAATCGTCCAAACTGTATCGCTACGCAAAAACACTTGATCCTTTCCGCTATGTTGGCGTTACCGATTGCAGCATATACCGCAACGCGGAATATACAAAGCTCCACGGCGATTTCTTCTCGGAAAACTGCTACCCCAACTGGTATCAGATGGGCGACATGAACCGACTTACCACCGACATGAACGAAATACACAGGAAAATGGGCGTTGTCAGCATTGCCGAATACGGAGGCGGTGCGAATCCTTTCTGTCATACTCTCGACTCAACGGTAATGAAAGACCGCAAAGACGACAGTAAGCATTACGAAGAATACGCCTGCTATCTGCACGAAAGCGACATGAAACAAATACTCCGTATGCCGTGGCTGAACTTTACCTCGCTGTGGATAATGTTCGACTTCCCGGTAGCAGACCGTAGGGAAGGATTCATGGACAGTGGGAACGGAGTGAATTTCACACCCAATGAAAACCGAAAATACATGAACGACAAAGGTCTCGTAACCCGCGACCGAAAGATTAAAAAGGACCACTTCTATTTCTACAAGGCTTTGTGGAACAAGAAAAGAGCCTACGGTCTATATAACAGGGCGGAGACGCACGGGAAGTCCCAAAGAAAAAGCGTTTAATATAAAGGTTTACAGCAACGCAAAGAGTCTTACGCTTTACCAGAACGGAGAAAAAGTGCAGACACTCGAGAAATGTCCCGACTATTCAGGCGTTATTTGGATGTTCAACCCCGTGAAATACAAAACCGCCAAAGATAAATTCAAAGTAGTATCGGACAGCGGAATTTCTGACGAGGTTGAATGGAGCGCATTATAACTTTCAGAAACATATAAAAGCCTTAAAAAGTCCGTGTTTCCTTATCCCCGGAAATACGGACTTTACTTTTTCCCGCACAACTCCCAGAACGCCACTGCCGAAGCGGCTGCCACATTCAGCGAATCCACTCCGTGCATCATGGGAATCCTTACCACATAGTCGGAATTTGATATGGTTTCATCGGGAAGTCCCTCGCCTTCCGTTCCCATTATTATTGCCAGTTTCGGTTCGGACTTCAGGCTCTCGTTGTCAAGCGTTACGGATTTTTCAGTCAATGCCATTGATGCAATTCTGAATCCCAAAGCCCGCAATTCGGTTATGGGATTTTCCGTCCATGTCCACGGAACGAGGAAAAACAGACCCCATGGAAACTCTAACGGCACGCCGCGTCATCGGGTCGCAGGATTTTTTTGTAAGAAGCACCGCATCTATTCCCAAAGCCGCCGCCGAGCGGAATATCGCCCCGATGTTCGTGGAGTCAACCACATTGTCAATAACCACAACCCTTTTTCGCGTCTTTGCAAACCTCGCCAAGGCTTCTGCAAGGTTTGCGACGCATTGCGCAAAAGCACACCCCGGGTAAGTTCGTAACCAGTAAGGCGCGACAACAACTCACGCCCGCCTGTATATACCGGCACACCGCCGCAGCTGTTTATGATGTCGGCGGCATCGCCGTCAATGTGCCTCCGCTCGCACAAGAGCGACACAGGTTCATAACCTGCCCCAAGAGCCACACGTATCACCTTGGGACTTTCGGCAATGAACAGTCCTCCTTCTTCCGCGCCACGGCGCAGCTGCCGCTCCGTAAGACGGCAGAAAACTTCCGCACCGGGGAAGTCAAGCGATGATATTTCAACTACCGGCATTTTCAAACTTTTTATTTACTGCAAAAGTAATCATTTGCCTTGTCGGCACAAAACAAAAGCCTTCCCCAAACATCCCGAAAATTATATTTGATGTAGGAAAAACTACATCCGATGTAGAAAAAAAATTATATCAGACATAATTCAAACTACATCAGACCTTTTTTCGTCCACTTGCAACACCCTGAAAAACAAATCGTTACAAACAACTCGCAAAATTACTGTAATTTTTTGTGTTTCAATTGTTTGCACAATTTTCACAGATATAAGGCATACGTCTTGAAATCTGCCATTTGTAGAAACTGTTTTAATTTTTTCGTCTTTTTATTTGAGGTGTATTTTTGAGGCAGTTCCGTCATCCTGATGAGGAGGATAGCGGGCTATCTGACGAAGAAAAAATGGCGGACATGACCAAAAAAAAGACGCTCAAGGCACAGGCGGAAACTAAGATAAGAGACAGGCTTATTGTAAAAAAACAAAACAGTTTCGTAAATCCACAGTCCGCTTTCCCCACCCGGCAAAATCCCTTTGGAGATGCACACGTAATTTCCCCGCTTACGTGGCAACACCAAAACACGCGTCTTTGTGAAAAACTGTGTGATAATTTGTTTGTTATGGAAAATAAATCATAAATTTGCTGTCGGTTCTCAACCGACAGCCGTATGCGGTGCAGGGGCGGAAGCCCGGAACGACGCTGCGGAAATGTAAACCCACGCCGAAAGGCCGGCGCAAGCCGGCTGTGAGGGCGGGAGGTGAGAGCCGCAACATATTTAAGGCGTTTACTGCGCTTTGTTCTTGACACTCTGGAACTTCGCAACTTCAAGATATAGTCATGGGCATGGCAACGGTAGATGCCTGCGGGATGTGTATATACGCATTCTTTTTACGGGGTTTTGCGTCCGCAATGCACGGACAGGAACTCTGTGAAAAGGTGTATCATTACATATCGGCGTGGGCTTCTGCGTTGCTCGTTCAACTATATCGGGCAATGCGAAGGCCTCAGAGTGTGGGACGAGTAACGGTCTGACTCCCACGCTTTTTATGCTGCAAAACCATGTACGAATAATAACAACCGCCTTTTCGGGAGCCAGGGGCATAAAAACATATTGCAATATGCTCAATGTTAATTTTGAAATTCTTCTTCCAAGAGGAAAACTTGTAACTTTTGATGATGTCGTAAAAAATATTAGGATCAACATCAAAGAAACAGTAATCAGAAATACCCATTTCGGCACTAGTTGACAAAATGTTTTTGTGAAAAAAATGTTTCGAAATACACAAAGCCCAATACTTATGAATTTCTTAAATTGGAAAAATATATAATATGAAATCAATTACAAAATCATGCGCCATGATATTTGCATTCACCATTTCTGTGGCATCATGCGGCGGCAACAGCGATAAAAAATCCATATACAAGGTCTGCTATTGAACAAAACAAAAATAACCTTGGAAAAAGGTACAAGCGAAATGTTGACAGCAACAATAAGCCCAATTGGGGCGGCGAAGAATGCGCTTGTATGGAAAACAAACAATGAACATATTGTGGCGGTATCGTCAACAGGAGAAGTTTCTGCATTTAAAAATGGGCAAGCCGTTGTGACAGTTTCTGACGAGACCGGAAAAGTCTACGCTTCGTGCGATGTAAATGTTATAACCACTGTAATCGGCGTACTCGTAAATGCTGAGGCCATGTTGGCTGTTGGAGAAAAACAGCGGTTGACTGCTACTGTGTTGCCTGAAGACGCAACAAACACAAATGTTATATGGCAGTCGAGCAATGAAAACATAGTTGAGGTTTCTGCCGAGGGAACAGTGCTTGGCAAGGCACCAGGAGAAGCTACAGTAACGGTGACAACCATTGACCAAAAGAAACAGGCAAAATGCAGGATTGTTGTGAAATCCGCTTCTACAATAGAGTATCATCCGTTCGATGAACCTAAACATTGGTAAAACCTCCAAAAACAAGACGAATGAAAAATAAAATTTTATACCTATTGTTTGCCTTGGCACTGTCATTGTCAAGTTGCGAGCAAGGTCAAGAAAACAACGGCAGAAAGGACATGAAAACTCTTACATTTAAGGTTTCCATATGCCAATACAATGACAAAGGAACAAAGGTCGCGTCTGACGACAAGAAAACATGGAAAAACGGCGACCAAATATACGTGGCGGTAGATGGCGACAGAAACAACCTTTGTGCATTGACATACAATGGAGAAGACTGGATTGTGAGCAAACTTAGCGTCAAAGCCGATTTTTCTTCAAAAGGAAGACTGAATGCTGTTTACGCCGAAAAATTAAAGTATGGGCAAGGCTCTGTTTCCACGCAAGGCGATATCCTTTATACTGATAAGGGTACTTATGAAACTAAAAATAATATCGTATTCATAACCTTGAACATGAATGTACGCCCTGTTGCTAAAATCAAAATAAAGGGAATACCTGCCGACTTTTATATAGAGGGACTAAAAGAATTCAGCTCTGTTGATATTGGAAATATGACGTGGAACAAAACATATAATGCAGAAAAAGCAATACATGGAATCTAATGGGAAAGACGAAACGGCATATTACGGTTTGTTTGACAATTCAAATGGCGACTTTACTATAAAACTGCTCAACAGCAAAGGGGCATATTACGAAAAGACGTTTGGCTCGAAAAATGTTTCGGCAGGAGACTACATAATAATTAATGGCCCGCAAAATGCTCAAGACTGGAAGTCTTTCATTCCTTTGCAAGGCATAAAGAAAAATCGTGACGTAATGGTTGTGTTAAATGGAAAAGTTTCTGCAAAAGAGTTATTCTCCTTGATCCCTAAGAATGCCACCAACCATGAAGTTTCTTATTCCTCAGACAACACTTCAGTGGCATCTGTTGATGCCGACGGCAATATTTTCGGAAATTCACTGGGTGATGCCGTTATAACGGTTACTACAAAAGATGGAGGCTATTCTTGCAATATAAACATAAAGGTCATAGACATAACCCAATATATTTCTGCAGAAATCAAAAAAACAGGAATTTACATTAGCACTACAATATATTACAAAAGGACGTGTACCATAAAAAACATTAGCGACTGCGACATCTTTGTAAAAAGTTTAAATAACATTGATGTCAACAAGACAGTACCGGCAAATTCCTCATTGGACATCAGTTTCTACAATTACTATGACGTAACTCCTGAAATGAAAATCACATTTACGTATGATGATACGGTATACAGCATAATAGGCAAATGGGTAATATAGGGTCTAAAAAAGGCGACAATACAACCATTACGGACAGAAGACAGGCTTCGCTCCATCGCAGAAAGGCATAAACTATAATACAAATCGACAATGAAATACTTCAAATTAAAGGCAACACTCATACTGGCGATATTGCTTTGCAACATATCCGCATCTGCGTATACGGAAATATGGCAAAACAACATAAAATATACGCTTGGCGATGACGGAACTGCGGCTGTGAACGGCATATCCCGAATAACTGCCGCCATAATCCCCGAAAAGGTAACGTACGATGGAATGGAATACGCCGTTACGAGTATAGAGGAATATGCTCTCTCATTCTGCACCAGCCTTGTCTCTGTTGTCATTCCCTGCTCCGTTACGAGCATTGGGGACGGCACTTTCGGTAATTGCACGGGGCTTGTTTCTGTGGACATTCCAAACTCAGTAACAAGCATAGGAGATAATGCTTTCATGGGTTGCGAGAGTCTTGCCTCCGTGGACATTCCAAACTCAGTAACAAGCATAGGAGATAATGCTTTCTGTAAGTGCACTAGCCTTGCCTATGCGGATATACCGCACTCTGTAACGAGTATGGGGAGATATGCTTTCTGGGGGTGTAGCAGCCTTGCTTCCGTTGTCATCCCCAACTCTGTAACGAGTATAGGGGAAGGTACTTTTTCTGACTGTACGGGCCTTGTCTCTGTGGATATACCCTATTCCGTCACGAGCATAGGCGATTGTGCTTTCTTGGGTTGCGACAGTCTCGCCTCGGTTGTCATCCCCGGCTCCGTCACTAGCATAGGCGATGGGGCTTTCACTAATTGCAACAACCTCAAAAAGTTGGTATGCCATGCCACAACGCCCCTGTATTCGCTGATGAGTTGTGGGGAGCCTTTGTTGGCGTTAACAAGGACGCATGCACGCTCTATGTTCCGCAGGAGAGTTTGGATGCCTACAAATCCGCCGCACATTGGAAAGACTTCTTCAACATAGCTACTGGCGTAAAGAACGCAACCAAAACCTCCTCCGCCACGGAGTCGGAACGTTACTCCACCGACGGCACGCGCCTCGCCTCCCCGCAGAAGGGCATAAACATAATAAGGATGAGCGACGGCACTGTGAAGAAAGTGCTCGTAAAGTAAATTCCGTTCATTATTTGCGGTGCGTCCCGGTTTTAATGCCAGAGCGCACCGTTTTTTGTATTCCAATGATTTGCGTCGTTGTAGGCGTATATAATACGCTCCACAAATATGAAATGCACCATTAATCAAAGAATTGCACCAACGTAGGGGCGTATTGCATACGCCTTGAATAGAGCAGATTTGCAATGTTGCGGCGGTGGTTTTTCGATGCGGTTTTGGCGGTGGCGTACAGGGCGTATGCAATACGCCCCTACAAATGGCGCAAAACAAAAACCGGTGGCCCTTTCCCAAACACTGCAAAAACTACATAGGACATGGGAAAAAAACTACATAGGACGTAGAAAAATTATGTCTGATATAATTCAAACTACATCAGACCTTTTTTCGACCACTTGCAATGCTCTGAAAAACATAAAGTTACGTTTTTGCGCCAAATTATCACAAACATCTGTTATACAGTTTGTTATGTTTTTCATGTTTTTTGCCCACATACCACCGGGAATGGCGGAAATGCCATTTGGCTTGCCGCATCCATAAAACTATCGAAAAGCAATTCTTTGTTTCGCAAATAATGCGTAATTTTACAGGTTGAAACCAAGGTTTTAACCTTTTTCGCATACAGTCTTTATTTGATTGTCAAACTTTTAGTAACAAAAATGAACATAAGGAGAACATTTCTTGCATTGACGGTCGCCACGCTTGCGATGACCGGCACTATTACGGCGCAGATACGCCCGTTCCGTTTTGCGCAAATCACCGACATACACCTAAATCCGAACAATGCCAATCCCACGGAAGGCTTGTTGCGCTCTGTGGCACAGATTAACGCCACAGACAGTTTGGACTTCGTTCTCATTACAGGCGACATAGCCGACTACGGAGACCGGAAAACCATTGAAAAAGTGAAGAGTTGTCTTGATTTGTTGAAGTATAAATACTACATCATACTCGGCAATCACGAAACCACCTGGAGCGACAGCGGCTGCATGGCATTCAGTGAAATTTTCGGCAGCGAGAGATTTGAATTCAAGCACAACGGAATACTTTTTCTCGGTTTCAACACCGGACCTTTCATGCGTATGGCTTACGGACACGTTGTGCCGCAGGACATAACCTGGCTGAAACAGGAAATGGACAAATGGGGCAAAGACAAGCCGGTGATTCTCGTAACCCATTACCCGCTGACGAAAGGAGATGTGGACAATTGGTACGATGTAACCGATGCCATTCGTCCCTACAACATAAGACTGATGATTGGCGGGCATTATCATGCCAACCGTAATTTGAAATATGACAGCATTCCGGGAATTCTAATGCGTTCGAACCTTGCTGATGATAAAGGAAAGAACGGATACGGAATTTACGACGTAACAGAGGACTCGATAAAGGTTTACGCCCAAAACATAGGAGAACCTAAAAAGAATGGGCGGCTTTCC
>VOFC01000378.1_pt1 | contig 14001 bp, 18 predicted proteins | sample 5384161 | NCBI WGS metagenome assembly VOFC01 (sample SAMN12384722, study PRJNA508395) | human gut metagenome | isolation source: healthy gut B | host: Homo sapiens | reverse complement strand
TCGGCAGCGGCAGATCCAGCGCCATCAGGAAAATCGGCCAGTAAATGGTATGGAAGCGGATAATATCCTTACCGATCAGGTGAAGGTCTGCCGGCCAGTACTTCTTAAACATCTCATCGCTGTCTCCATCGCAGTCGTAGCCAAGTCCGGTGATATAGTTCGTCAGGGCGTCCAGCCATACATACACCACATGCTTCGGATCGAAATCCACCGGGATACCCCATTTGAAGGAGGTACGGGAAACACAGAGATCCTGCAGGCCCGGAAGCAGGAAATTGTTCATCATCTCGTTTTTGCGGGATACCGGCTGGATAAACTCCGGATGGGTGTTGATATGCTCGATCAGGCGGTCCGCATATTTGCTCATCCTGAAGAAATAAGCCTCTTCCTTTGCAGGCTGTACTTCACGTCCGCAGTCAGGGCATTTGCCATCTACCAGCTGAGACTCGGTAAAAAAGACTCACAAGGTGTACAGTACATACCTTCATAATGTCCCTTGTAAATATCACCTTTATCATATAATTTTTTGAAGATCTTCTGTACCTGTTTTTCGTGGTCTGCATCCGTTGTACGGATAAATTTATCGTAAGAGGTGTTCATAAGATCCCAGATTCTCTTGATTTCTGTGGAAACTTCATCCACAAAAAGCCTTCGGTGTCACACCTTTTTCTTCTGCTTTCAGCTCAATCTTCTGACCGTGTTCATCGGTTCCGGTCTGGGCACCTTATTTCCTGGGAATTACAAGACTGGAAGCAGCGGTGATGGGGGCTGTCATGGGTGCAGTGTCACCTGCAGTGGTTGTACCGCGAATGGTACAGCTTATGGATGAAAAATGTGGAACCGCAAAAGCATTCCTCAAATGATTCTGGCAGGTGCTTCCTGCGATGATATTTATGTGATCGTGCTTTTTTCCACATTTTCTACTATGGCACAGGGTGGCAGTGCACATGTTCAGGATTTTATCAACATTCCCATATCTATTGTTCTGGGAATTGTCCTTGAAGCACTGCCGGGTATCTGCTTTCCCTGTTTTTTGAGACAGCATATGCTCATAGTCATATGGTACGCAACAGTATAAAGGTAATCGTGGTTCTGGGTGCTTCTTTTCTGCTGATGTCTATTGAAACCTGGCTAAAACCAATTGTTTCTGTTTCCGGACTTCTGGCTGTAGTCAGTATGGCCTGCATACTGAAGCTGAAATGTACAGTTTCCGTTTCTGCCCGTCTTTCCCAGAAATTCGGGAAGCTGTGGCTGGCTGCGGAGGTTCTGCTTTTTCGTATTGGTGGGAGCTTCTGTGGATATCCGCTACACCTTAAAAAGCAGGCCCGGCTGCACTTGCCATGATTTTCGCCGCACTTCTGATCCGTACCATCGGCGTTTCCCTTTGTGTGACAGGAACCAATCTGAACTGGAAGGAACGGCTTTTCTGCTCCATCGCCTATCTGCCCAAGGCCACCGTCCAGGCCGCTATCGGTTCTGTTCCTATGGCTATGGGACTGTCCTGCGGACAGATTATTCTTTCTGTAGCAGTGCTTGGGATTTTGATCACAGCGCCCCTGGGAGCGATCGGAATGGATTTTACCTATAAAAAACTGTTGACACAATAATCGTTATATGGAGGAATTTTCTTATGATAAATTTTGATTTTTTCGCTCCCACTAAAGATTCTGTTCGGGGCAGGCCGTGAAAGTGAGGTTGGAAAACAGGTTGCGGCTTTGGTGGGCATAGGGTTATGATCGTTTACGGAAAAAAGGGAGGACATATTGAAGCTTCTGGGCTTTTGGAGCGTGTGCATAAGAGCCTTCGTGACGCAGGACTTTCTTATGTAGATTTGAACGGCGTTGTACCAAATCCACGTCTTTCCCTGGTAAAAGAGGGAATCCGTATTGGACGGGCGGAAGACATTGACTTTCTTCTGCCCATTGGCGGCGGCAGCGTCATTGATACGGCTAAAGGAATTGGTTACGGAATTGCCAATGATTTTGAAATGAAAGACCTGCTTTATGGACGTGTAAAAACGGATAAAAAATCTGCCCATTGGCGTTGTCCTTACGATTGCCGCTGCTGGCTCTGAAATGTCTTCTTCCATGGTTCTCACCATTGAAGACGGAATGATGAAGCGTTCTTACGGTCATGACTGCTCGCGCCCCAAATTTGCTATTATGAACCCGGAGCTGACCTACAGCCTTCCGGCTTATCAGACTGCCAGCGGCGCTGCTGATATTATGATGCACACCATGGAGCGCTATTTCACCCCAACAGACACAGATACCAGCCTTACCGACCGAATTGCAGAAGGACTGATGGTTTCCGTCCGTGATGCAGCCCAGGTTGCGGTAAAAGAGCCTGAAAATTATGAAGCCCGGGCTACTCTCATGTGGGCCGGAGGCCTTTCCCACAATGGTCTGACTGGTGCAGGCAGGGTATCTGATTTCGCCACACATAAGATTGAGCATGAGCTTGGCGGTATGTTTGATGTGGCTCACGGTGCCGGCCTTGCTGCCATCTGGGGAAGCTGGGCGAGATACGTATACAAGACAAATCCGGGAAGATTTGCACAATTTGGTGAGAAAGTTTTCGGGGATAGCGATTCCATCACTGCCTGGGAAAACTGGTGCCGCTCCATTAACATGCCATCCACTCTCGCTGAACTTGGCGTTCATCCAACAGATGCCCAGATTGAGGAAATGGCCAAAAAATGTGTTTTCGGCAGAAATGGACATATCGGTTTCTTCCAGCCGCTAAATAAGGAAGACATTGCAGCAATTCTTAAAATGGCGAGGTAACAGTTGCAGCTATTGAAAACCATTCCTGCACTCATAGCCACAAATAGGACAGCCCTGCAAAAAGGCTGCCCTATTTTAAATTTACTTTTTTCCGCCACTGCTTCCCAAGTCGATTATAAAGGGTCTTCGCATCCTGAATGTGCGGAATTCCCGTGGCATCTGCGGCTGCGCCTGCCGTAACCAGTATATACTCTCTGTCATAAATCTGAGCGAAGCTTGCCAGGCAATGTCCTGCCTCGGAGGTATAGCCTGTCTTGCCGCCCAGGATTTCTCCTCCAACAACACTGGTATCTGACATATTCTTAAACATAGTACTATAATAAGTAATCCCATCGGGATGCACATTTGTACCGGGAGTGGAATGGAAATGGCTTTCAATCACATCACAAAATGTTTCATTATGCAAAGCATACCTAAGCAGCAGTGCAATGTCATAAGCCGTGCTGTAATGCTCCGGATCATGAAGTCCTGTGCAGTCCACGAAATTGGTGTTCTTCATTCCAATGGTTTTTGCCTTCTGATTCATCTTCTCCACAAATGCCTTTTTCTGATCCAGACACCTCATCTGCTAACGCCAGACAGCACTCAGCTCCTGACGGCAAAATCACTCCATACACCAGATCCCGGAGCCGTACCTCTTCCCCAGGCTGGAATCCTGCCTGGGTGGCATCCTGACCATTCAGGGTATAGAAAATATCTTCACTTAATGTAATTTCTCTGTCCAAATCAGAAAATGTCTCCAGTGCCACAATTGCCGTCATAATCTTTGTCATAGAAGCCGGATAAATCTGTTCCTCTCCACTTAGATTGCCGATTACCTTTCCGCTTTTTGCATCCATCAAAATTACATTTGAACTATTCGCGCCTGTCACATCCAATTCCTTTACAGGCGGCCCGTCAAAATACCCTGCAAGTCCGATTACCCTGGCCTTCAGCCTCTTTCCCAGCAAAAAGCGCCTGCCAGCAAAAGCAAAATTATAACTTCTATTAACGCACTCACCAGAATCCGCCGTCTCTGCTGCTTTCTTTTCTTTCTGCTACTGGTATTTCTTCTCTTCCCGGAACCTCTGCCGCTTCTATCTCTATACTCTGCCACCGCAAAGCACCACCTTTCCTCTAGAGCATGCAGGTTGCAGAAATGATTTTTCAAACAGGCTCTAGATATACTTCCTATCCTACCACACCCTCCTCTATAATTTCTATAAAAAACTTATGTTTTCCACCCATAATCATATCTTCTGATAACAGACTTGAATAAACATATATTCAATGATCACTTAAAGAATAACTAAAAAAATCGCTGCAATGTCTGTCTCTTCAGGCATTGCAGCGATTTTATCTCCTAATCTGTTAATAGCAGTAATATATTTTTTATAACTTTTCAATCAACTGTAAAATCCTTCTCGCACACATACGGATTTCTTCTTCGAAAGCTTGCCGCTTCTATATGCTTCCAGAATATTTCTGTGATCATTTTCATTTCCTGGCATGATAATATCATTTCCAGCAGCTGCACATTTCCATGGAATACTTCCATCCTCGGGCACTGTAGTATTCCAGTCTGACATGATCACGCCGTCAAATCCCCACTCATTGCGTACAATTGTAGTACATAGATCCCTTACTGTTTGCAGCATGTATTCCATTTACCAGGTTATATGATGACATAATTGCTGCTGGTTTGCTTTCTTTTACTGCAATTTCAAAACCACGGCAGTAAATCTCACGAAGAGTTCTTTCAGAAAGATGTACATCTACCCCATACGATTGTCTTCCTGATTGTTACATGCAAAATGCTTAATGGTCACGCCGCATCCGGCTTTTACTTTGAACTCCTTTGGAAACAGCGGCAGCCAGGCTACCTGCAAGAAGCGGGTCCTCGGAATAATATTCAAAATTTCTTCCGCACAGAGGGATTTCTGTGAATATTCATCCCTGGAGCCAACCCAGATTTACGCCGAATTCTTCCATTTCCTCTGCAACAGCTACGCCGAATTCTCTTAACAGTTCCTGATTCCAGGACTGTGCCAAAGCGGTGCCAACGGGAAAAGCTGTACAATACTGATAATACATATCTGCATTTTCATGAGGCTTTTGTGTTATCAGAAATCCATTTTCCAGAGATCCAAGAACACCAATTCCATAAACAGAATCTGTCTTGCGGTCCACCTCATAGCTTCTCTGCAGCCGGACACCAGCGGGTCCATCTGCCATAATCAGTACCGGAACCCCATATTTCTCATAAAGTGCTTCTGAGGTTTCGCCAGCAGAACCGGGCACTTTAATTCCTGCTGCTCCCAGATTGCTGCTAATGCCCCCTGTGTTTCCGCATAAAAGCGGAATCATCTCTTCCACCGGCAGCTCGTCTGCAAGGGATTCCAGTGTTTTTTCACAGCATTCTTGCTTTTCTTTTGGGTTTTCCCCAAAACTCCAGTCAGACATAAATCTTCAAACTGTACAGACGGGATATCATGATTTCCAGCTTTCTTCTGCGTTTCTTCTGAGTTTACAATGTATGATCTCTCCAGGACTCCGGTTAACTCTGCTGCCGTTTCCAGCTTCCGGGTCTTCTCCAGAACAGTATCCCCGTTCACTTTTACAAGCGCTTCCAGTTTCAGATTGTCCGAACTGTTTCCAATCCACAATTCATAGTTTCCGGCTTCTACGATCCAGGCATGATCCTCTTCAAAAAAAAGCTTGCAAGGGCTTTTCCCTCAATCAGGATCCTTACCTGCTGTTTTTCTCCGGGCTTTAATACATTTGTTTTTGCATATCCAACCAGACGATGGTGTTCTTTCTCCAATCTGCCATGAGGAAGCACAGCATAAATCTGCACAACTTCACTTCCCGAAAATCTGCTTCCAGTGTTTTCTACAGATACGTTTACCCCAATCTTGTCCTGATCGGTTTCAATACCGCAGAACTGAATTTCAAAATCCGTATAAGAAGGCCAAAGCCAAAAGGAAACAGCGGCTTGACGCCAAAGCTGTCAAAAAATACCGATAGCCTATATAAATTCCTTCTTTGTATTCTTCCAGTTCCAGATTTCCATTCAAATAACTGAAATTTTCTGCAAATGGCATATCTGCATATTTTTTTGCCCAGGTTGTGGTAAGCTTTCCGCTTGGAACCGCTTCTCCAAGAAGAATACGGGCAACCGCACGTCCACCTTCCTGCCCAAGCTGGGAAATATTAAAGATACCTTTTATCCACTGCGTTTTTTCCAAAATGTCTGTAAGCTCTACAGCGCCGCCTGCATTTATAAGGAGGATAATAGGTACCTGTCTGCTGTTCAGAAAAAAGGATATCTTCCTCTTCTCTCTCACTAAGATAATAATCACCTTTTTTCCAGGCGGCGGTCTTTTCCCTCACCGGAAATGCGGCTGATCACATAAACAGCGGCACTTGCCCCCTCAATATCTTTTTTCAGATACAGGACGCCCTCTGGCATAATAAACGGATTGGAGGCATACGCATCAAAAGGATTATCTACATGCTTTGCTTCCTCAAGAATCTTTTCTTTCCATATAAGTCTCGCTTCCTGATAGCGATGTTCATAATTATCCAGCCAGTCCCTGCTGGTAATCTGAATTCCGGATTCTGCCATTCCTTCGTAAATGGTAATATTCTGTCTGTTATTTACATCTCCGGAACCAATTCCCCTTTGACGGTTTTATCTGCACCGCTTCCCAAAAGGGCAATCGGTGCAAATAATGGAAGGGGAAGAATATTTTCGTTTTTCAGCAGAACTATGCATTCTTCTGCCGCAAGCTCAGCAAAAGAGCTATGGCTCTTCTCGCGTTCAGAAATTTCAGGATTCATAGTCCCGCTGCGTTTAAACCTGGCAAATGCCATTATTCCTTAACTCCACCAAGGGTAACACCTGCAATAATATATTTAGAAAGAAGCAGGTATACAATAATGATCGGCACAATGGCAACTGTGATCATCATGTAGATTTTACCCATATCAAAGTTCATATAATCGGCTCCACGAAGGGTAGCAATCAAAATCGGCACTGTCATTTTATTCTTGGACTGGATGATCAGGGCCGGTACAAAGTAGTTATTCCAGGAACCAACAAATGTGAAAATTGCCTGAACCGCAATGGCTGGTTTCATAATCGGAATCACGATACGGTTAAAGGTATGAAATTCTCCGGAGCCGTCAATTCTGGCTGCCTCTACAAGAGAAAGCGGCAGAGAGGACTGCAGGTAGCTGTACATAAAATAGAATACGGCCGGTGACGCAACAGACGGAATGATCAACGGAAGCAGGGAATCATATAATCCCATCTTTGTGATCAGACGAAGGAAGCCCATTGCAGTTACCTGAGTAGGCATTACAAGGATTGCCATAATAAATGTAAATGCTGCTTTTCTTGCCTTAAATTCATAGGCATACAGACCATATGCTGTCAGTGAGGAAAAATATGTACATAATACTGCACTGCATCCAGATACCACTATACTGTTTAAAATACCGCGGAACATAGGAAAGCTTCCATCATTTGCCACGTTTTTCAGGTTTTCCAGAAAATTTTTTCCAGGAAGGGCAGAGAAGCCTTTCTGCAGATCTGCATGAGATCTGGTTGCATTAATAATCAGTACGTAAAAGAAAAACAGACACATAAAGGACAAAAGAATCAGTACGATATGTGCGAAAACTGTTCTGAAGCTACTTCCTGTTTTTTTTCATCCTCTTAATCTTCTCCTTTCTTCTTTAGCACGTTTCTTAGCTGCTTTTTTTTTAGATCCATCCGGATCATTGTCATTTGTCATACGGTATACAAAGAAGCACAGGATACCGCTGACAATAAACAGGTAAACAGATAATGCACCGGCCATACCATAGTTCTTACTCTTCAGGTGGCTGTTCAGGAACATGATCAGTGTCATAGAAGTTCTATCCGGATTACCCTGTCCGTTTGTGAGAATCTGAGGTACATCGAACATCTGCAGACCACCGATAATGGAAGTGATCAGAGTATAGGAAAGAATCGGACGAATCAGTGGAAGCGTAATATAGAAGAAACGCTGAATGCTGTTGCATCCGTCCAGATCCGATGCTTCAAAAACATCCATACTGATTCCCATAACTGCTGCCATCAGCATAATCGTTGTATTGCCAAACCACATCAGGAAATTCATAAGTCCAATCAGGGAACGCGTGCCAAAAACAGATCCCATAAAATCAATAGGAGCCTTAATCCAGCCAAGAGACATAAGAATGGAATTCACAGGTCCGTTTGTGGAAAACATGGTAAAAAAAAACAAAAGGCAAATGCTGATGCCATGATGAGGTTGGGCAGATAAATTACAACCTTAAAAACTGTTTTCCTCGTATTTTCAGACGTGCATCTGTAAACCAGGCTGCCAGAACCAACGCAATCACAATCTGCGGGATAAAACCGATCAGCCACAGAATCAGAGTGTTTGCTCCGTACTTAAACATATCGGATTTCAGCAGACTGATGTAATTTGCCATTCCAATAAAATTGGGTCCGATTTCTTTAATTCCAGAACGGTAATATTCATAAAAACTGTAACTGACCGTATCTGCCAATGGAATCAGCGAAAAAATAAAATAGATAATAAAAAACGGAAGAATAAACAGGTAACCCCATTTTCCGTAATTAATGCTTTTTTTTCTTCATAACTGCTCTCCTTTACATACAATCCGCAGGCGAAGAAGCCTGCATAGTTCGATTCTCCGCCTGCGTTGGATTGCCTTACACGATATCCACTTTTATTCCGGCCATTTAACCTCAGAGATCTCAGGATAACGCTCTTTAATAGCAGTCTCAAAGTTTCCCTTTGCTTTATCAAAGTCAACATTTCCCTGGAAATAATCACCGAAGGAACTCTGGATAAGCTCTACACATCCCTGATCATATGCAGAAAGCGGTGCAATCTTAATGTTCTCTGCAACAGGTGCAAAATATGCAAATGGGTTCTGTCCGCCAAGGAACTCAGAAGAGAAGTTTGCATCATCAGTAGCTGCTTCTGCCATACCACTCTTTGTATTTGTGAAGTCTGAATAATCCTCAGAAATCTTTAACAGGTTGTCTTTGTCTGCAGTCATAGCAAGGATAATGTCTTTTGCATGCTCTGGATTATCAGTACCTGTTGCTGCATGAATATAAGAACCGCCCCAATTGTATTCCTGCGGAGGATTTGTAACTGCCCATGAGCCTGCATCGCCATCCCAGTTTGGACTTAATGTAAAGTCGATTCCCCATGCCGGAAACAGGAATGCAAATACTTTTGACTGGGAGCCCATAGCTTTGTTCCAGTCATCGTTCCACTGTCCTTTTACAGTCGGGTTAAGGAAACCTGCATCCAGCCACTCTTTTGAATCATTTACCCAATCCATAATCTTCTGGTCAACTGTAATGGTTGTCTCACCAGGCTGTACCCAGGACTGTGCGATGCTGTTTCCATATAAACGGAAGGTATCTGCATAAGAAGAAAATGTGTAGTAACCTTTCTCCTTCAGTTGAGCAGCAGTCTCTTTCATTGTATCCCAGTCTTTTACTTTCTCGCCTACTTCTGCCGGATCATCTGTTCCAAAAACTTCTTTTGCAATATCACGACGGTATACCAGGGTTCCTGGGCAGCACTGCCATGTAGAACCTCTCTGTACTCCGTCAGAGTCAGAAGCAGTTGTTCTTGTGAAATCGTACTGATCTGCAAGATCTGTATCCGGGTCAATTCCAAGATCTGTAAGCGGCATTGCTACATCAGCATCTTTATCTGTATATTTGAAAACATAGTCTGTTTCTGACAGGAAAATATCTACCTTATCATCTGCAGAAGCATCAGCCTGGTTTAACAGTGCCTCGTCAAGTTTCTGCTGGTAAACACCATCCTGATTTGGATTTATGATCCAGTGGATCTCAGTTCCGTCCTTTAAGGTTGTAACGGTTCCGTCACTGGATGTAGACTCAACTTCCGGATAAATTGCTTCCAGACGGGTACGGAACTCATCATTCCAGGAATAGATGTTGATAACCTTTCCTTCTTCAGATTCTGCATGGCATACAACAGTTGCGCTCATGCCGGTGACTGCCATAACTGCTGTTAATAACACAGCTACTGCTCTTTTTTTCATATAAATTTTCCTCCTTTTTAAGCATTTTTTTTAATGCTGTATCTCTTTGGTAAAATAAATATATCATTTTTGTTTTTTTGACATTATATTATTTCTCTTAACAAAATATCAGATTCGTGTCATAATATAAAAAAATGACACATTTATTTCTATCCGGGAGGGCTTTACATGACAATGTCTAAAGACTGGTATAATACCGAATTTGAAGAAAACGAACTGGAGTCCAAGCACCGTCCGCCTTCTGTTGAATATTCCTTTTATACAGCTGTGAAAACCGGTGACATGGAAACAGTTATCCAAAACTGCAATGCAAATTCTTTTTACTCATCTGGAAGGAACAGGCATACTTTCCAGAAATGCGGTTACCAATCTTAAATACCATTTTGTTGTAGTTACTGCAGCCATGCTCACCAGATACTGCATTGACGGCGGAATGGAATCGGAACAGGCCTACCGCCTCAGTGACTTTTATATTCTGAAAATGGACTCCTGCACTACCCAGCAGCAGATTGCAGACCTTCATCATATTATGGCAAAAGGATTTTACCGGGAAAATGGCTCTGCAGAAAAAAGCTCTGTGCTTTCCAAACCTGTCATGCAGTGCGTAGATTATATTTATACCCATATCAAAGAACGTATTACCATCGAAGATCTTGCCTGCTACATACGGTCTTTCCCAGAATTACCTTTCCAGGGTGTTCAAGCAAAATCTGGGAATTTCCATCAGTGACTACATACGGAACAGAAAAATAGAAAAGGCAACCCACCTTCTGCGTTATTCGGATAAATCCGTAGTGGATATTGCCAACTACCTTTCCTTTTCTTCCCAAAGTCATTTTATACAGGTATTTGAGAATTTCACAGGTCTGACACCCAAGAAATACCGGGATAAATATTATAAATCCATGTGGTGATCTGACCGCCATTTCTGCAGAAATTTTATTGGGGACGGAGTTTTCCGGCTTAAAAGCCAGAAAACTCCGTCCCCAATGGTTTATTTTAGAATAATATTGATTTCATGTACTTTTTCCAGTTCCAGTTTTTCATCCTCCGAACGCATCAGACGAGCCTTCCTGTCCTGTCCTGTTTCTTTTTTGTTATTCCGTCACAGAACGCTTCTCTAATCTGTGCTTCATTCCATTCTTTTTTTTTTTTTGTTAAAGATATGGATGGCAAATTTCTTTCCGGCAAATTCCATCTCCAGAGAAGCCTTTCCTTCCTGGTCATACTGCTTCGGCATAAGTGCAGGATGAATGCGATTACCATGTCTCCCAGCTGACCTTTTACACCAAAAACCTCTGTAATCATAGTCAGCATATACCAGCTGGCAGCACCGGTAAGGTATGCATATAACCCCTTCCCTGATTATCAAAATATTCAGGAATTCCAGGATACATTTTACTGCGGTCAAAATCCATTGCAGTATCCAACAGTGTCCGAAGAACCTTATAGCCTTCTCTGGCATGACCGGTTTTATACAATGCATTTGCATACATAACTGCCATATGGGAAAAGACTGCACCATTTTCCTTTTTTCGCCGTAAGCAAATCCAAACATTCTTCCCAGATCCATTTTTTCTTCCTTGAAATCTGTGTTCAGACGATAGCCACCAGCGTTCCTGTCATACAGATATGCATCTGCACCTTTGCAGATTTCCTGTATCTGCTGATCTGTGGCAGTACCGCTCATAATGGCAAATACCTGACCGGTAAGCATCATCCGCACGCCGTTCTTCGCACAGGCGTTATTTCCAGCTTCGTCTGGAACTGCACTGTATTCTACCTTTCTTCCGTGGTTGTCATAATATCCGTTAAACCATCCCTTGTCCCCATCCTGAATCCATTCGTTTTTCCGGATGTTTTCCATCAGCCAGTCTGCTTTTTCTTCCAGATTTCTGCACACCTTTTCCAGGGAAAGCACAACCTTATTTCCGCTTAAATTATGGGCACTCAGATCTGTATACTGTTTCAGGATCTGCAGTTTTTCCTTCGGACTTTCATACAACTGTTTTCCATAAGCAAACAGACATTCCATTTCTTCAGCAAGCTCAATCTTATTGATTCCCTGAACACGTTCCAGTTCCCTTTAGTACGTGAGCAATCTCCTTCAGATTTCCTGCATAAGCACAGGTAAAGGCAACACTCTCGCCCTTTTCCCAGGCCATATCCATGGCATCATTCCAGTCTGCTCCATGCAGGCGCATTTCGTTATGCTCTCCCCACGTCAAAGAAAGCACACAGATTCTGCAGAAGGATATGCTCCAGAACAGTTCCATAATACACTTCCGCATTGTCTGTTTTCTGCCAGTTACCATAGCTGCTGTTCCACTCCTGGTCATGATCGGTTCCGCGTTTTGACTGAAAGTCCTTAAAATATGGAATCTTTTCAAACAGAATATCAAAGTCCCCGGTCTGATCCAGATATAATTTTGTAGTTACAAATGGCCAGAAGCTGATCCATCCACACACGGGTAATGTTATTCCTGTCTGCAATAAATTCACCCCTGACTGCTTCCGATAATTGTGGCATTTGTCCCATCAATACGAACCCCACCATAATTATCTACGATCATCTGTCTTACATCCGAAGGCTCCATGATCAAAAGCGCAAGACAATCCTGCCACAAATCGCGCCATCCACGGCCGCCCTTCCCATAATCATGATAGGGAAGGAAGGAACAGCCGTAAATTCTTCTGAGAATCGGCTGGAAGCAGATCCATTTCAGATAATTATCCACATCACTATTTCCAGTTTCAAATGCTACATTTACCTTTTGAATCAATGTTCTTTTTACTTCTTCAAGCATTTTTGCACCTGAAGCTTTGTTTTGCAGCCGGAGGTCAGCAACGCAATACTGTCAGATGTTTTTGTGGTGCCGCTTAACAAAATGTAGCCAGCTGCTTCTTTTGGCTTCAGCGTTTTTCTGCTGAACCGGAGACCGCCCACTGCCTCTTTTCCTTGGATTTTTGTTCCAGCGGTTTTACCTGGCTTATTTGTTCTGACAGCTTCCGGATTTAGAAAGTGCCCCCTTCACCAATAAAATCCTCTACGGTAGGGTAAAAAGCTTTCCGGCTTCTCTCCATTCTCAGAAGAACCATATACAAAATAAGTAGTGTTATTTTTCTGGTGTCCGCGCTCATCAAAAGACAGAACCGGCTTCACTTCTACTCCATACTCAGTTGTCTGAATCCGATGGAGCAGGGAAGTAACATGGCGGTGATCACGCAGGTTATCCGCACTTCTTCCATACACAGGAATTACACCAATTGGCACGACCTCCACATCTTTATCAGAAATATTTGTGATTTCCACATATTCTACTTCCATATCACCGGAAATAGTGACAAAAGAGGTTACCTCAGCCTGAAGGCCATATTTTTCTGATCTGCGGGAAAGCTTCTGCCACATAAAACCGGCTTCCAACACGCTTTCTTCCTGTTTCTCTGTAAATTTTTCAAATTCCTGTTCTGCTGAATTTCCGCAGACAGACCAGCAGCCCAGAAGCTGTGGATTTATCCCCCGAGAAAGTTCATTCTTCTCATCAGAAACCTTATATACCCGGCACCAGAAATTTCTGGTACTTCGGTTATTGTGCAGATTTTCAATGCTTACTGGCTCTAACAGAAAATGATTCTGATCTGTTTTACTATCTCCTCCCAGAGTTGGTGTAATACTGGATTTCAGCCCTTTTTCTCCTGCCAGCGGCAGATATAGTCCACTATAATTTTCCGGATTATGAATAATAAACGTTCCTTCTTATCTTGAAATTCTATTTGTTTCATCTGAGTTTCTCCCTTTCTGCCAAAATATATCAAATTTAGGAAAGATACAATTCAATCTCAGTTTCACGAATATAGTTGTCCTTTTATTCCTCGCCATTTACTGTAAGTTTTAAATCCGCTTTCTGCATGTCCCGATTTTTCACTTTAATATGCAGGTGACAGCCACGGAAGTCCTTTTTTCAGCCTCAAAGCCATCCCATTCTTTCGGAATAGACGGCGCAATGCGAAGACCATAGAAATCAGGACGCATTCCCAGAATACCTTCCACGCATCCCACCATAACAGTAGATGCAGTTCCGGTAAGCCAGTGCACATGAGA
>VOFC01000374.1_pt1 | contig 14001 bp, 25 predicted proteins | sample 5384161 | NCBI WGS metagenome assembly VOFC01 (sample SAMN12384722, study PRJNA508395) | human gut metagenome | isolation source: healthy gut B | host: Homo sapiens | reverse complement strand
TGTGAGAAGTCCAAGTACACAACCGTCAAGGCATTACAGTCCATCGGTTATGATACCAATCAAAGCTCATATCCTCTTTCCAGTAATCAATCACAATAAACGGACAGGTCATGCCCCGGATCAGATTAATATCCGAATCCACCATCTCTGTCCCCAGAAGAATCACAGCGGACGCCTTATCGTTCATAATCCATTTCGCCTGCTCCTGATACCCGGGATCCCGCTTGTCCAGATTGCATAACTGCATCTCCATGCCACAGGCGCGGCATTCCTGCTCCACTCCGGAAATCAGCTGAATAAAAAATGGAGAGTCCTCTACCACAGAGCCGTCACGCTTAAACATGACAAATTTTATTTTACGGATATGATTTTCCTCAAAATACCCAAGATCCTGCGCCACTTTAAAAATCTTCGCAGATGTCTCAGCATTCACGCCTTTTTTGTAGTTTAGTGAATTTGATACCGTCGCTGGAGAAAATCCGGTGATCTCACTGATTTTCTTCACACTTACTTTCATATTCAAGTCCTCCTCTGTGAGTAAATATCCGCATACACATCTTTTCCTGGCCCCCTGAAAATTTTTCGCCGATTCAAACAAAAAAAGACGCTGCAAAACTAGGTTCTACCTGTCTTTCGCAGCGTCTTCTCTGATCCTGCTTTTTATGCCGGGAAAGCAACTCCCGCTCTTAAAATTATGTTCGGATAAGGTGTAAACTCACCTGTACGGATCGCAAATTTGCACTGCGCGGACATCTTTTTCAGGTCTACGTGGTCAATTCTGCTCTCCTCAGCCTCAGGAAGGTTCTGCTGAATATATGCAAGAAGCTCCGGATTTTTTCCTCGATCTCATTTGCAATGGTGTAGGCTTCCACTTCTGTTTCTGCCAGCACAGCATCCATTACCTGTTTAAAGGTAGGAACCCCTCCGCATACAACCAGATCCACGATCTCCACGCCTTTCGGAATCGGCATTCCCGCATCACCGATCATGAACAGATCTTTGTGTCCAAGCTCCGCGATGCAGCGAATCAGCTGGGCATTTAAAATCCCTGATTTCTTCACGTTTCTTCCTCCTGCTTCTTCATTTTACTATAAATCTTTTTTTAAATTTTTGCAATATTTCCAAATGTTTATTTATTCTCATTTCTTGCCTGAAGCGCCATCTTCGCCTGGAGATTTCTCTGTGTCTGATCAATTACAACTGCAAGAATGATAACCAGACCACGGATAACCTTCTGCCAGAACTCAGATACACCACACATTGTCATACCATCGTTGATAACACCGATAACGAATGCACCAACTACAGTTCCGATAATGGTTCCGGATCCACCACTCATGGAGGTTCCGCCAAGTACGGTAGCTGCGATTGCGTTCATTTCCCAGCCATCACCGGATGCAGGATGTGCTGCTGAAAGCTGTGCTGTGTTAATCATACCAACCCAGGCTGCGCAAAAAGCCAGAAATCATATAAACAATGATCTTGATCTTGTCCGCTTTAATGCCGGAAAGACGTGCAGATTTCTCATTGCCGCCGACTGCAAGTACATACCAGCCAAATGGAAGCTTCTTCAGAATGATAACAGAAATAACTGCAAGCACTGCGAAAATGTAAACACCAGTAGGAATACCTGCAATGTTGCTTCCAAGAATCTTAAAGCCTGTATTTCCAAGTCCGTCATAGCCTTTGATGTCGGAGAAGGTTGCACCGTTGGAGCGAAGGTTTGCAAAACCACGGCAGATATACATAGTACCAAGTGTAGCAATAAACGGTGCTACACCTAATTTTGTTACAATGAGTCCGTTAACTGCTCCAATCAGACAGCCAACAATCAACATGGCAATTACAATTACCGGTACACTGAAATAAAGTGTTACACCTGCAAATTTCAGAGTGATACCTTCCTGAATCATTCCTCCTGCAAGCATTCCAACCAAGCCAACTACAGAACCTACGGAAAGGTCAATACCGCCGGTAATAATTACAAATGTCATACCAAGTGCCAGGATTCCATACAGGGCTACATGTTTTGCAACCATGGTCAGTGTAGATGCTGACAGGAATGTGGTTCCTTTTACAATGGTGAAAAAGATGACCAGAAGTACCAGTACAATAAAGGTACGTCCTTTTAACAGGGTCATTAATAACTGATTATTATTTGATTTTTTGTTATTCATTATTCTGCTCCTCCCCGGTTTACGCATTTCTTCCGGTTCCAAGTCCGGCATAAGATGTACGTACAAGTGTGTCTTCTGTAATCTCATCTCCGGTCAGCTCGCCGGTCTTTTTTACCATTGGACAATACACAGATTCGATCTGCGATCGCCATGATTTCTTTTAGCTCAGATGAGATAACAATAATAGAAAGTCCTTTTTCCGCAAGTTCATGAATGATCTCAAAAGACCTCTGTCTTCGCACCAATATCGATACCACGGGAAGGCTCATCCAGAAGCAGGATCTTCGGCTTAGTCAAAAGGCCCTTACCGATAACAACCTTCTGCTGGTTTCCACCGGACAGAGACAAAATAGGAAGTCTCTTATCCGCCACTTTAATATGGATATCCCTGATCTGTTCGTCAACTGCCGCATTCTCTGCTTTTCATCAAGAAACAGACCTTTTACATAATCCTTCAGGGAAGAAATAGATGTATTCTTGCCAATATCAAGAGTCTGGATCAGTCCCTGGCTCTGTCTGTCCTCCGGAACAAGCGCAAAACCATTTTGAATCTGAGTCGCAACATCCTTGATTTTCAGCTTTTTTGCCCTCATAAAATACATCTCCGGTATGCTCCGGGTGAAGCCCCATAAGGCATTCAAATAATTCACTTCGTCCGGCTCCCAAAAAGTCCGTAAATACCAAGAACTTCACCTTTTTTTCAGGTCAAGGCTCACATGGTCAAGTGTCCAGCCGCCGCCTTTTTTCGAAGGCACAGATTTTTAATCTCCAGCATCTTAGGCTGCTTGGAAAGATCAATGCTTCGTTCAAATCGATGGTACTGTGTATTCTTTTCCTACCATATTCTCTACGATCCAGCTAAGCTCAATATCTTTAACTGCTGCGTCTGCAACGTATTTTCCATCCCGGAGTATGGTAACATGATCGCCGATTTCCATAATTTCTTCCAGACGATGAGAAATATATACAATAGAAATCCCAGCCTCCAGAAGCTCTCTCATGATTTTGAAAAGAACTTTAACCTCTGCTGCTGAAAGAGAGGATGTAGGCTCGTCCATGATCAGTACCCGCAGATCGTCCTGATTCAGATTACGTGCAATCTCTACCATCTGCTGCTGGCCTACACGAAGATCTCCAACCATGGTTTCCGGTGGAATTTCATGTTCCAGACGCTGCAGGATCTTTTTTCGCACCCTCTGAATGGGCTTTGTCATCCAGGAAAAAACCTTTCTTTTCTCATGTCCCATAAAAATATTCTGATACACTGTCATATTCGGAAAAAGAGAAAGCTCCTGGTGAATAATTCCAATTCCCTTAGCACGGGCAGCATTGGTATCTTTAAAATAAACCTCTTTTCCATCCATGTACATTTTTTTCCGGAAGATGGCTGCTCGATTCCGGCGATCATCTTCATCAAAGTAGATTTTCCCGCGCCATTTTCTCCGATCAAAACATTTACCTGACCCTTTAGAAGATCAAAGGAAACCTGATCAAGAGCTTTCGTTCCCGGATAAATTTTATCAATTTTTTCACAATGGAGAACAACATTCGGATCATCAAACATAATGCTTCCTCCTTTTTATTCAATCGTCAGCTCAACTGCTGTAACAGATACTGCATCTGTACCGGCTTCTGCGCCGCCTGTAAATGTAACAGTCTTGCCAACTACATTTTCGTCGATTTCCAAGTGGGGCAATAACCTGCGCAAGCGCCTGCTTGTTCAGTTCTTTTCCATAGCTTGACCATTCCGTCTGGTTGGTAAAGCTTTCAAAAGTTCTTCAGAGACTGAAGGTCACGGATGGCGGTACTGGAGTTCGGTCCATCTGTCCGGACACGGATTTCTTTTGTTCCGGTAAAACCATCCAGCTCCACTACAAGATAATGTTTCGGGGTGTCTGTATTGTATTCTTTGATTTTTCCTGTGCCTTTTACTGCAATTGTTTCTGTAATGCCATCACCATTTAACAGTTCCACAAGATCCTGCGCCTTTTTGAGAAATATCCGCTACAACAGATGACCAGTCTCCTTCTGATTCTGCCGCGGAATCAAATTCCTGTTTACCGGTATAAGAACCTTCTTCTCCAATCGGAACCACGGTTACTACACCACAGCCGGTAAAGGTTACTGCTGTACATGCGGCCAGAACCGCCAAAATTCTTCTGCTTTTCATAATCATCTCTCCCTGCTTTCTATTATAAAAGGCGGCGCAGACGCACCGCCTTCCATTTTAACCTTTGACCTTGATCTTATCCTCTTATTTAGCATCTGGCTCTGTATAAACAAATGCGTTCAGGCAATCTGTATTATCAGCTGTGATTGCTACGCAAGGAACAAGCTGTTTCTCTTCTTCCGGAGCTGTTCCTTTAAAGGTAAGCGTCAGCCTGCTCAACTGCCATCTCTGTGATCAGTGCAATCTGCTGAAGAGCTGTACCAACCATGTCACCGGATTTGATATAAGCGTTTGCTTCGTCAGATCCGTCAAGACCGATGATCTTAATGTCTTTACGTCCTGCATCAAGACAAGCCTGAACAGCACCGCATGCCATAGTATCGTTACCACAGATGATACCTGTAATCTCCGGATTGGACTGAAGGATTGCTTCTGTCTTCTCGTAAGCTTCTGTCTGATCCCAGTTAGCAGACTGCTGAGCTACCATTTCAAGATCTTCGTACTCGTCAATTACAGAATGATAGTTATCAGAACGAACCTGGCAGTTTGTATCGGACTCAAGTCCAAGAAGCTCTGCATATTTGCCTTCATAGTTCATAGCCTCAACCCATACTTCGGCAATTGCTGCTGCGCCCCAGCATTATCTGCTACGATCTGTGCTACTGCAAGTCCTGACTGGTTAATTTCACGGTCGATCAGGAATGTAGGAATTCCGGCATCATATGCCTTCTGAACAGCTTCGATTGAAGCATCTGCACCAGCGTTATCGCAGATGATTGCTGCTGCTCCGTCATTGATAGCTGCTTCGAAAAGCTCAAGCTGTGTAGCAGCGTCATCATCATGTGAAGCACATTTCACTTCATATCCAAGCTCTTCTGCTTTCTCTTTTGCAATTACCTGTTCTGTGTTGAAGAACGGATTGGATGTGGAAGGTGTAATGCAATAAATAATGTTGCTTCCGCCGCCTGGAAGTAATTCTGCATTCTCTTCAGCCATTACCGGAACTGTCATTAAACCTCCAACCATCGCTGCTGTCATAGCCAATGCCATTGCTTTTCTTGCTTTCATAAATACGTCCTCCTTGAAATATATAATCTGTTTTGTTCGTTTTCTCTCCGAACTGTTGATAATTTGATTATAAACGTTTGTATAAATATTTCAATATCCTTTTTAGTTTTATATGTTATTTTGTATGTATGCACAACATTTTTCGCATTATTTTTAGTTAATTTTTACCATAAAATTGTCTGTTTTATCATTTTCGCTTGTTTGTTTATATAAACATTTATATAAATATTTATATAAAATTTAAGGGCAGATTTCATCTGCCCTGTTTTTTTCTATCCATATGCTCAGTCAAATTTTATTTTCTATTCTTGTGATTTTTAAAGTATTTCCAATTCTTTTTTTTTCACTTCCTCCGCTTCCGGAATAGACGGAGTTGCCCCTGGCCTTGACACTGCAATAGAAGAAGCCTTAGCAGCCATTCTAAGCGCCTCCTGAATGCTTCTTCCTTCAATAGTCGCTGCAATAAAATATCCGGTAAAGGTATCTCCTGCCGCCGTAGTATCCACTGCTTTTTACCTTAAAAATATCCTGAAACACTTTTTCTTTTCCATCATAGTAAATAGCACCATCGCTTCCCAAAGTGAGAACAAAACATGCATCCGGGAACTTCTCTGCCATTGCATCCAGAATTCTGTCTTTATCCTTGTACCCGGTAATCTGCTCACCCTCAATCTCATTAAGCAGGAACAGATAAACCTTTCCCAGATCACAGGAATTTAATTTTTCATCAAAAGGTGACGGATTCATAACGATCTTCATCTTTTTCTCATAAGCCTGGTCAATAATGTAGTCCAGCATATTGATCTCATTCTGCAAAATCAGGTAGTCACCTTCACCAAAATCAGCCAGGACCTCATCCACAAATTCCTTCGTCTGCATCTGATTAGTTCCGCCATAGAGAATAATGCAGTTCTGAGCATTCTTATCCACCTGGATCATGGTATGTCCGCCTTTTACAGGAAGTCTGCGGATATATTTGGTGTTTACTCCGGCTTCCTTACATGCATCCAGAAGAATGTCTCCGTCCGTTCCCCACAATACCGGCATGGTATACCGGTACACCAGCCTTCGCCAATGCAATAGATTGATTCAGGCCTTTTCCTCCGCTAAACACCTCCAGTTTAGAAGAGTGCTGTGTTTCCCCGCCAACAATAATGTGATCTACTGAATAGACGTAATCCACATTTAATGAGCCATAATTTAATACCTTCATGAAAAAAACCTCCGTTCATTCGTTGTCTCTTTGCAGCAGTTCCGTATTGCAGATTGCTGCGCAGTTACACTGCCTCTGCAATCTTTTCTGTCTATATTATGTTGCACAAATCCACCTGCGTCAACCAAATTTTCACTCAATACAGTCAAATATCTATAATCTGATGCCAGAATACCACCCTTAAAGAATCCTTAACTTCTTTCCCTCGCGCTCAATGATTCCTTCCTCCGCCAGATTTTTCAGTTCCCGCATCATGGCGCTGCGGTCTACACTTAAGTATTCAGCCAAAGTTGTGTAAGACATGGGAAGGATAAAGCTTTCCCCTCTGTTTTCCCCGGCTACGGAATTCAGATATGCCATGATTTTTTTTTTCTGGTACTGTTTCTGGAAAGCACATAAATCCTGCTCGCCTGTTGGCTGGCGCGCGCTGCAATCATCTGAAGCAAATTATTTACCAGCTGGCTGTGAAACCTGCAGGCATTTTTCGCAGCGTTTGATCACATGCTCATAATCAATAAACAGTACCCTGGTCTTTCCTGGCGCAGACATAATAATGCTGTGATTCTTCTGGAAGCAAAAACGGCTCCCAAAAACACTGTCCGTTTCCAGATTGTCCATCATGTACTGATTCCCCTCTTCATCGCAGCAATAAAAAGCACTGCCTGTCCCTCCAGAAGCAAACCGATTTTTTTCATGGAATAGGCATACTCCATAATCGTTTCATTATTCTCATAACAAACCTCTCGCATACCAAAGCACACCTTCATTCTTTCCTGTTCTTCCTGCGTTATATAGGAAAAAAGTGTAACTGCATTCATCTTTCTTCTCCTTCATATTTTATATTCCAAACAGCTTTTACTCTTTTTTTATCAGAATACTCCTTTTGTTGTATTTGCAACAGATTTTTCATGAAATATGGATATAATACAATCAAGTTAAAAAGTTAACAACTTCCGGTTATAAAAAGGAGATAAAGCGTATGAAAATCACAGATACCATTAAATATGTAGGCGTAAACGATCATCAGATAGACCTTTTTGAAGGACAGTACAAAGTGCCAAACGGCATGGCTTACAATTCTTATGTAATCCTTGATGAGAAAAATTGCAGTTATGGATACAGTAGATGCTAATTTCACACACGAATGGCTGGATAATCTGGATCAGGCTCTTAACGGACGCAAACCGGATTACCTGATCGTACAGCACATGGAACCGGATCACGCAGCCAATGTGGCAAATTTTCTTAAAGGTTTACCCAGACACAACTGTTGTTGCCAATGCAAAAACCTTCAATATGATCCGCAACTTCTTTGACCTCGACCTGGAGGGTCAGAAGCTTGAAGTAAAAAATGGCGGTACTCTCAGCCTTGGAAAGCACAACCTGACCTTTGTTTTTGCCCCAATGGTGCACTGGCCAGAAGTTATGGTAACCTATGACAGCACAGACAAGGTTCTTTTCTCTGCAGACGGATTTGGAAAATTCGGTGCTCTTGATGTAGAAGAAGATTGGGATGACGAAGCTCGCAGATATTTTATCGGAATCGTTGGAAAATACGGACCGCAGGTACAGAATCTGCTGAAGGTGGCTGCCGGGCTTGACATTCAGATCATTTGCCCGCTTCACGGACCTGTTCTTAAGGAAAATCTTGGCCATTACATTGGGCTGTATGATACCTGGTCCTCCTATACTCCGGAAACAGAAGGAATTGTAATTGCCTATACTTCTGTTTACGGCCATACAAAAGAAAGCAGTAGAATTGCTGGCTGATAAGCTTCGCAGCAAAGGGTGTCCAAAAGTAGTTGTTTATGATCTTGCAAGAGATGATATGTCTCTGGCTTTGTCCGATGCCTTCCGTTACAGCAAGCTGGTTCTTGCAACTACCACATACAATGCCAGCATCTATCCGTTCATGCACGATTATATTACACGCCTGGTGGAGCACAATTTCCAGAACCGCACTGTAGGCATTATTGAAAACGGCTCCTGGGCACCTCTTGCAGCAAAGGTTATGAAAGAAATGCTTTCCCCATGCAAAAAAATCAACTGGCTGGACACCACTGTAAAGATTCTGTCTGCTGTAAATCAGGAAAACAAAGAGCAGCTGGAAGCTATGACCGACGAGCTTTGTAAGGAATACATTGCAAAAATGACGAGCTTGCAAACAAGAGTGATATGACTGCCCTTTTCCGAATCGGATACGGTCTCTATGTGGTTACCTCCAATGACGGCAAAAAAGACAACGGACTGATCGTAAATACTGTAACCCAGCTTACCGATACACCGAACCGCGTAGCCGTAAACATTAACAAGGCAAACTATTCACATCATGTAATCAAACAGACAGGTGTGCTGAATGTAAACTGCCTTTCTGTAGAAGCACCATTCTCTGTTTTCCAGCAGTTTGGTTTCCAGACCGGTCGAAGCGTAGACAAATTTGCCGGACAGACAGTTCGCCGTTCCGATAACGGACTGGTTTTCCTGGATAAATATATTAACGCTTTTATGTCTCTGAAGGTAGAGCATTATGTGGATCTTGGCACTCACGGAATGTTCATCTGCAGCGTAACTGAAGCCCGCGTTATGAGCGATCAGGAAACCATGACTTACACCTACTATCAGAAGTATGTGAAACCAAAGCCACAGACAGAAGGCAAAAAGGGATTTGTGTGCAAGGTTTGCGGATATATTTATGAGGGAGATGAGCTTCCGGAGGATTATATCTGCCCGCTGTGTAAGCATGGAGCTGCTGATTTCGAACCAATTGCATAAAATAAATCGAAAAAGGTTCCGGCGTCTGCCGGGACCTTTTTCGTAAATACTATTTTTTCATACCATAAGTTTCATAATAACAATTGCCGCTGCAGCCTTTCTCAAACAGTTTGGCTTTCATTTTATTTATAAAATCAGCTTCATTTTTCGCACAATCCAGGAGCTCTAACGCCTGCTTTAAATTACGGATATCATTCTCCATATAATTCACGTAATTTCCTCTTCCTACCAGCTTCAAGTGTGTGATTCCAGCCCTTTGAAAGCTGATAAAGCGCACATAATCCGCATCCGGTTTCGCCGCAAATATAATCCGGCACATCCAAAATATCCTCTTCTATTTCATCTGTTAACACTTCTAAAGCCACTTCTGTTTTTCCTGCTTTTTTTTTCCCGGAACATATGGCACCCGGCAAAGATATCCCATTTCATCACAGTGCAGGGAATTACAAAATGCACCTGTAAACTGACACAATTCATTCAAAACAAATGCCTCAAACTCACAGATTTCTGCTTCTTTTCCCCGCCTCATACATTTGCTTTGATAACAGATTCTGCTGTTTATTCTTACAGCTTTTAATAACACTTTCCATATCCTCGAAGGTATTTTTTCTGTGAAATATCAGTCTTTTGGGATGAAATTGTGCCACTGCATCCACCATACGCCTATTGATTTCTCCTGTTTCTCCACTGATATGCAAGTCACAGTCCACATTATTTTCCCGCAAGTACACCATCAGTGCCGGATCTGCAATAATATAGCTGTGAAATCCAATTGTCATACAGCATCGAATGATTTCTGCAATTTCCGGGTACTGTTCCGGAATATAGTACAGAGAATTAAAAGTAAGATGAACCGGTTTTCCGTATTTTTTTATCATAGCTGCAAGAATCCTGAGTTCTTCAAAGGCTCCAAGCTGCACATTATAGCAAAGCACTTCACGACGATTTAACGGCAGTACTGTGCCATATTTTTTTGACCAGGAATAGGGCACATATCCACAGAAAAACTCGTCTGCTCCTGCTTTTACAAAGCGCTCATATTCATCGATTGAGCCTAATCCTGCTACGATTTTCATATCTAAAATTCCTCATGAAATAGCTTTTTATTAAATATAATTTAAGTTTTTCTTTCCAAGCTCCCAAAATGCCACCGCACTGGCTGCGGCCACATTCAGGGAATCTACATCGTGAGACATAGGGATTTTCACTGTGTAATCACAGTCTGCAATCGTCTGACCGGACAGGCCATCTCCTTCTGTCCCAAGAATAATCGCCAGCTTCTTCTTCCGCCAAAAGAACAGGATCATCAATACTGACAGAATCATCACGAAGTGCCATTGCCACAGATTTAAATCCCATTTTTTCAGGCTGTCCATTCCAGTCTCCGGCCAGGAAATTTTCTTGTCAAAATAGGTCCACGGAATTTGAAAAACAGTTCCCATACTCACTCTGGCAGCTCTTCGATAAAGAGGGTCGCAGCATCCTCCTGTAAGCAATACTGCATCCATATGTAAAGCTGCAGCGGAACGAAAAATCGCACCTATATTTGTTGGGTTTACCACATTTTCCAGCACTGCTACTCTGCAGGCATTTTGACAGATTTCCTCTACAGACGGAAGCTGACGCCGTTTCATGGCACATAGCATTCCTCTTGTCAGAGCAAAGCCTGTAAGCTTTACCAGCACATCATACTCTGCTGTATAAACCGGGGTTTCCGGAAACTGCGCCAGAATTTTCTTCGCCGCTCCTTCCAGGTCCTTATGCTCCACAAGAAAGGAAATCGGCTCATAGCCTGCATTGACTGCACGCTGAATTACCTTTGACTTTCCGCTATAAAAAGCCCCGGCTTTGGTTCATAATATCTCAGCAGCTGTACCTCTGACAGGCTGGCATATAAGCCAAGCTCCGGCGTATTAAAGTCTTTTTATTTCAATCCAATTAGTCATTTTTGCTCTCCTATTACCAGTCTGTCCACGCCGTTTTTTATATAAGCCTCCAAAACTTTTATATCCTTCAAAGCATCCATATCAATACCAAATAAAGAATTATATCTTCCCATCATATGCAAATGCTCCGGATACAAAAAGTACATATTCCCTGCAGTATTCCGGACAGTTTTTATCAGCTTCTGGCGACCTCTTTCACCATTTGCACAAACCGCAAATAACGGACAGTACTGCGACGTATTTGTCTGATAAAAAGGTATATGAAGACTGTTTTTTCCTATGGGAAACAACTGCGTATAACCACAGGTTTCCCATTCAAAGCGGCAGATTCTGTAGGTATTTCGCAGAAAGTTCCTATAAAACTGTGCATTCAGGCTATTTTCTTTAAATAATTTTTGATCACCTGTTTTATAGGAAATACGCGGATCCTTTTTCGTTTATTAAGCAATGTGCCAAGGCAGGGAATCAGATTTTCCGTCTGATTTTTCAGGATTTCTGCCATTCCCCCAGTCATTTACAACTACTTCAATCTGACAATTATGCAGACGACACCACTTATCAATTTCACACAGTAAACGAGAAATAAAATCCAGTTTATATTCCGTACATAAGAAAAAACAAGGGTTATTTTCAGGTGTTCTTTTACTGCCTTTTCCATCAGCTTAAACAACATATCCTGTTCCGGGAACATAGGTGACAGAATTGATTCCCAATATACAAGCGTTCCGGTTTTCGTTCTGACTGCAAAAAGCTTTTTTACAAATACCAATACTGTTTTCGGCATATTTCTTGAGAAATTCTGCAAAAAGAAAGCTGCAGATAATCAACATACATTTCCTTGCGATCCAGTTCTAATGCCAGCTCTGCATTCAGCTTCTCCCAATTTTCTTTCCCATCCGAAGCTGCTTCTGATGCAACAGCCTGCACCTCTTCATCCCAGATCTGGATCTGCGCTTCCAGACTCTTACACCTTACCTGATCCAGTTCCCCCGGATAACCAGTCATATTTTTTGCCAGCCCACTGTCATCCTCTTCCAGCTTTAAGTGAATATATCTGCTGTACTGTCTTAGCAGGCTCTGTACAGCCTGCTTATAGTCCGGCTGATCAACGAAAACCCAGAATTTTTCATAAAATTCAGATGGCTCATCAGTCTCTTTTTTTAGGTCATAGAAGGAAATCTTTACTTCATTATATTCGCCTTTTTCCAGATCATAAAAGCAGAGCCTGAACAGCTGCTGCGGAACTGTGTTTGTCTTGTCTTTTTCCGGCTTTTTATTCCCGGAAGCCATCATTTGGTTTTCCTTGCACAGTCGAAAACCAAAGCCGGTTTCATCTAATTTTGTAATCCTTATCTCCCGGTCTCCTGCAAATCCGGCAAGAAGACCGAACGGAATCATAGATACCATGTGTTACTCTGTCACTCTTTGCAGCATAATCTGATATGCCTCATATTCTCCTTTTGGCGCAGGAAGAAGCATGCCTGCTTCCATAAGAGCTGCACCAGCATAAACCTTTCCGTTGTTTTTCCAGGTAAAAGCATCTTCAGCAAGTCCTCTTAGAGTTACATAAGCTGCCACCGGATTTGCTTCTGCAGTCAATCTGACTACACTTACCAGTGCCTGATTCTGATCTTTTTAGACACTACCATCCATGCAGCAAAATCATCCTGAAACGGATCAGAAAGGCGGTAATAATTTCCCTCACGGATCAGCTCCTGATGTTCCCGATATTTGGCAAGCTGCATGCGGATTTCTGCTTTTTCTTCCACACTTAAAACTGCAGGATTCAGCTCATATCCAAAGGTTCCTGACATTGCCGCAACGCCTCTTGTATGAAGGCTTGTCACTCTTCCGGTCTGGTGATTTGGCACTGCAGATACATGAGATCCCATAGCTGCCACCGGATAGAAGAAGGAGGTTCCATACTGAATTCTGGTACGATTAATGGCATCTGTATTATCACTGCACCAGATCTGAGGAGTATAATACAGCATTCCGGCATCAAATCTTCCACCGCCTCCGCTGCAGCCTTCAATCAGAATATTCGGATATTTTGAGGTGAGTTTTTCCAGAAAATCATATACGCCAACAACATAATCATAGGTTACATTAGGAGCATATACATCTGTCATACTACGGTTCATATCCCATTTTACATACTCAATATTTCCCTGATCCAGCACTGCACAAATCTGTTCAAAAACATGGTTGCGAACCTCTTTTCTTGAAAAAATCAAGAAGCAGCTGATTTCTGGAACGAATTGGATTTCGTCCCGGAATGGTAATCGCCCAATCAGGATGTTTTCGATAAAGCTCGCTGTCTTCGTTTACCATTTCCGGCTCAATCCAGATGCCGAATTTTACTCCTTCTGCATTCACACGCTCAATCAGTTGGGAAAGAGTTCCCCTAATTTCTCCTCATTTACACACCAGTCACCCAGAGAAGAGTTGTCATCATTTCGCTTTCCGAACCAGCCGTCGTCCATAACAACCATGTCAATCCCCAGCTCTTTTGCCTGTTTTGCCAGCTCCACAATGGTATCTCCGGTAAAGTCAAAGTACGCAGCTTCCCAGCTATTGATCAGAATCGGACGGTTTTCATGAACATATTTACCCTGACAGATATGGTTCATAATGCAGTGATGATACTGCTGG
>VOFC01000278.1_pt1 | contig 14001 bp, 25 predicted proteins | sample 5384161 | NCBI WGS metagenome assembly VOFC01 (sample SAMN12384722, study PRJNA508395) | human gut metagenome | isolation source: healthy gut B | host: Homo sapiens | reverse complement strand
TGTCGCCCATTGCCTGGCTGACGCAGCCGGTTGCCTCTGTCATCTCCTCGATCAGCGCATGAATGGACTGGGTGGATTCATTGACGGATGCCGACGGTCACGATGGAATTCATCATATCCTCCTGCTTTTTCTTGTGGGCTTCCAGTTCGGCGAGCTCCTCTGTGTTGTGCAGGACGGCCACGCGGGACGCCAGGCAGGTGATTGTGTTGATGACAATAATAATGGAGCAGATGACAAAGATCATATTGGTTTCGGAAAAGAGAGTTGGTTCCAAGCACATGGACAGAGTAAACACCGTTTAAAAATACAGCAGACCATATTTAATACACCGGCGCAGATTTCCAGCTTCAGGTCAAAGTACATTAATAGTGCGACAAGTATGGGAATCATAAAGAGATTATAGACAAAAAGTTTTGAGGATAGACAGCTGACTTCATAAATGATCAGAAAGCATGTAAGCGCGACATTGCGGTAGCGTATGGAAACTGGATTAAAAAATAGAACAATGTACTAACAGCTGCAGGGAGGGCAATCATGCCAGCAATGACAAAAAAAGACGGAAAAAGAGCATGATTTCCTGCAGAATGGTTCCGATAAACAGAAACATCATATAGATGGAAATGATGAGAACTGTAAGCATCAGACAATAGTTGGCACGCTTTGTGGAGCGTTCCTGTAACGTTAACTCTCTTGAATCGTTCATGATAGACCTCCTTTTCCTGTACGAAAGTACCAGATGTTTGTGATACTAACATAGACCTTGGTGCAGGTCTAAGGTCAATAGGAGGTTGAAAAAATCAGAGAGTCTTCCAGCGGAAGATATACTTCGTAATAATCCAGGATGACATCTGGCTGTGCTATGCTGAAGACGTAGAAAGCGTAAGCTTCCGGTTTGCAGGAAAGCTGATGCTCCCCGGCGTATTTCAGGACGGCGGAGAGATCCCAGAGTATCTCATGCTCGGTCGGGAAATGCGGTTACGGTGTAGAGACAGCGGCAGCTTTCCCGTCTGGGCAGATTGGCTGGATTGAGCTGGGTGAGTGCAAGCATCGGCTCGCGGATGGCAAACTGGAAGGCGCTGACCTGGCAGGAACCGGACGGTTCCACGGAGAGGATGTAGCTGAAATTCCCCATCGAAAACAGCGGAGAATGAAAGACATCCTTTAGCGTGCGGTAACCTAAAAAAGCGGAATCCTGATGATAGAGCGGATAGACAGCGGGAAGCGTCCGGATGCTTATAGTGCGGCTGCCTTCATCCAGGGTATCCAGATGCTGTTTCATATAAGACTTTTTTTGACTTCCAGGGTAAGCCGCTCGATCTCTTTTTTGCGCGAATCAATGAAACCGGAAAACCATCGGAGATATCTTCCAGTGTAGACACTTCGACAAGGCGCTTGATCTCCGCGATGCTCACGTTGAGCTTGCGGTAGAGACAGACTCCCATGATGCGGTGGATCTGTTCGGTGTCATAGCAGCGGTAGCCGTTCTCCGGATTGCGGGTGGGTGAGACAAGACCCTCCTTCTCGTAGAGCCGGATGGCGTCGGTGGAGATATTAAGCAAACCGGCAACTTCATGGATTGTATATTGTATCATGACAGACCCCCATAAAAAATAAGAAGTATTTCAATCACAAGATATGTACCATTGTACCATATTTTGACAAAAAAATTAAAAGAAAAGAATGAAGAAAAAAGGATTTTATGGTACAATAATACGTCAGAGAACAGAGGGCAAAAAGCAGGAGGAGAGGTTATGTTTTCCGTATCGGATATCAAGGAGGATGTGTATCCGGCAGTCTACCGGAGAGGAAAGGAATTATATGAGACAGGGGGCGTGCTGGATTTCGCGTATGATATTTATCTGGAGCATGATCTGCCCGTTGCCGAAGTGCGGGCGGAAGTACGTGGGAAGGAACAGAGCAGCTACCGGGTGACGGCGGTTGTCGATGAGGAGTACGGCTCGGTGTCAAGCAGCAACTGTACTTGCGAAGGCATTTTTTATAATTATGAGGGGATGTGCAAACACTGTGTCGCAGCGCTTCTTGCTTATGTTAACCGAAGGCAGGCGAAGGACATTCTGGCTGCGAAGCGCACCGGACATGAGGCGGGAGAGCAGGGAAGCGCCGCGGAGGAGAAGCCTGTCGCCCCGATGCAGACGGCAGGAGCGTTCAAGACGCTTTTGAACCAGTATTCACTGCGTGCCGGTGTGAGCTATCTGATTCCAGAGAGCGTCTATGGAAAGGTGGAACTGGAGCCTTATTTTAAGCTGGATTACAGTTATGCGACGGTGGAGTTTAAGATCGGAATGGAGCAGAAGTATGTATTAAAGAATATTTCTGCCTTTTACATTCCATCGAGCGGAATGAAAAAGGTGCATTACGGAAAAAGCTGGACTTTATCACAACAGACAGGCATTTACAGAAGATGCATGGCGGATGGTAGAGTTTATGCGGATGCAGGATGACGACAAGAAACGCCAGAGCAGATTTCATGCCTATTATGCTTACACTGGGGGATATGAGCGCACGATGGAGCTCGATGAGGTCGGCATCGACCGTTTTTTTTGACGCCATCGGGGAAATGCCTTTATCTGCCGAAATCGGGTATCTGCCGGAGGAGGAGTATCATGTGCAGGAGGAAGAGCGCAAGCCGAAGCTTGAGATACGCGCAGGGGCGTCCGGTGTTTTCGTTCTGCTGGAGGATCTGCAGGTCATAAGGGGAAGCAGATTTTACTATTTTTATGAAGATGGCATGATCTATCGCAGCAGTGAGGCGTTAAAGGCGAAGACGGGAGACTTTTTTGACTATATGGAGCGTCAGGCCGGCGGGGGAATGTTACATTGCGGCGGAGGAACTGCCGTCGTTCTGCCGGGATCTGCTGCCGCTTTTAAGAGAGACGTTCCGGGTGACGGCGGAGGGCTTCGATGAGACGCTCTACGTTCCCGAAAAAGCCGGAGTTTGAGCTGTATCTGGACAAGCAGGACAACCAGACGGTCGGTGCGAAGCTGGTCGCTGCCTACGGGGACGACAAATATAACGTATTACAGAAGATTGAGCCGGGCGAGGTCCGGGATCTCGGGGAGGAGATGCGTGTGCGCACGCTGGTCGAGCCGTACTTCAACGAATACGGGCTCGGGCAGACGATATTCATCCTCTCGCACAATGAGGACATGCTCTATCAGCTCATCAGCAGTGGTCTGCAGCGCCTCAGCGAGTATATGTCGATCTACACGACGGAGGATTTCCGGGGAATGAAAGTCGTTTCTTCACCGTCGGTTTCGGTGGGCGTTGCGCTAAAGAGCGATCTTCTGGAACTGCAGATTCACTCGGATGAGATGTCGCGCGAGGAGCTGGCATATCTTCTGACCCGGTACGATCGGAAAAAAAATACGTCCGTCTGAAAAACGGAGATTTTCTTGATGTGCGCGAGGATGGTCTGGGGCTGCTTGCGGAGATCAGCGAGGATCTCCGCCTGACAGAATCCGGACTGAAAAAAGGTCATGTGAACGTACCAAAATACCGCGCAATGTATCTGGACGCGGCGTTAAAGAGCAATCAGGAGCTTTCCGTGGAGAAAAACCGCGAGTTCAAGGGCATGGTCCGCAATATGAAGACGATCGAGGACAGCGATTATGAGGTGCCGGATTCGCTCCGCAGTATCATGCGCGGCTACCAGAAGAGCGGTTTTCTGTGGTTAAAGACACTGCGCGAGAACGGATTCGGCGGAATCCTTGCGGACGATATGGGACTGGGCAAGACCCTGCAGGTCATCAGTCTGCTCTTGTCGGAACAGGAGAGTGCCAAGGCAGGAGAGCGGGAGTGGCACCGTTCCCTTTATCGTATGTCCGGCGTCGCTCGTCTACAACTGGCAGAAAGAGATCAGCCGTTTTGCACCGCAGATCAAGACGACGCTCGTGACCGGACTCGCCACAGAGCGCCAGAGGATTGTCAGACACACGAAGGAAGGGGAAGTGCTGATTACGTCCTACGACCTGTTAAAACGCGACGTGGAGCTGTACCGCGATATGGTGTTTGCGATTCAGGTGATCGACGAGGCGCAGTATATCAAGAACCCTGGAACCCAGGCGGCAAAAGGCGTCAAGCAGATTACTGCGGGTTTCAAGCTGGCGCTGACCGGAACGCCGATCGAGAACCGGCTGAGCGAACTGTGGAGCATTTTTGATTATCTGATGCCGGGATTTTATATACTTATCAGCGGTTCCGGGAGGAGATCGAGATCCCGGTCGTGGTAAACGGGGATGAAAACCGTATGCAGCGCCTACAGCGCATGATCCGGCCGTTTATCCTGCGCCGTCTGAAGGGGGGAAGTGCTGCGGGATCTTCCGGCGAAGCTGGAGGAGAATGTCTTCGAAGCTCGAAGGGAGAGCAGCTTGCGCTCTATGACGCCCATGTGCAGCGCATGAAGGAGAGCCTGGAGGGCAAATCCGAGAAGGAATTCCGTTCCGAGAAGATTCAGATTCTGGCGGAGCTGACGAGACTGCGGCAGATCTGCTGTGACCCGGGACTTCTGTTTGAGGGCTATAAGGGAGGATCCGCAAAGGCGCAGATGTGCATGGAACTGATCGAGAATGCGGTTGGCGCCGGGCACAAGGTGTTATTGTTCTCGCAGTTTACGTCCATGCTGGAACGTCTGGCGGCAGGGGCTTAAGAAGGCCGGGATTGACTACTATATGCTGACCGGTTCTGTCGGCAAGGAAAAGCGCATGCAGATGGTAGGAGAGCTTTAACGAGGACGACGTGCCGGTATTCTGTATTTCCTTAAAGGCAGGAGGAACCGGGCTGAACCTGACGGCTGCGGATATTGTGATCCACTACGATCCCGTGGTGGAACGTGGCGGTGCAGAACCAGGCAACGGACCGCGCCCACCGCATCGGGCAGAAGCATGTTGTGACGGTCTACAAGCTGGTATCCGAGGGAACGATCGAGGAGAAGATCATTGCGATACAGGAGCGCAAAAAGGAATTGGCAAAGCAGGTGCTCGAGGGGAGGGAATGGACTCTGTTTCCTTTACCAAGGAGGAAATTCTCGAGCTTCTGGGATAAAAGGTTGTTTTTCGACAAATCAGTTGACAAAAAAATGTGGGCTGCTATATAGTAAGGAAACAGCATTATTGGTGAATGCAGATTCCGTGAGGGAGTAGTTCGCGCAGCGCGTGATTTGTCAACAGACCGGTCGGACAGCCTGACCTGGCAAATCTTAAAGAATGAGACTCATGTATATCTTTGGCTTCACATCGTAGACGGAGACGGAAGCGGTGCGCAGAGGATATACATCAGTCTCTTTTTATTATGTGCGCCGGCGGAAAATGCATCATCCGGGCTGAATGTGTATGTGCGCCCTGTGGCAGGGGCAGAATAAAATGTGGAGGTTGGTATGGCTATTTTTATTGAATTGCTGCTCATTGGAGTGGGCCTTTCGATGGACGCGTTTGCAGTGTCGATCTGTAAAGGTCTTGCGATGCGCAGGGTAAACAAGAAGCAGGCGCTTGTGATCGGTCTGTTTTTTGGAGGATTTCAGGCGCTGATGCCGTTTATCGGCTGGGCGCTCGGCACACAGTTTGAGAGCTACATTACCAGTATTGATCATTGGATTGCCTTTGTGCTGCTCGCCTTCATCGGCGGCAAGATGATCGCCGAGGCGGTGCGTCCGGAGGATGAGAATGTGGAGATCGACAAGATGGATCCGCCGCTCGACTTAAAAAGAGATGCTTGTGCTGGCGGTGGCGACCAGTATCGATGCACTTGCGGTCGGAATTACATTCGCATTTTTGAATTATCCGATCGGGGAGGCGGTTACGATCATCGGTCTCACCACGTTTTGTATCTCCATCGGCGGCGTCTATGTCGGCAATTTTTCGGAAACCGCTATAAGAAAAAAGGCAGAACTTGCTGGCGGCATCATCCTGGTGCTGATCGGCGTGAAGATTCTGCTGGAGCACCTCGGGTTTGTGGGATAGGTGCCGGATTACCGGAAGTTGAGATAATTTTGAGAAAATAATTACAGTAGAGAAAACAGAGAGGAATGGAGATTATTATGACAGAAATGCTTTGGGCAGTTGTGCTGCTTGTTGTTGGATTTGTGCTTCTGATTAAGGGAGCAGATTTTTTTTGTGGAGGGAAGCTCTTCCGTGGCAAAGATGCTGAAAGTGCCTTCGATCATTATAGGACTTACGATCGTGGCGATGGGAACAAGCCTTCCGGAATGTGCGGTCAGTATTACGGCATCGGTAACGAACAATAATGCACTTGCAGTCAGCAATGCTATTGGCTCTAATATTTTTAATCTGATGGTGGTCTGTGGATTCTGTGCCCTTTTTTAATCCACTCTATGTGGAAAAAGAGTACGTTAAAAAAGAGTTTCCGTTTTCTGTAGTCTGTGCAGTCTTGCTTTTAGTCTGCGGATATCTGGGAATGCAGCTTGGCAGGGCAGACGGAATCATCCATCTTATTGTATTTGTCGCTTTTCTGGTCTGGATGGTGCGCTCGGCACTGAAAGCGCGTGCTGCTGCCGGAGATGATGAGTATGAGGTATTGCCGGTGTGGAAATGCATTGTGTTTATCGTCGGTGGTATTGTGGCGATCAAGTTCGGTGGGGATTTTGTTGTAAACGGCGCATCCACGGTTGCTGCAAAGCTGGGACTCAGCCAGAATCTGATCGGACTTACGATTGTTGCCTGTGGAACCAGCCTGCCGGAGCTTGTGACCTCGGTGGTTGCAGCGCGCAAAAATGAGCTGGATATGGCGCTCGGCAATGTGATCGGCTCCAATATTTTCAATATTCTGTTTGTGCTCGGTATCGCAGCGACGATCAGTCCGATCACATTTATCATGGAAAATGTGATCGATATTGTGATTCTGGTTGCGATGAGCGTACTGGTGTGGGCGCTCGCCTGGACGAAGAAGAAGCTGGACCGCTTCGAGGGCATTGTGATGCTGGCGCTCTATGTGGTCTATCTCGTGTATATCTGCATGCGGTAGCATGAAAAGATTTTGAAGAAAAAGATTTTTCCTGTTTTTTCGATTGCTGTAAAGGAAAATTGGCGTTATACTGGGGAAAAGAAAACGACAGGGAGGAAAACTTCATGGAATTTTTTGATAAGTTAAGCGAGTCACTGGTAAGTGCGGGGAAGGATGTCAGCCAGAAGGCGAAGGGATGTATCCGAGATCGCAAAGTTAAAGCTGGATATCAAGTCCAAGGAGGACTATGTGCAGAAGCAGTATGAGGAGCTGGGACGCTCTTATTATGAGAAGCACAAGGATGAGGAAGAATGTGAAGAAGCAGAGCAGTTTTTCCTGATCAGGGAAGCGGTGGAGGAGATCGAGCGCATGAAAGCCGAGGTTCTGCGGATCCAGGGTTCTGCGGAATGTCCGGAAGTGCGGTGCGAAGATGCCGGAAGGCGCTGTATATTGCAGCAACTGTGGTACGAAGATGGATGATATGTATGAGGAAGAGTAGCAGATACGCGGCATACCTTCCGTTTGTGCTGGTGGCGGTGATCGGACTGGTCTACCACGTCGGGATGAAGCCGATGGCGGGGACGACATTTTTTCCGGGATGCCACAAAAGACACGACGCTGTGGGCGTATCTGACGCAGCGCTATCTGACCTGGACATCGCGCGTGGTGTCGGAGTGTGTACTGGTCAATGTCATACAGTGCCCGCTTTTGTGGAGAATCATTGATTTTCTGTTGTTTGCGACGCTACCGCTTCTGCTGTCCGGGCTTTTCGGCGGCGGGAAGACGATGAACTGGTGCGCGGCGGCGGCGGTGCTGATTTTTCCGTTTCACGACATGGGTACGGCGGGATGGATTACGACAACAGTTACACATTTCTGGCCGTTCTGGGGATTTTTTTTATGTGGCGTGGGTGATAAGGAAGCTTGCGCTTGCGGAGAAAATTCACCCGGCAGCGGCAGTGTCCGCGGTTCCTGTCGCGGTTGTGACAGGAAGTCATGAACAGTATGCCGTGATTATGACGCTGCTGCTCGTGCTTAGCGGCGTGTATCTGTGGAAAGCGCACAGAAGGCCGGGAAATGCAGTGCTTTTTTGGACTCTTGCGGTGATCGATGTGGTTTCACTGCTCGTAATTGCACTCTGTCCGGGCAATGCCGGACGCAATGCGGTCAGTATTGCGGATCTTCCGGTTTATGCGACGTTTGGATTCGGACAGAAGCTGTATCTGGGACTTTTGAGTATTGAGCGCGTGTTTATTGCCAATGCGGACATTGTATTTTTTCTGGTGGTGCTGATCTGGACATGGCTTGTCTGGGAGAAGACGAAAAGATTACCGCAGGACGTTTCTTCTCAGCGCTTCCGCTGCTCATTCTGTTCGGGCAGACAGTGTTAAGAACTGCATATCCGGGGCTCTCGGGGCTGTTCGTGATGCCGGGGGAGATTCTGGAGTGGAGCTGGAGCGATCTGTCGACGTGGATTCCCATGGTGTATCTGGCAGTGACGGTGGCGGCGATGATCTATGCGCTGTACCAGCTGTTCGGCGACGATCTGTTTACCTTCATCAGCGTGCTGCTTCTGGTGGGGTGCGGCTTTGGTGCCGGGATGGTGCTGGGCTTTATGGCGACGATCTACGTCTCGGGAGAGCGCGTGTATGCGCCGCTGTACGGGATTCTTCTGGCGGTCACACTGTCTGGCATCTGCCGGCAGCGCAGCGTGTGGAAGGAGCCGGCGGCTGTGGCGGTATCTGGACGGAAAGCAGAGCCGGCGGCGGATGCGGGCGTGACTGCGGCGGTTTCCAAAGCGGCAGTGCCGTCTGCAGTGTTCCTGACGGCGCTGACAGTTGTCTGTTGTGCGGTGAACGTATTGTTTATCGTTTTGTCATTGTAAGACCGGAAGTATAAAAGATAGAATATGAGTTCCATACAGGGAGCAGATTCTGCAGGGCAGAATCTGCTCCCTGTTTTTTTGACACACAGTCAGAGAGAGGATATAATCATTATTAAAAACAAATCCAGTTAAAGGTGAAATGAAGGTTATTGAAGGTATAGGGGTAAACGGAGAGATGGAGTTGAATAAGAAAAAGAAAAATATAATTGGCATTACACAAAGCGGTCTTATATTGGTATTGGTAGTTCTTATTGTCTTTATGATGGTACAGATCAACAGATTACAGGGGACTGCACGGGTAATAAATTATGCAGGTCTGGTACGTGGAGCCACACAGCGTGAAGTAAAGATCTGGATGATATTCTGAGCGGATTAAAATACCAGGATGGACATTATGATCTGGTAAAGCTTCATGATAAAGAATATCAGGATAAATTACAGGTTCAGAGTGACTACTGGGAAAAATTAAAAATAGAAATTGAAGCGGTGAGAAGCAGAGGATATGAAAATACAGATATTGTAAATATGAGTGAAACTTATTTTAAGATGGCAGATGAAACGGTATCTGCAGCGGAAAAGTTATTCAGAAAAGATCGCGAGAAAGATTCGTACCATAGAGATTTTGTCAGCACTTGATATGTTGTGCCTGGTAATATTGGTTATTATGCAGACGCTGATGGCAATGAAGATGGCAGTGCAAAACTAAGCTGTTAGAACAGAGGAAGCATATACAGATTCACCATACACCGGATTACCCAATAAAAGTGCATGTAAAAGATCCTTAACAATAAAGAAATCAAAGATGAACCGACAGCATGCATAATGTTTGATCTTAAATAATCTAAAAAACTGTAAATGATACAATGGGACATTCCGCAGGAGATCAGTTAATAATGAATTTTGCCCGGCTTTTTGCGCAGTGTTATTCCAGAAAAGGATTTTGTTGGAAGGTATGGCGGGGATGAATTCATGGCAGTTATATATCATACCAGTAAAGCGGAGGTTGAGGATATTTTAAAAATACTTACGCAGGGAAAAAGATAGATTAAATGGCAATGAAAATCCTATGTCAATCGATTATGCATGCGGATGGGCGTTATCCGAAGACTATAAGGAATGTACAATGCAGATATTATTGGATAAGGCCGATTCTTATATGTATGATAATAAACAATTATGCAAGCAGCAATTCTGTTATATATATCACTGCCGCGCTTTTGTTGTGCCGGAAAAATATTGCTCATCATGCCAAAGAAGCGCAGAAATACAGGCAGAAAGTACAGGAGGAGACCGATGCTTACCATCATGGAGCGGAAGAAGGGCGAGTCCGCGCGGGGATTACGTGACGCGGGTGCTCATAGACAATATCGTAAATGTGCATTTGGAACCGGGGGAAAAGCTGCTGGAAAATGATCTGAGCGGGCAGCTCGGGGTGAGCCGCACGCCGTACCGGGAGGCGGTACTTTGCGCTTGCGGAGCTGCAGCTCGTGCAGATAAGACCGAAGAAAGGCACCTATGTGTCGCACATTGATTTGAAACTGGTCGAGGAGGTGCGGCATCTGCGCAGCATTGTGGAGACCGAGCTGGCAGTCATGGCATGTGACCTTCTGACGGAGGAAGATCTGGATGTGCTGCGCGAGAATATTGCCATCTGGAAAATGTACATGGAGCGGAAGCAGACGGATAAGATTCTGCAGTTTGACAAGGAATTTCACCGACATTTCTATGAGATGTGCGACCGGAATTACTGGTGTACGCTTCTGGAGAGCCTGTCGCCGCATTTTGACCGCACGACGGTGTTAAGCTTCCGCTGCCGTCCGGTCAACGGCATTGTATCTGACCACGAGGAGCTGGTGGATGCGATTGCGGCGAGGGACCGGGAGCGGGCGGCGGAGACCGCCAGACGGCATATGCTCCGCTACACCGAGAACATCGACACGATCCGGCAGGCATTTCCGGAATATTTTGCGTAGGAAAGGAGGCAGAGGGTTATGGAACTGGCAATCATTACGGCAAAACAGGTTGTGATACTGTACTGTCTGATCCTGGCCGGGTTTGCGGGGTGTAAAGAGTGGTGTGATAAAGCAGGAGGCAAAAAGGCGTTTTCAATCTGCTGCTCTACCTGGCGGTGCCGGCGATGGTCATTCATTCCTATATCTCAAAGGCAGACCGCTCCGTGCTTGCCAGACTGCCGCAGACGTTTGCGTTCAGTGTGCTTGCGATTCTGGCCGGACTTGCGATTACGATGTTATGTACCTGCCGGATAAAGGAAAGGAACGTCCGATCCTGCGGTTTGCCTGTATATTTTCCAATGCGGCATATATGGGGTTCCCGCTGATCGAGGCGCTGTTTGGCGCGGAGGGACTGATCTATGCGAGTGTGTACGTGACGGTGTTCAACATTCTGCTGTGGACGGTGGGATTTGGCATGATTACAGGAACGGTGGAGCCGAAAGAGGTCGTCCGCACAGTCTGCACAAATCCGGTGCTGATTGCCGTGGTGATCGGACTGGTGATCTACCTGTGCCAGATTCCTGTGCCGGAGGTGATCGAACACAGCCGCTCGCGCTGATCGGAAATATGAATACGCCGCTCTCCATGATTATTACCGGAATGATGATCGCCGGAAGCAATCTGGCGCAGATGCTTTGCGACCGGCGCATTTTATCTGTGGTGGGAATCCGCATGCTGCTGATCCCTGCCGTGTGCTTCGCGCTGTTTTTTTGCATGCGGCTTTTTCCGGGATGGCTGCAGGCGTGGTGCTGCTGCTGGAAGCATGCCCGAGCGCGGCGATCACCTCCGTCTTTGCGGTGCAGTATTCGTATGATGAAGAATTTGCGGCGGGCAGCGTGGTCATTACGACCCTGCTCAGCATTGTGATCCTGCCGGTATGCGCCATGCTTCTGCCGGGAATGTAGAAAACTGCGGGAAGAAGCCATATGGAAGCTACATAGCGGGAAAGAAGCCATATGGCGGAAGAACCCGGAGATGGCATGGGAAGCAGGCAGGATAAGAAAAAGGAGAGAGTCACATGGAAATCAGATGTGTGTATACAGAAGGAAATCAGAATGTCATTCAGGAGGCGGTGGATCGTCTGCCCTCGGCGGAGGCACGGTAATCGTGCCGCGCGGCAATTGGAAAAAGCGGTGCAATTCATCTGAAAAGCAATGTAAAACTGTATCTGGAAGAGGGATGCGTGATTCATTTCAGTTCCTGCATGGAGGATTACCTTCCGCCGGTATTTACACGCTGGGAAGGCGTGGAATGTTACAATTATTCGCCGCTTATCTACGCGGCAGACTGTGAGAATGTTTACAATCTGCGGCACCGGTGTGTTAGACGGTGCGGGAAGCGCGTGGTGGCACTGGAAAAAGCTCCAGCAGAATGCGGCGGATCGCCTGATCCGGGCGGAAAGTCGGGATTGTGGTAGAAGAGCGCGTATTTGCGACCAGGGAGGATGCGCTCCGTCCTCGTTCATCCAGTTCATAAATTGTAAGCATGTAACGTTGGAAGATTTTACGATCGAGGACGGACCGCAGTGGACGATCCACCCGGTGTATTGTGAGGATGTTGTGGTGCGCGGGGTGACGGTGAACACCAAGGGACCGAACACCGATGGCTGCAATCCGGATTCATGTAGAAAAGTGCTGATAGAGGACTGCACCTTTGATACCGGCGATGACTGCATTGCTATCAATTCCGGCATGAACGAGGACGGATGGCGTGTAGGGCGCCCCTGCGAACAGATAGAGGTAAAAATTGCCGCTTTATAGGCGGACACGCGGCAGTGGCAATCGGAAGCGGAATGTCCGGCGGCATTTGTGACATCCGGATCCATGACTGCGTGGCCAGAGGGACCGAGCGCGGCATCCGCATCAAATCCATGCGCGGGCGCGGTGGCTATGTAAAGCGGATCAATGTGGAACGGATGCAGATGGATGAGATAGAAAAGGAAGCGATCGAAGTGAGCATGAATTATGGTTCCAGCACGGCGGTGCCGGTGTCGCAGAAGGCGCCGGAATTTTCGGAGATCCGTTTTGCCCATATAAGGGAAACCATGCAGCCGTCGGTGTCTCGCTCTGCGCTGCCGGAAAGTCCGCTGCGAAAATTACCCTGGAAGACGTGGTGATCGATGCAGAAGACCCGCTGCGGGAAGAGTATGTGGAAAAGTAAAATACTTTTTCGAGAACAAGGCATTTGAGAACATGCAGACACCAAAACAGTTCGTAGATGATGTGTCGGGACAGATTAAGGATATCTGGGATCTTATGAACACTTCTTACGATAAGTTCATCAGAACAACTGATCCTGACCATGAGCTTCAGGTTCAGAAGATATTCAAGAAGCTTTACGATAAGGGGGATATATACAAGAGTGAGTACGAAGGACTTTACTGTACCCCATGTGAGTCATTTTTCACGGAGAGCCAGCTTGTTGACGGTAAGTGCCCTGACTGTGGCAGACCCGTTGAGAAGGCGAAGGAGGAAGCATATTTCTTCAAGATGAGCAAGTATCAGGATAAGCTCCTTAAGCATATAGAGCAGCATCCTGAATTCATCCAGCCTGAGTCAAGAAAGAATGAGATGGTAAATAACTTCTTAAAGCCGGGCCTTCAGGACCTCTGCGTTTCAAGAACATCATTCAAGTGGGGAATACCGGTTGACTTCGATCCTAAGCATGTTGTGTATGTATGGATAGACGCTCTTTCGAATTATATAACAGGTCTTGGTTATGACGTTGACGGACACAATGACGCCAAGTTTGACAGATACTGGCCTGCAGACCTTCATCTCATAGGTAAGGATATATTAAGATTCCATACCATTTACTGGCCTATCATGCTTATGGCACTGGATCTTCCGCTTCCAAAGCAGATATTCGGACATCCATGGCTTATCCAGAGTGATGGTAAGATGAGTAAGTCAAAGGGAAATGTTATGTACGCAGATGACATGGTAAGATTCTTCGGAGTTGATGCTGTAAGATTTTTCGTGCTTCACGAAATGCCATTTGACAATGATGGGGTTATCTCATGGGAGCTTGTTGCAGAGCGTGTTAATTCAGAGCTTGCAAATACTCTCGGAAACCTTGTAAACAGAACTATCTCCATGTCAAATAAGTATTTTGACGGAGTTGTGACA
>VOFC01000273.1_pt1 | contig 14001 bp, 21 predicted proteins | sample 5384161 | NCBI WGS metagenome assembly VOFC01 (sample SAMN12384722, study PRJNA508395) | human gut metagenome | isolation source: healthy gut B | host: Homo sapiens | reverse complement strand
CAGCTGCAGCGCCGTATACAGGTTCTGGGACATTGCCGCACGCACGCTGTAAGGCATGGCCGACAGACTGCTCATATCTACGACCTGCGTGCTGCCGCCCTGGGCATAGTAAAGACCCATTACAAACAGGCCGAACGCCGCAATGCAGGCCGGCAGCAGGATGACACCGATCTTTTTCAGGCTTACCCGGGAGCAGAACACCAACAGCAGCAGGCAGACGGCCAGTACCAGCAGGTTCAGGCTGACCAGATACTCAAACGAGAGCAGAATGACACAGATCAGCACCGTAAATGCCTTTACGGTGGGGTTCCAGCGTTCCAGCATTTACAGCACCTCCTCTGCAGATTTTTCCACCAGCGCGGTGTCTTCCAGCCGGTAGATTTTATCGGCCCAAGCCGCAGCCAGCTCGGTATCGTGGGTGATGAAGATGACCGTCAGCCCCTCCTGCTCCACTTTTTCCCCCGCAGATGCTCCATGATCGCGTTCACCGAGCGGGAATCCTGACCATAGGTAGGTTCATCCAGCAAGAGCAGTTCCTGCCCGCCTGCCAGCACCGAAAGAACCGCCAGCCGCCGCTGCTGGCCCTGGCTGAGCATGTAGGGCGAGTACCGCCGCTGCCGTTTCAGTCCGTAGCGGTCCAGCAGCTCTTCGGCCCGCTGGCGGCAGGCTTCGTCCGAGAGGCCCGGCTCCCAGAGCCGCAGACCAACACAGACCTCGTCCTCCACATTCTGGGTGACGAACTGGTTGGCCGGGTTCTGGAACACGATGCCGATGTGGCGGTACAGCTCTTTGGGCTTCATTTTTGCAATGTCCCGGCCCTGAAACAAGATCTGCCCCGTGTAGGGGTGCTGCTTGAGCACCGAGAGAAAGGTCGTGGTTTTGCCGGTGCCGCTGGGGCCGAGAACTGCCGTCATACAGCCCGCCGGGAAATCCGCGTCCGCATTCTGCACCAGAAAGGGTGCGTCGTACACCGTTCGGCCCCACTTGCGCCGGGTTGGCAGCCCCTTGCGGATGCTGACTCCCCGGAACTGCAGAAGCGGCTTGCCCTCTGCCACCGGGCGGGCCGCTCGCTCCGGCCGGGAGCCCGGGTAAAACAGGCCCAGCCGCTCAAAGTCCGTGCGGTGTTCCGGCAGATTTTTGCAGTTGATGCCCCGGGCGGCTACTTTGCCGCCCTCTTCCAGCAGGATGATTTCATCCGCCGCTTCCAGCCAGAGGTCTGCTTTATGATCGATAGCCAGAATCGTCCGGCCAGAAGTTTTCATCCTCAGCAGCATCTCCAGCAGCTGGATCGCCGCCTCGTGGTCCAGATTTGCAAAGCTTTCGTCCAGCAGGATGCAGCGGCTCTCCATGACATAGAGGCAGGAGAGGGCCGCTTTCTGTTTCTCGCCGCCGGACAGGGTGGAAAGAGTCCGATCCAGCAGCGGCGCGATGCCAAGCTCTGCGGCGGCCTGTTCGATCGATCGTTCATCCATCTTCCCGGCAGGGATACAGATGTTTTCCAGACAGAAGCGCATCTCCTCCCGCAGGGTATTCATGCAGAACTGCAAGTCGGGATTCTGGAACAGCACCGTCAGGTAGGCGGCGCGCTTCTGGGGGTCCAGCGTTTTCAGGTCCTGCCCGTACAGCCGGATGGTTCCGCCCTCCAGAAAACCACCGTTTTCCGGGTACAGCCCTGCGGCCACCGCAGCCAGCGTGCTTTTGCCGCAGCCGCTGCCGCCCATCAGGACTGTAAGCGTCCCAGCCGGAATGGTCAGGCTGGTATGGTCCAGAATGTTGCGTTTGCCTTTTTCCTGATAGCGGAACACGACATCTTCCAGCTCCAACGCGGTGTTGGCCGACATTTCTTAATCCTCCAGGTCAGCGTCCTGTGCCTGTGCCACGGCATAGCCTTTCAGGACACCTGCCTTGACGAGGCCGTCGGCCAGCATCGGGGTGATGAAACCGTCAAAGACGATGGCGCTGATGATGCGCACCACCAGCATGATGGCCAGCACGGGGATGGCAATTTTGTTGTAGCCGCTGATGAACAGGTTGTAGATCAGGGTCAGGACCGAGCAGATGACAGCGCCTTGGACCATGGTCAACCGGTCAAACTTTTTGTAGCGTTTCAGCGCAATGATAAGCTCAAAGCCAAGGCCCTGCACCAGACCGGACAGGATGATGATGGGTCCGAAATAGTTGCCGTACAGGCATTCCAGCACAGCCGCCAGCAGCTCCGCGATGAGGCCGGTGCCGGGCTTGCGCATGACATAGATGCCGAATGCGCCGGCCATGAAGTAGATGCCGTAGAACGGCTCATAGCCCAGAGAGGCCATGCCGAACGGGGTCAGCATCCCGTACAGAACGCCGCCAATGTAAGTGCAGCCAAGGTAGACCACGCCAAACAGCACGGCGCTGATGGCGATCAACAGAACATCTTTCAGTTTCCAATTCTTCGTATTCATTTTAGTTTTCCTCCGTCGGGCTGTTGCAGTTCATGGTAAAGTGCAGGACATAGTGGTGGACTGCCGGGGCATTCTCCATCAGCTCACAGACATGGGTCAGGTAGGTGAACACATCCTGCACGTCGCCGTCAATGCGGGTAGCGTAGTGAATGGTCTTGGGGTTCAGGCCCTCGTCCTGTGCCATATACCACACCTTGGCGATCTCGTCGATATACTGGGCATCGCCCAGCGGATACAGAGCCAGCTTGCAGTGGACCGGGAAGTGGATGTCTTTCACCAGTGCCGCGTTGGGGGCCTCGCCCTCACGGTTCAGCACGCTGTCGCCGGACACATCGCCCGGGCAGCCCTTGGAGAACTGCCCCTCCAGCGCCATGTGGACGCCGGGGCGGTAAGCGTTCAGGAACAGTGCCTGCACAGCGTCCGCCACATAGGGCAGCTTGCCGCGGTAAACAGTCGAAAGGGCATCCGTCTCACTCCACACCGCAGAGGTATTCGTCTTTTCCAGCGAGCCCAGAATGATCTCGATGTACTTGTCCGACATGGGGTACAGGGTAAAGCGGCAGCCCGCAATGGGCAGCTCCGTGCCGCGGCCCGCCCAAGGCAGGTCCGGACGGTTGCAGCCGGTACAGCAGTTTTCGGTTTCCATAGTCGTTCCTTCTTTTCCATTTTTGTACAAAATAAAAGGAATGCTTTTCGTCCAGGAAAAGCATCCCTTTTGCCAGCAGGCGCGGCGGCCCGTTGTAAAAAGCGACAGAAATGCTTTTCCTACGCCGGTATTACCCGGATCAGGTGCAGGGAGTCGGGTGTAAGCCCTCTCAGCACAAGGCCCCTCCAGCATTCTGATGATTCTCTTAACGCCTCCGGGTCAGGGGCAAGGACGTGCCGCGTCACTCGAAAAAATTGCTCGTTCGCGTCGCACAAGATGCACGCCGCGTCGCCAAATTTTGTGTTTTTCGCTGCGCCACAGTCCAGATACGCCTGCTCCAGCTTGACGAAATCCTCCGAGATGTGGGGCTGCTGCGCATTGTAGTGGCGGCGCATATAAACGGTGTGCTCTGCCCCGGCTTCATCCACCACAGTGAGCTGCAAGGGGCTTGTCGGTAAGCCGGTTGGGGACTTTCAGCACCTCCTCCACGCTGTGAAGGAAGGTGTTCCGGGCATGGCTGACGCCCAGCAGCAGGATCTTTCCACCGACCGCCCGCAGACGGTCGTAGCAGCCACCGGGGGTGCAGGGGGTGTTGTTTTCCAGTTCCCCTGCCAGATATTCTGCTGCGCCCCTGCCGCAGGCCGCGATGCTGTGCGTAGGATGAAGAGAACGCACTACCCCGGGCCGCTGCCGGAACAGTTCCGGCAGGATGCCCACGCAGCAGGGACTGCGGCGGACATCGAACACCGGGTGGTCATGGTCGATGGACTGCCATGTGTGGGTGGGCAGCAACAGCAGACCCTCCGCAAAGAACTCCATCAGCGCGTCCAGAACCGTGTCTGCACCGCCCTCGACAGCACCAATGGACTTCATGGAGGAGTGGATAAGAATGGTCTCAGTTCCAGTCAGCCCCATGGCAGCAAGATCCTGCTGAAGGGTCTGTTTTGTGTATGTCATGCGGTTTCTCCTTTTTCACATCGCGGTTTTCTCAAAAAAAATATAGCAATTCAACTTTTTAATGCAACAGCAACAGCGTTGAATTGCATATCGCAAATATGCTGTTTTCATGCTGCACTAATTTCTTGCCTTGCGATAGTGCCCGATCAGAGCGTCATCGCTCTCACCCGATTCACAGGATGTACTCCATCTGCCGTTCTTTTGTCTTCATGCCCATTTTTTCATAAAAGTGTTCTGCCGAAGTGTTGCCTGCCCAGACGTTCAGTGTTACCTCATAGCAGCCCTGTTCTTTTGCCTGCTGCTTCACATATTCAAACAGGCTTTCCCCGATGTGCTGTCCCCGTGTCTGCTTGTCAACGCAAAGGTCATCAATGAACAACGACTTGAAGGGCACCATGTTCGTGGAAAATGGCTGCTCCTTCAGCTGACAGAAGGCGTAGCCCATACACACATCATCCTCGTTCACGGCAACGTAGATGGGCTTATCCTCCTGCTTCAAAAGCGCTGCAAGTTCGCAGACAGTGTATTTGGTGGTGCCGGGAATAAAAATATCCGGACGTATCTCTGCGTGGATCTGCAGCACCTGCTCCAGCAGCGCAAGCAGTCTGGGAATGTCTTTTTCCTCGGCTTTACGAATGTTCATTTCACTTTCCCTCAAAGCTGCCCGTTTTCCGCGGTGGTTCCTATGTCGGCATCCACCGGCAGCTTATCCTCAAACATTCTCTTTATCAGACTGGAATTGGAACAGGTTCAGCCCGGTAACAGGGTCATACGCACGGTCTACCGTTCCGTCCAGAACATCCACCACCATCTCACAGGTGGCGCTGACCACCGCCCGGTTCAGATGGCCGCCGAAGACCCGGCCCTGGTCGTCGCCGGCGCTCATATGCAGGTGGGTGTAGAATGCTCCGTTCATGGTGTTGATGGTGCCGGTCAGAGAAACGATCTCAAAGCTGCCGCTGAAGGTGTTGGCGTAGTATCTCTTTTCCGCCACATTGTATACGCCCACCGTAAAGCTGTTGGTAGCCCCCAGTGCCTGAACGGCGGCGAGACGGATGTTTTCCTTCAGCGCAAGCTCCTTTTACTTTTTCAAGGATTTCCTCGTCCTTATCGATGCGGACAATGATCTTACTGCCAAAGCGTTTGTATTCCATCGTAAAGCGTCTCCTTTTATGTATTTTTTATGATCTGCCTTTTGTCAGGAAGAAGTGCGCAAACTGGAATTTTCAAATTAGTCTTTGCAAATAACCTTTGAATCTTCACCATCAATTACAATTCCCTGACGGTTGTTAATTGGGCATAGATTCAAATCCGAAAACTCAGTCATTATTTTCTCGGTAACTTTCTTAAATGGTGCTGTAAGATAATGCGGAAGAACATAGAAATCAATCAAATCAATCCCTGCATCATCTTCTTGTGAGTAGTCCTCCGGCTTTTCATCCATTTGCTCGATATATTGGATGCTTGGGCGCATATAATCGCACCTGCCGATTCACCGATCATCAGTTTTCCCTTTTCCAATTCCTTCTTCAACAGCTCATCCGTTCCCGTTTTACGGAGCTGGTCTATAAGGAAAAAAGAATTTCCGCCGGTAAAATATATCACATCCGCATCTTCAAAAACAGACTGTATCGTTGAATAAGCCTCCGTTGAAATATCAATTTCAGTATAATAATAGTAGGTGCGTCCGGTGGCACTGGTTCCGCTTTCGCCGAACATCAGCGCACCACACTTTGCCGCAGAACAGCTTGGTGGTCAGCAGATATTCCTCGTCTGCCTTGCCACAGGCAGGGGCACGCTTGTTCTTATCCAGACGCTTCTGCACCCGGTCAAACAGGTCTTTCGGAACAATAACCGGAATTGCATCCGGCACAACGATATCCCGGAAAGACAGTTCTCCAATGTACCGGCGGTTCTTCAACATGGTGTTCACGCTGCTGTGGGTCATTTTTCCGCCCAGCATATTGCGGACACCCTTTGTCGTTGAGGAAGTTTACAATCTCTACCATCTTATCGCCGTTGTCATACCGTTGAAAGGCTTCCAGCACAAGCGGAGCAGTCCGCGGGTCAAGATGATAAAATTTGTCCTCGTCGATTTTGTAGCCGATGGTTCCCGTACCACCAGTGCACTTACCCTTCAGGGCGTTCTCGGTCTGACCACGAATCACCTTTTTCGGACAGCTCAGCGGAATAGTATTCTGCCATGCCCTCCAGCAGCGTTTCCACCAGAATTCCCTGTGAGCCCTCGGCAATGGGTTCCATGACGGAAATCAGATGAACGCCGTTCTTTTTCAGGATCATCTTATAGTTTGCGCTATCAAAACGATTCCGTGCAAAGCGGTCAAATTTCCAGACGAGAACAACATCAAACAGCTTCTTGCCGCTGTCTTTGATCATCTGCTGGAACTCCGGGCGATTGTCCGTTTTTGCAGAGAATGCACGGTCAATGTAGTGCTTGATGACCGTGATGCCGTTCTTTTCAGCATAGTCCGTACATTCCCGAATCTGCCCTTCGATGGATTCTTCACGCTGGTTATACGATGAATAGCAGGCATAGATTACGGCGGTCATAGACTCACTTCCTTTTTCTTATCGAACAGACGAGTAGCTTTTTGCGTACTTGTAAATCTGCCGTGCACAGTCAAGGCTCATCTTGCTGGAATCGTTGTGTTTGAGCCATGCATTTACGTTCCCGGGGTTTAGTTTCAAGTCCGTGTAAAGACGATAATTCGTCAGTTTCTTTTTTCTGTTGAAGTTCCAATACCCGGCGATGGATCAGATCTTTTTGTGTCATTGTCTGCAAGGACGGAATCTCGTACCGAACAATAACTGCGCCAGACTTTCCGATAGCCCTCCGGCAATTCTGGTGATTGCTTTTCCAGAAGCAGTCGCATTTGCGCCAGCGAATAGCGATCGGAAAGCTGCTCATATTCCGCAACAACAGCGCTGGTTACAGTATAGCGAAGCAACAAATCCACTTTATTAAAGGCCAGTGCATAGAGAAACAGTGGTTCTTTCAGGCGGGGATTTTCGCCATACGATCTGCCAGCTTATGGACGCTTGCCGTTTGAACTCCCGGCAAGCTCTGCCACATACTGCTTCAAAAAGCCTTCGAATGTCAGCTTTCGCATGGTCTCCACCTCTCCACATACTCCTGATAGCGGATATAAAAATCCCGATATCGCCAGTCATTCAAGATACTAGCTTTCAGCTCATCCTCATCCGTTGCGAGATGTTTCAACAGGTCCCAGTCCAACGAGTTCCGTACCGCTTCACTCTCCACGTCTGCCTTGTCGGTGTCCCGGAAAGAGCACAGCTTCGCAATCACCAAATCTTCCAGACTGGGTGTGTAAAACTGCACCTTTGTGCCACCGAAGGGCAACGGCTGCAAGCCGATCTTGGAAGTTGTACGGAAAATTGTCGATATAGGCTTCCACATCGGTGTTGATGTCGTACTTACCGAGCGTAACTTCAAGGCCGGGTAGCAAGGTCAGCTTGTACAGTTCTTTCGGAACGCTCAAGGCATCAATCGGTCATTGGTCGCATCGGGTCAGCTTGCCCAGCAGAATGAACGCACTGCCACCCACAAAACACCATCTGGTAATAGGTTTTCGTTGTCGATCATCAGGTCAACATCTTCGTTTTTCATGGAGTTCCAAGAAAAACGCCATAAAAACAAAATATTGCAAAAAGAAGATTCCATACGCAACCGGAGGTCGTCTAAAATTATCGGGATCTTGTATGCTCCTTATCCACCACTGTCACCTCAGTTTTGCAAGCAGCAGTTCCCTTACTTCATCTGGTTCAAAATGCTCATTTTCATCTTTTGTTGGTTGAATCAAAAAGTGTTTTAGAACAGACGAAAAATCAAATGTTTGCTCTATACCACTTTCATCGCATCCGATTATAACAACATCTTCAAATTCTTCCCGATGCCGACAAATACGATCCACTAGACCTTTTCCTCCTCCATGTATTGGAAGGTCTCCATACGATATTTTTAGTTGAAGCTTGCTTGGCAAGTCCTGTCCCCAGATGTTACCAACTTGAGAAAACAATGTTCCTCCACGGCTGAATACATTATCCACTTGCGTATATTGAAATCCACGAATAGTTTTAATGTTCTTACAAAAATCATCTAATGATGTATAAATATTACTTATCTTAAATTCCTTTTGTAGTGTGTCACTTAAATATTGTTCAACAAATCCCTTCTTATTGTAGTCATTCATATAAACCGTGCTGATTGCCGTATCATAATCTTCCGGTGGATACCATCATATTTTTTTCAGCAAGTGCTTCACCATCTTACGCATACTCGCACGGGCAGTTTCTTTTTTTTTTTCTGCCAGTCTATCGTCCGATTTTTGCGCAGCATTTCCGTAAGTTCTCTGGTCAAGTCAATCAATTCATTATTTTGATAGAAGTCCTTTATGTTTTCCGGCTTTGTCAGAGCATCGTAAAAAGCCAGTTCTACCTGCGTCAAGCCCAGCTTTTTACCGTTGTTATACAGTTCTGTAATCTCCTGTGCCGTTTTCAGAAGTTCCTTGATGACCTCCTCGTTTGTAATCAAGCCATTGTAGTAAGAGTTCATCAACTGTGTAATCTTTTCTGAAAACTTCTGAGACTGCACAACATTTGTCCGTTTATACAGTGAAACTTGCTCTGCCATCAGTTTTTTTAAAATTTCTACGGCAATGTTCTTTTCCTTCATCTTGGAAATTTCATCTAACACCGCCGGGTCAAACAGGCTGATATTTTCATCTGCCTTCTTACTGTCAAACAAACTGATAACCCCTTGGCTCTGGATACTTGCCTTCAGCAGTTCATTGATTTGAGCATTGATTTCTTTCAAAGAAAGTGTCCTACCGCCACTCCCACCATAGGTGATCTTCACCACCGTAGAACGGACTGCTTCCATATAGGCCGCTTCATGTCGCTCCCGCTCCGTGGTCATGCTGGAACACAACGAATGCGACTGTTTCAGCAACAGAGCTTCTCGCAGGAACAGATCTTTGCGCTTGGGTGCTTTTTGCGTCCAGAACAAAGTTTACGCCGCCAGTGACCAGCTTTGCCATCATCAACGGAGAACCACCAATAAATCCGCTGAAATCAAAGCCGTGCAACAAATCTTTGCACACCTGAAGCTTTTCCTGAAACTTTGGATAAGCAACCTTGGCAATGTCCATATCGCCATATCGGGACTGGTCACGCTTGGTATACTCCTTCATAGCGGCTTTGAGGGCAGATGCAATGCCAACGTAATCTACAATCAAGCCGCCCTCTTTGTCCTTAAACACGCGGTTGACACGCGCGATGGCCTGCATCAGATTGTATCCGTGCATTGGCTTGTAAACATACATCGTAGCCAGTGAAGGCACATCAAAACCTGTCAGCCACATATCCACAACAATGGCAATCTTCATCGGGTCATCGTTGTCTTTGAATTTCCGGGCAAGTTCTTCTTTGTGAGATTTTGTGCCGATGATTTCTTTCCAATCCTCCGGGTCATTGTTGCCACCCGTCATAACTACTCCGATTTTTTCGTTCCATGTCGGGCGCAGCTCCAGAAGTTTTCGATAAATCTTCATCGCAATCGGGCGCGAATACGCCACGATCATCGCCTTGCCCGTCAAAAAGATTAGCGCGGTACTTTTCGTAATGGTTGACAATATCTTCGCACAGCGATTGAATAGTAGAGTCTGCCCCCAGCACACTCTCCATCTGCCCCAACATCTTTTTTGCTTTTTTCAATCGTTGCAGCGTCCGATTGCTGTTCCAGCGCATCGTAGGTCGCATCAATCAAGGCCAGCGTATTTTGGTCGAGGTGGAGTTTGATAACACGGCTCTCGTAGTAAACTGGACGCGTTGCTCCATCCTCCACAGCCTGTGTCATGTCATAAACATCGATATAATCTCCAAAAACTTCACGAGTATTTCTATCTTTTGCCGAAATCGGCGTTCCTGTAAAGCCTATGTAGGTTGCGTTCGGCAGGGCGTCATGAATAATACGGGCATTACCAATGACCGTATGTGCTTCTTTTTCACCCTGTTCATTTTCTTTGAATGACAATTTTTCATCAAAACCATACTGTCCACGGTGGGCTTCATCCGCCATTACCACAATATTTCTACGTTCGGACAGTGGCTTCTCGCCACGCTCAAACTTGAACATCGTGGTGAAGATAATGCCGTTTGCTTTTCGACCATCCAGCAGCTTGCTTAGATTTTCCTTGCTGGTTGCCTGTACAGGTGTCTGACGCAGGAAAATGGTGCGCACTTGGCAAACTGCGTGTAAAGCTGGTCATCAAGATCAATGCGATCGGTCATTACAACAATGGTCGGGCTATCCAGAGCCTCTTGCAGCAAATGCGCATAAAACACCATCGACAGCGATTTTCCGCTGCCTTGCGTGTGCCAGAACACACCGCCCTTACCGTCCGTTTTAGTGGCAATTTTAGCTTTTTCAATTGCTTTCCGCACCGCGAAATACTGATGATACCCCGCCAAAATTTTAATCGGCTTCTGCCCATCACCGGAAAACAGGATGAAATTTTTCAGAATATCCAGCAACCGTGCTTTCTGGAACATCCCCTCATAGAAGGTATCAAACTGCGCATACGCAGTGTTTTCATAATCACCGTCTTTTGTTTTCCATTCCATAAAACGGTCAAGCCCGGAAGTAATCGTACCTGCTTTGTTGGTGGACAGGTCGCTGATCACGCAGATGGCGTTATAATAGAACATGGAGGGAATGTCCTGCATATAGTTCCGAATCTGATTGTAGGCGTTTTCTGCGCCCACTTCATCCTTGGAAGGACTTTTCAGTTCCATCAAGACCAGTGGCATTCCGTTGATAAACAGAGTGATATCCGGGCGGCGGTTGTTTCCATTTTCCACGAAGGTATACTGGTTTACCACATAGAAATCATTTTTGTCTGCATCTGCATAATCAATCAGCTTTACTACCGAAGACCGTTCTTCACCCTTGACTGCGTATTTGACCGTGATACCGTTTTGCAGATAGTCCATAAAAATAATATTCTTCTGCAACAGGCTTCCTGCATCAAAATCATTCAGCTTCAAGATGGCTTCGTCAATTGCCACAGCCGGAAGGCTGCGATTCATCCGCACCAGACAATCCCGCAAAACATCGTCCAGCAGAGGGCGGCTGTAATCTGTCCGGTTCATATCGGGAGCATAAATATGGGTGTAGCCCATATTCTCGAACAATTCTACGACGGCTTGTTCAAAGGTATCTTCGGTAAATGCGAACATATGATTTTCTCCTTTAGTATCTCAAAGGAATCTTTGATTTTTTGTATCTCAATGTTCATTTTCTGGTTTCTGAAAAAGCATTTCAATCCTTTTTCCGCAATGTCACTATTATTTTTAGGTCCGATGAGAACTGCCTTTAAGGAATCAAGATTTTTCATCGTTTCTTTAATGTAGGGTATCAAAATTTCATTTTTACTCGAAAATTTTGTTTTGTATGATCCTCCAGTGCAACTTCTTTATTGTCGTGTACAGCTGGAAATATAATTCTATATTCGTTTTCGCCGGAGAAACATTCATTCTTAAAAACATATTATAGTACAAACATATATATACTATTCTATCTATAAATTCAATGAGTTGTTTCTTCTCGATTTTTCCTTCGTCGTTTTTACTCGGAATTTTTAAAATGTCGCTTTTCTCGTCTAGCGCAATATCTATCATCTTTTCCACGCACGCATACTGCTCTTCTCGTGTATATAAAACTTTTCCATGATAGATATATTTTGCATCAAAAGATGTTACCAACTCTCGGAAATTAAATTTCATGCAATATCCTACATAGTTTGAATACTGTGACCACATTAAGGCACTATCATTATCCAGGCAAAAGGAAATCACATAATATCCCGCATAAGTATATTCATTTGCAATGTGAAGCATCACATCCGAATCTTTTACCTTGGGAGGAACAAGTTTTTCAAGAACTTCAGCCAATCCTTCATCCTTTATTGCATCTTTGAGTACATCTAGAACGATTTCTGTCCCCAGCTGAAATTCTGTACTATCATTGAGAAAATGACTTTCTGTAACCCAGAACTCTTTCTTACAAATTCCCATCAACGCTTCTGCGGATGTATAATGGTAAACACTTTCATTATCCTCTAATGTTGGGATGAAAAATGATTCAAATGTATCTTTCATGATTTCACCTCACGAGAATTTTTAAACTCTACAAACGATAATTTAGCGGCTTAGAGTTGGATATTGGAAACATCAAGTTCACCAGACATGAGTTTAGGCAACAAAGTGTCTCTCAAAAATGCAAGGTGTTGATTTTCTTGTTCTAAATTCTTTTGCTTTTCAAAAAATGGCGAACAGAAGTCGTTAAATTTGGCCAGTGTACCGGTATCAGGGATAACGGCTGGAACATTTTTCATTGTACTGCCTGAAACTTCCTTGAAGGTTGAACCAGACGCAGCTCCTTCAATAGTCGGAAGGTTGTTCTTTAAGAAAAAGTAAACAAATGGTGTTCCAATTTCCGGCTTAGGCACAACCGATTTGAAACCTTGATTTGTTGTTACCTCCCCATTTGAAATTGCAATATACCCAATCGGAGCACGCGAAGAAAACAACACTGTTCCTTCTGGCATGATTGCTGCGCTGCTGTTTTTTAGTCCAAGTTCTGTAATGTCAGTTTCGCCGTGCGATATGAATTTTGACTTGTTAATGGACAAATCCTTTGGGGTTATCCATGCAATACCGTTATCAGTATAGTATTCTGGCTTGGCTTTTGAAGGTGTGCTACCGCCAGTCACAGTTCCCAAATCACTTATTGTCCCAACTTTCCAGTTTGGATTTGCATTAGCAACAAACAATTCTTGAAAATAAGCAGCTGCTTGTTGCTCTAAATTATCGTTTACTGTTTGATTGCATCTAATTTTTCTATCAATGTCTTTTAATATTGATGAGATTTTCCTTTGCATGACTACCGAAGGCAAATCAATTTGAACTTTTTCAGCTCAGCACTTTTTTATTCCTAGAACCGTTGTTCCGGTTGCTTTTGCATGGATTCTTTCCTTTAATGTCACATCTTGTAAAGCATACAATAAATAATCTGGTACAAGATATCTCTCATCAGGCTCTAGTATTATCACTCTCTGCGCAAATGCAAGTTTTTTGTCAGTATCAATCTGTGCAACCTCCCCTAGTGGGGCTTCTGTAGTCAAAACAATCGCACCTTTTTTAGGTATTCCTCGACGCATCCACTCACTATAGTAGCTTTCTGCAATATATTCTTGTGGAGGCAATATCTGACCATTCTTTATTATTTTTGCTGTTATCAATGGAATTCCGCTTGCCGTTTTTGGGGGAGTTTTACCCCGATAATCTATAAACGAGCAGACTTCTTGAAGTTCAAAAGAATCATATTTCATATCCAATCGCCCCCAGCTTTTCCTTGATTTCCGCTTCCAACTTGTGCGACTGTACGAACAAATCTGAAAGTTCTGAGGTCAGCCGAACCATTTTTTCTTCAAAAGGTTCACCATCATCTTCCTGTTCCTCAACGCCAACATAACGGCCCGGCGTTAAAATATAATCCTGCTCTGCAATTTTCTCTGTATCAACAACTGCGCAGAAACCTTTTACATCTTCCAGTGTGCCATTAACATAGACATTATAGGTATCGGCAATTTTTTTTAATATCCTCATCGGTCAGTTCACGCAGCTTGCGGCTCACCATATCGCCCATCTTCCGGGCATCGATAAACAGCGTTTTTCCGGCTTGTTTCTTGCGTTTAGAGATAAACCAGAGCGAAACCGGAATCTGCGTTGTATAAAAACAACTGTGTCGGCATGGCAATGATGCAGTCCACAAGGTCAGCATTCACAATATTCTTGCGAATGTCACCTTCACCGCCAGACTGAGAGGAAAGAGAACCATTTGCAAGCACCATA
>VOFC01000072.1_pt1 | contig 14001 bp, 16 predicted proteins | sample 5384161 | NCBI WGS metagenome assembly VOFC01 (sample SAMN12384722, study PRJNA508395) | human gut metagenome | isolation source: healthy gut B | host: Homo sapiens | reverse complement strand
GGGGATATAAAGGGTGCTTCACAGGGAGGTAATAAGTAATGAAGGAAAAGTTAAAGAATAGTCTTACTATATCTGAAAAAGATAAGAAGTTACTTGTGTATGTATTTGCATTTCTTATAATCTTTATAGCTTACTTTGTTGGTTACCAGAATCTGTCAGCTTCTCTTGATACATCAACTAAGCAGGTTACAGAACTTACAAAGAAAAAAAGAAAGATTTACAGAAAAAGAATGATAACAAAGCTAAGTATGAGTCAGATACACTTTCTTTACAGAGCGATTCATCAAAGATTTTAAAGACATTTGAAAATGGTACAAGCCAGCCGGCAACATTAAAGTTTTTAAACACTATTGAGAGTTCAACTGGTGTATGGATAAAGAGTATAACATTCTCTGATCCTGTTGCAGTGTATACATTTGGACAGAAGGCATCTTCTAACCCATCGAATACATCAGGCAGCGCATATCAGACTAATAATGTAGGTTACAAGGAAACTATCAATGTATCTTATGAAGGTACTTATGCAGAGTGGAAGAATCTTATCGGATTTATCAACAACTATGAAAAGAAGAATACGATAGAGGCATTAACAACAACTTATAATGAAGCAACAGATGTTGTTACAGGTACGATGACACTTGCATTGTATTCTATAACAGGTAATGGAAGAGAGTTCAGTGAACCTAAGTTTGACTTAAAGACAGGAACAGATAATATATTTGCAAAGCCAGCTGAATAGTTAAGGGTTAAGTAACCAGCCAGGAAATGGAGAATAACAGATGATTATGATAAAAAATCAGGTGCTGATAAGCGAAAAGGAAAACTGAATAATGCAGGTTTCTCTCTTGTAGAGGTGCTTGTTGCCATGGCAGTGCTTGCTATTCTTTCTATTCCTGTTCTAGGTTCGTTTTCTAACGCAGCAAGAATCAATCATAAGGCTCGTAAAGAAGAAAATGCGAATACTGTTGCTTCTGATATAGTAGAACAGTTTAAGTCTGTAAGTATGAGCAGGATACTTGAGGATTATGCTGGAAAATATACAGAAAGCTCTGGAAAATATATATTCAGGGAAACAAAGGAAGGAACAAATGGGGAAGAATATACTGTTGTAACCGAACTTGATCCAGTATATATAATTCAGGTGATGATAGTGATAAGAACTATAACAATAATATTAACTCTTATGTAAATTCGGTTAAGAATATTGTGTTAAGAGAAGATTTATACAGCCACGATATAGATGCTGAGAATTATTTCAAGGAAAGATATACAGCTGGTTTTGATAAAAATAAGATAGAAAAAACAACTAATGTTAAGATAGAAGTTAAACATAGTGAATTATCTGAGGCACCAGCTGAGGCTTCAAGTGCGGTTGATACAGGTATAGATGCATATTATCAGAGGATAACACTGGATTTTGAATACATATATGATGGAAATAAGGCTTATGCATATACAGCATCTATTACATATCCTAATAATTATTTCAAGGCGGAAATAACAGGTGATAATTCTTATAGAATATCATCCTCATTACCTAATAATCTTAAAGATGTGTATATGTTTTATATACCTTATGACAGACATTCGACTTTAACTGTAGGTGATAACAGATATTATTATACTACTGATAAGATTAACATAACTTACGATTATCAGGAAAATGCATTTGTTAAATATGATAATTGTAATGTATTCATTATTCAGCAGACATCTAACAACACAACAGACAGTTCTAAGAATATGATGATTAACAAAGACAAGGTGAGTCTTTATCTTAACAAAGATACTTCAAGACAGGAGTTTGCAAACGTAGGAACGATTAATCTTGGAAATAAGACAGTTAATAAAGATGGAACAACTAATCCAGGACCGGTAAGTGTATTTTCTAATATATATAAGTGGGATGAATATAAGGATATTAACAATACAGGTTCGGGTAGCAATGGAGTAGCAAGTAAGAGTCTTTTGTATACTATGACGGTTAAAGTATATTATGGCAGTAATGCTGATGCATCGAAGGAAGAACCGATGATACAGATGACTACAACAAAGATCGGGTAGAGAAAGGTGAGGAGAAGCTTATGATGGCACATAATTTAAGAAAAAAGAGTTAAGTGTAATAATAACGGTTCAACTATGGTTATCGTACTTATAATGTTATCATTTGTTATGATACTTGCCACCGTAGTTACTTCATCTACTATTATGAATCTTAAGCTGAAGGTAGCTAATAAGCAGTCAGCTAAAACTTTTTATACATCCGAGGATGCAGTCAATGAGATATATGTTGCTATGGGACAGATGTCATCAGACTGCTTTAACAGTGCATACCAGGATCAGGTTGCGAAGATGGTTGTTAATACCGAAAGTGGTATAACAACTGTTGATAATATAACATGTAATAAGGAGCTAAGGCTTGATTATATTCATAGAATGCTTAATAAGCTTGGCATGATACAGGATAATATGCTTGATAGTATCAAGTATAAGGATGATAGTGATTATGTAAGCAAGAAGCAGGAGGGCGTGTACGAAAGAGGCGGTAATACAATAGAGGCGCAGGGTATAGTCAGTGTCCTTAATGATTGTATAGAAGCAACGCATAAATCAGGAAGTAACACGCTTGATGTTGAATCCATAGATAACATCCAGATTGTAAGTAAGAAGAGTCAGGTTGAGGAGAATATTTTTTATTATACAATTAATATTAATAACTGCCTTGTAAAGTATCTTACACAGGCAGGATATTATTCATATATTACATTTGATATGACCCTTGGAATACCTGACAAGCTTGTTAATATAACTGATTCAAAGAAACTTAGTCTTGATTCGTTTTTAAGATATGCTATTGTTGGAAACAAGGGGATATCAGTTGCATCCAATGCATCATTTAACCTGAATGGTAATGCTTTTGCAGGCTCAGCAGGTGGTTTTAAAGTGAATCCAGCGGCAACAGCTAATGTAGCAGGAGACACACTTCTTGCTACAAGTGGTGATATTGTTGTTGAAAATGGAACACTTAATGCAGGAAATGGTGGAACAGGCAGCAGGATATGGTGTGAGAATATCAAGACCTCTGACAGTACAGGTGGAACTTCTAGCATAACAGTAAACGGAAGCTCTGATACATATGTAAGAGATGATCTGGAGTTAAACGGAAACAACAGCAAGGTCAAGCTGTCAGGTAATTATTATGGTTATAGTTATGTAGGGGTTAATGCTACTGAAAAGGTAAACAGAAGCAGTGCTATTGTTATAAATGGTACTAATTCAGAGCTTGATCTTCAGTCACTTAACAAGCTTCTTGTTTCAGGAAGGGCGTATATAGATTATTATTCTCTTGCAAATGCTGATGGATATACTGTACCAGGAGATTATGATACAGGTGAGTCAGTATCATTTATTGGAAATCAGGAGATATATCTTGTGCCTGCAGCACTTATGGGTGGTGAAACTAATCCGGCTGCGGCAGGAGCTAATGTGAATATAACAATATCAGAAGATAACTTCTTCGGATATAAGTACTTAGCTGAGGCGGAAGGTAAATATTTTGTTAAAAAGACTATAACTATAGGAAGTCTTACAAGAGATTATTATTATCTGCGCTTTAAAGATGAAAAGGCGGCTGCTTCTTATGTTAAGGCTATATTTGATGATACTGAATTCAACAGTCTTCTTTCAGGTAAATCTGATAAAGTAAAGAAAACATACAAAGAGCAGAGAGAAAGATTGAAGTCACAGATGACACTTAATGCGCAGAGTCTTAATAGTGTCATAAAGGCTGGCTCGGCAGTGTGTATACTAAGAATTCCATGTTATCAGCTGTTGCAGCAGCAGATGGCAGCATGAGTCTTGTTTATAATGAATCAGATGATGCTGCATCATCAACAAAATATGATTATGCAGGAGATTATGAGGATCTGGCTTCAAGATTCAATGTTCTTAGCAGAACGCTTTATGAAATAACAGATACAAAAAAAGATGAATAACACAATTATAGGTCAGATGTATCCGGATTTAAATAAGTATTCCAAAGAGGTATATGTCAATATTATATCTACTATTGGTCTAGAAGCTTATACAAAGGATAAGCTTGGTCCTGTTACTACAAAGCTTACAGGTGGTTATGATAAGTATGCGCTGGTTGCGTTTAATAATAGCAATTCAACTTCTGAACCGCTTATTATAAGTAATAATGATGAAGTTATAAGAAAAAAAGCACATATGTCAAATGATATAACTTATAGCTTTAGAGATGTTGATGGTGGTGTTATAGTTGCATCTGGGGATGTTGTGGTTAAGAAAAATTTCTCTGGAACTATAATAGCTGGTGGAACTATAACTATAGAAGGCGATGTTACGGTTACAGGTCTTTCTGACACTACTGATATTATAAAAACTGATCAGAAATATGCAGAGATATTCAAGGTATGGAATCCACTTGAAAACAGTGATGACAGCGGCTTTTTGGATGTTCAGAATATGACATATAAGGATATGATACGAGTTGCTAATTGGAGGAAACGTGATGATTCGGAAAAGACGACACAGTCTACAGAAGCAGTTACAACTAAATAAAGGCTTCACTCTCGTTGAGCTTCTCGTTGTTATAGCTATTATGGCGATAGTTATAGGCGGCTCTGCTATAGGAGTGTCAGTAATCAGCAGGGGAAATGTAAAAAAGCAGGTAATTTCGTGTATACAGAGCTTAATAATCTGCGTTCACAAACTCTTACAGTTAATGCAGACTGGAAGCTTGATATAGTTAAGGATACAGATGGAACATGCAGGCTTGTTACATATAAGAATGATGTCCAGACAGAAAGTAAAACTATAGGAAAAGGTTATAATATAACGATATCAGATTATGCTAATTCATCTGATAAGACAGACTATGCTGTAGATAGTGATAAAAAAGCTACTGTGACTTATACAAGAAGCAGTGGAAGGGTTGGTTCTTTTGTTGTTAACGCAGGAGCCTCTAGGTCCGATAAATTAGATGTTAATAATAATCTAAAGGCGGTTATAACTATAAGCCGTGGAAGCCATTCGTATGATGTTACAGTGTGGTACAGTACGGGTAAGTTATCGTTATCATAGTAAAAGGAGCAAAGGATTCTATGAATGAGGTTAATGTGTCAGCAGATTGTGCTGATAAGAGAAAGGCTGATGAAAAACTTAATAATAAAGGCTTTTCACTTGTAGAAATGCTTATTGCCCTGACTATAGGCGGTATAGTACTGTCAGCTCTGGTTGTTCTTATACAGAGTTCAGTGCATAACTTCACGAAGCAGACAGCACAGGCACAGCTGCAAAGCGATGCGGATATTGCATTAAATCAGGTCGAGAACGATATAATGGAAGCGGATATGCTTATAATGTATAGAAGTCCTGATAAGAATAGTGGATACGATTATTATCTTACTAAGTATTCTAATACTAATAAGTCAAGGTACTATGGTTATATATGGGATAAAGCTAATAAGATATTATATTTTTCAAATAATTTCTACCCGTTAGGAGATAAGCCGCTTGATAACGTGAGTGTGGCATGTGAGTATGTCGAGGACTTTTCTATAAAAATTGATGATAAATGTGTATCAGCAGGAGATGTGGAGCAGCCTACAACAAGAGTTGGGGAAACACCAAAGAAAGAAGAGGGTGTTATTCTTACATCAAATATAAAGGTAAAGGCATATATAAAAAGCTTTCTAAGCAGAATGTAAGCCGTGAAGTAAAGAGAGAAGTATCACTTAGAAATTCTCTTTATGGAGATGATTTAACCAACAAGGTTAAAATAGTGAAGGTAAACGGCAGTGATAAAAAAATAATAGAGATAAAGTATTTTAAGCTGGGAGATATAAAAGCGCAAGGGTATGTTGATGCCTGATTATAGCTTGTAAGCATAAATGTTGGTAACAGCTTGTTTTGACAGAATGTTTAGTGTGTGGAATACATATTAAGAGTATCAGAGAAGAGTATCAGAGAAAGGATGACAATATGAAACGGATGTTAGGTAAGATAAGAAAAAGAAAATATATTAGTACAGTTTTGTTATCTGTGGCACTTGTGTTTTTGTTTGTCATCGGAGGAATGATATATAAGACGCAGGCGACAGGTGGCGGAAAAGCTGTGATTGCTGATGCAGTCACAATAGGTGAAAGGACATATACAAGGGATAATCCGCTTAATATTATTGAATTGGTTCCTGATGGAGCAGTAGGTGCATGGGGATATCTTACAGGCATGGATAATGGTGCTGTCAAGTGGTCAGATATTGCTGGATTGCCAGATAGTGCTGCAAAGCATGACCTGTGTAACACATGGCTGAATAATTATATGAAAAGTATTATTGAGTATAATAACTATACGATTCCAGAAAATAAGAATCAAGCTGAGTATGCAGGAAAGAATATTTATTATAGAAAGAATAGCGCGTCTGAATGGAAGCTTTATTCAAAGGATTGTGCTAATGAGATAACCTCTGATACTGAGTTTAAATTTAATGTTATTGATAATTATGGAAATAAAAAAGAACTTGATATATATGATAAAACATTTGTCGATGAACAGGGAAATAATATAAGCGGCTATAATGATAATCTCTTTGCTTATATGGTATTTGCTGGTGATAATTCAATAGCTAAAGGCGATTATAATATGATGGATAAAATCAGGGTTACAAGTGTTTCTATTGATGCCCTGACAACAGATATGATTGATAATGCAGATGCAATAATAGTATCTGCTGGAGAAAATATCAGTACTTATCCAGCAGAAACATATAAAAAAAATGTATGAGTATGCACAGGCTTATGGCGATGCACAATTAAAAGCAAAATATCCAGCTAAAGCCGGAATCACTGATAAAGACTGGTCATCTCATACATGGGGGAATAATGTATGTTTGGGAAAAAGACTTTAGTGATGCATCAGTTGCAGGACGCATTTGTTACAAATATTTAAATCAGGAGCTTAGTATAATAGGTGGATTTGATTATAATAAGATTGATAAAAGAAGACAGGAAAATCTTATGAAAATGTTTGTAACAATAACTGGAATAGACAGGGATACATGTCTGCGTGATTTGTGCGAGTATAAGGTTATTGATGAAGATACAACAAATGAAATAACTGGTGTATACGAGGGAGAGTATGGCAGGTTTGACTTTGATAATATGGAAATATACATATTTAATGAGAACAGGAGCAATACATACCGTGTAACATATGATACTGCTGGATGGATTGATTTTAATCAGGGTGTTTTTTGGTAAATACCTCGGTGAATGGCCTAAAGTAAGTAATTATTATAGCAATTTTCCATATAAAGGATATAACGTTGCACCGATAGAATTAATGAGAATGTTTTCTGGTTTGGATACCGGAATAATCCTATTAGATCAGGCTTTATATCATCTAAAATTGATATCAGTGGAAATAATAACGAGTTCAATCAGGTTAATGATGTCTTAAAAACATACAATATAAATGATGGAAATATAGATATTGCTAAAATGATTCAATATGTTCTTGGTGGATATAAGAGAAATAAGGCTATAGAAAAGCTCAAAGTTCTTGAAATCCAGCCATCTGCTGATTATGATTATAATACATGTGATGGGGCAAAGTCTTTGCTTAAATATTTTAGTAATGCAAAGTTTAAAATAAATGTATCAGGAATTACAGAAAAAGAATTATAAAAGATATATTGATGTTACGTCAGTTACTGTAAATGAACTTAATGGTATGACGGATAATATAGCCAATAAATACGATCTTGTTATTATAGGAGATGAACATTCTAAGAATCTTCTTAACATTAAAGGACTTATTAAGCAGAATAATGGTAGTACTGTTGACAGCTATTATTATTCGCAGGGGTGCAGTTGTGAGTCTGTGGGACCGTTCAGGTAATGATACAGGAAAAGATGTTGCTTCGGCTGGAAATGATATAACTGAAAAGACTCTGGAAAAACTTAAAGAGTATATCAATATGGATAAACCAGTTATATTAGCCTCTGATATATACAATGCATCAACTAGTGGTGTCTTGGTTAAAGATAGTAATGGTAATTATACAAGAACAGTTGATACTAACATTTATTCTGTATTACCATATGCCAGAAGTGTAGGTAAAACTTCTAACATAACGGTAGAAGCTGCCTCAGATGCGGCTGTTTCAGATAGTGACAAAATAGAATATAAGTTTAAACCAGTTATAAGACAGACTATTGCAGATGCTGGCCTGAATGAGGAAGATAACACATTTACAGTTAAATTCAAGACAGATAATACATCTGGAAAATATAATGTAGAGTTTTATATTGATAAAGATGCAAATGGTGTGTTTGTAAATGCACATGATGACACTGGTGAGTTATATGCAGGTGGATTTAGTGATACGAATCCGGCAGTTTATACTTATAACAATGGATATATAACTGTTACGACAACAATATTACCAAAAGATTTAAGACCTTATTTACCTTGGAAGCTTGTTATTAGGGATGTAAGTACAGGATTGACGGCTGAAACAACAGGAATATTAAGAATAAATGTACCAGACGAAAAAAGCAGGAAGATGTAAAGATATTACAGATAATGCCTGATATAGATAGTAAGCATGATTACAGTCTTAAGTTAAATGATTCTGATTTTATGAAATTGTTTAGTGATGCAAGTGGCACAACTGGATTAAGAATAAATAAAAAGGATGTTGATATTGTAACTGTTAAGGAGTTGTGTGAAGGTGATAACAAAGGTAATGACTGGTATAAAAACAGCAGGTATACAGCAGGAACAAGCCTTAATAAAGATGGAGAAGATCTGCTAAAGGATTATACTATTGTTGTTCTTGGCTTTGCAGACGCATTTGACAATATTACGAACACACATGCTCTGGCTAATCTGCGTGATTATATAGAAAGTGGCAAGGCTGTGCTTATGACTCATGATACTATCGGACAGTATTCATATACGGATGAGAATACTGATGAAACTGAAAGCTTATTTGAAGGAGATGATTCCGATATAAGAAGAGCAGTTCCGATAATGATTGATGACAAGATATCAAAGGGCTATATGTTCACAACTGCGTTCAGAAACATAGTTGGTATGGATATGTATCATGTTACGGTTGGACAGGCTAAAGAAAATCTGTCTTACCAGCAGGGATACACCAATACAATAGTTACAAGATATGGCGTATTGCCGGCTATGATTATAAAATGATAATAATTATATATACAAATATAATCATAGAACGGAAAGAACGGTTTCATCGCTTCGTACCAATGCTGTTAATAAGATTAATGATGGACAGATTACCTCTTATCCATATACGATACCAGATAATCTGAATGTAGCAGAAACACATGCACAGTATTATCTTCTTGACCTTGAAAAAAAGCAGGATGATACAGCAAGCAGTATAGATAGTGGAGGAGATGTGGTTGTATGGTATACATTAGGACAGGGAACATCTAAATATAGTGAGAGTGATTATTTTTCAGTAACTGGAAATGATGCGGCCAATAATTATTATATTTATTCTAAGGGTAATGTTACTTATTCTGGTGCAGGACATTCTACTATGAGTAAGGCCATAAGTGAAGATGAACTTAAACTCTTTGTTAATACTATTATATGGTCTATTAACTCTGGAAATAATGCACCTCAGATTAAGATTGAGAATGCCGTGATGACTGATGATGGCATATATGAAATGTATTCACTAGACGGTTCTATACCAGATATACAGTTTGTTGCAACTGATATAGATATGGGTTCAGACACAAGTGCTCTGATGTCATCAGGAGTATTTTACTGGGATAAGGATAAAGATGGTAATTATACTAAGAATAACGCAGACAAAGATGTTGTTATTCAGACATTTGATAAGGTGACAGAAGGTTTAAATAGTGGATATAATATATATAATGGCATAAGTGAAAAGCTTATGTCGGCCAGATTCAACAAGTCAGGTGAATATAAAAGACTGGCGAGTCTTGTGTATAAGAGTGCAACAGCTTCATCAGATACAAATGTGAATCTCACATCAGAAAGTACACAGATATATAAAAATGTGTGTGATGAGCTGGCAGATAAAGGTGTTATATATCTTGGAATGCAGGTATCTGATTCCAAGGGAGGAACTGGAAAGGCTGTTATAAGAGTTGTAAGGAGAGATTTGTTTAAGTTGAATTAGGACATTAAAAATTGCAGGCGATAGAGCAGACTATGATTTACTGTATAGGCAGTAGATTGTAGTCTGTTTTTATTGTGTTTGTAAAAGTATAAAGTGTTTATAAAAAGTAAAACAATACTTGCAATATTAATATTTTTATGATATATATAGTATATAAATATGCATATCATGTGAGGGTTAAAAGATTAAAAAGCCATATGAGCTTATAATCCTTACATTTTTATAACAGGAAGATTATTTACCTGTGAATTCTAGCTGGATTTGGCATCGGAATATTCCCCCAAGGCGATTAAACTGAATATTAAAGAGAATGTTTACAGACATTCAGAAAGGTGGTTTATGACTAATTCTATTAAGGATAAAATCCAGAATGATGTTGTGATGAAAGAGTTCTGGCGTGATAATAAGCATTTTGCAGATATTGTTAATGCTGTAGTATTTGATGGTGAGCAGGTAGTGATTCCGGATGAACTGCAGGAGGTTGATACGGATGTATCAGGTTCTATTATTGTGGACGAGTATAAGGAAACATTAAAAAGAATAAGAGATGTTGTCAAAAAAAGTATTACTATGGTGTAGAATTTAATATAATAGGTTTGGAAGTACAGGAAAATGTTCATCTGGCTATGCCGCTAAGAACTTTGGTTTACGATGCACTTGGTTATCTTAAAGAGTATAATAAAATCAGCTCAGTGAATGAAAAGCATGGCTATAAGTGTAAAGAACGTACAGAGTTTTTATCCAGGTTAAAAAGAACAGATAAATTTCATCCAATAATAACAATAGTATTCTACTATGGAGAGAAATGCTGGGATGGACCAGTGAACCTGAAAGATATGATGGTTGATATGCCTGGTAAAATAGCTGAAAAGTTTAATGATTACCGGTTAAATCTTATACAGATTAGAGATTCGTATAAATACAGGTTTAATAATGATGATGTAAGATTACTGTTTGATTTTGTTTCTGACTTATATAACAAAGAATTTGATAAAATATTTAAAGAATATAAGGGCAGGGATGTATCAATAGAATTTATAGAGATGATAGGAAGGATAACAGGAACAAAGGAACTGGTAAAGCTTGCAGATAATGGCAGAAAGGATAAGGTAGTTAATATGGAGATGTGCAATGCAATGAAAGAGTTCTTAGAAGGAGGCAGGCGCGAAGGACAGCGCGAGGGCAGGATAGAAGGAAAGGATGAAGCCAGACTTGACAGTATAAGAACTTTAATGAAAAAGCTTGACCAGACTGCAGAAGAAGCTATGGATACGCTTGATATAGCTGATGAGGATAAAGTAAGATATCGTAAGATGCTTGGCTTATAAGTTTGTTTCAGTGTGCTACGAAAGGTGCAAGTTATTTATAAGAAAAACACAGATGAAAAGTGCAAAAGTTAAGAAAGAGGGTGTAATGTATTGTTTAGCAGTATAACAACTGCAGCGTTGTGTGGTATAGATGCCCGTATAGTAAGTGTTGAGACTGATGTAGGAAGTGGACTTCCAACATTTGATATGAGTGGATATCTTGGTACGGAGGTTAAAGAGGCAAGAGACAGGGTAAGGATAGCCATAAAGAATACTGGAGTTGAATTACCGCCGCAGCGTATAGTGGTTAATATTTCGCCGGCAGATATAAGAAAAGAAGGAACAGGTTTTGATCTTCCTATAGCGATAGGCATTCTCGTATCAAACGGAATCATAGAAGAGGAAAAGGTTAAAGACACGCTTGTGCTTGGAGAATTAAGTCTTGATGGAACAGTCAATCCTGTCAATGGAGTGCTTCCTATAGTATGTGCAGCAAAAAGAAGCTGGTATAAAGCTATGTATTATTCCTAAGGATAATCTAAAAGAGGGCAGCATAGCACAAGGAATACGGTTATATGGTGCAGAGAGCTTAAAGGATGTACAGGATATACTTATTAATAATAGTCTAGATGGCGTTTCAGCCAATAATCCCAGTGATGATTTTAATAAAAAATATGAAGCTAAATCTGATGGAGTGATTTCTGAAGGTGTTATATTAGCTGACAGTTTAAACGAAGAGGAAGATTATCTTGATATAAGAGGTCAGTATAGTGCGAAAAGAGCAACTCTTATTGCAGCAGCAGGAATGCATAATATTATGTATGTTGGTCCACCTGAAGTGGCAAAACCATGCTTGCTAAAAGGATTCCTACTATATTACCTGATATGACAGATGAAGAGAAGCTGAAGGTTACTAAAATATACAGTGTTGCAGGAAAACTTGATGCAGAAAAGGGACTTATAACTAGAAGACCATTCAGAAGTCCACATCATACTATAACGGCGGCTGCTATGCTTGGTGGTGGAAGGATACCAAGGCCAGGAGAGATAACGCTATCAGGTTCGGGTGTACTGTTTTTAGATGAAATGACGGAATTCAGACCTGAGCTTATGGAGTCTTTACGACAACCTCTTGAGGATAAGAAGATAACAGTTGTAAGGCTTAATGCTGCGTATACATATCCAGCGGAATTTATGCTTGCTGCTGCTATTAATCCTTGCAAATGTGGTTACTATCCCGATAGAAACCGCTGTCACTGTTCAGAGTATGATATCAGAAGGTATATAGGGCGTATAAGCAATCCTATGTGGGATAGATTTGATATATGTATAAAAGTCGATGAAGTGACATATGAGGATATAACTGGTGCAAAAGACAGCAGTGCTGTATACAGTTCAGCATATATGAAAGAGCAGGTTGAGAAGGTAAGGCTTATACAACAGGAAAGGTTTAAAAGATTCAGTAACAGATTATAATTCACAGATGAATATGCGTGAAATAAAGAAATATTGCAGGCTTGATGAAGAATCCTCAAAGATTATGGAGTCTATGTATAAGAAGTTATCCATGTCAGCAAGAGGATATGGGAAAGTACTTAAAACTGCAAGGACAATAGCAGATCTGGCAGGTAGTGAGAATATATTAAGTGAACATATAACAGAAGCACTTATTTATAAAAAAGAACGAAGTGTAATATAAGAAACTGACATGTAAATATTTTTTATAATGCGAGGGAAAATATATAATGAGTAAAAATAAGGCTATATCTTCATATCTCGAAGATTATTACTGGTACTGGTTCTGCAACATACCACGTATAGGAAAGACTAAGCTAAGGCAGCTGCTAATGGTATTTGAATCACCAGAACATGTATACAAAGCAGATGTGGAAGTTCTAAGAGGTCTGGGATCACTGAGTGATAAAGAACTTATGTATATATCTGATTCTAAAAAATAATATGATATATGAAGAATTTATCAGTATCAGAAAGAAAGGAATACATTTTACGTATCCAGGAAAGGAAGATTACCCACAAAGGCTGTTACATATATATGATTATCCTTTATGTCTGTATTATTATGGAAAGCTGCCAGATGATAAGAAACCATCAGTTGCAATCGTAGGTTCAAGGCAGAATACAACTTATGGACATGATTATGAACCTAAGTATATAACAATCAGAGGGAAAGGAGATATTCTTGCTGCTTTAAGAAAAGAAGCGAAGAAAGCAGATAAAGTATATCTCGCAACCGATCCCGACCGCGAGGGAGAGGCTATTTCATGGCATCTGGCAGCGGCACTTAAGTTAGAAGACAAGGATATATACAGAATAACATTTAATGAGATTACCAAGAATGCTGTTAAGGCATCGCTTAAGGAAGCAAGAAAGATTGATATGAATCTTGTAGATGCACAGCAGGCAAGAAGAGTTCTTGACAGAGTGGTTGGGTATGGAATCAGTCCACTTTTATGGGCT
>VOFC01004658.1_pt1 | contig 14011 bp, 23 predicted proteins | sample 5384161 | NCBI WGS metagenome assembly VOFC01 (sample SAMN12384722, study PRJNA508395) | human gut metagenome | isolation source: healthy gut B | host: Homo sapiens | reverse complement strand
AAAATTTTACGATAATGTTCAAAAATATACAATTTATCAAAAGTGATGTAGACAAACAATAAAAAAGTGGGTAATATGTATATATAATAAGCCAGGTGAACAAAAAGTATGTACAATATGCTACATAATTAAAGACAAGAAATATAAAATAGGGAGGAATGTTGTCGATGAAACAGTTCAGCTATGTTATTAAGGATGAAATCGGTCTGCATGCACGTCCTGCGGGACTGCTCGCCAAGGAAGCAAAAAAGTATCAGAGTACAGTGACACTTTCCTGTAAGGGGAAATCAGCTGCAGCAAGCAAGCTGATGGCGATCATGGGAATGGGCGTGAAGCACGGAGACAATGTGGAAGTTACGGTAGAAGGAGCGGATGAAGATACCGCCGCAGCAGAGCTTCAGAAGTTTTTCCGTGAGAACCTCTAGGAGAAGACCTGCACGACAGAGTTTGGAAGGTAGAAAATGGAAAAATATATTGGAAAATCCGTATATAAGGGAACAGCGATCGGACCTGTCAGTGTTCTGAAGAAAAAGGACAGCCTCGTTAAGAGAATCCATATCGACAACACAGCGGAAGAACTGAAACGGCTGGATGCGGCTAAGGAACGTACGATGACGCAGCTGGGGCAGTTATACGAGAAGGCGCTGCAGGAGGTCGGAGAGGTCAATGCGGCTATCTTCGAGGTTCATCAGATGATGCTTGAGGATGATGATTATCAGGATGCCATTCACAGTATGATTCAGAACGAAGAAGTGAATGCAGAGTATGCGGTGGCAGTGACTGGTGATAATTTTGCAGAGATGTTCGCCAACATGGATGATGAATATATGCAGGCCCGCTCTGCGGATGTCAGGGATATCTCCAACCGGCTCGTCCGCAATCTGTCCGGGGAGGAGCAGATTGACTGGAGTACCATGGAGCCGTCGATCATTGTGGCAGATGATCTGACACCCAGTGAGACGGTACAGATGGATAAGAGTAAGATCCTGGCCTTTGTCACAGTACATGGCTCAACGAATTCCCATACTGCGATCCTGGCACGTATGATGAATATTCCGGCGCTGATAGGGGTACCATTGGAACTGGAGAAAATCCATAACGGAACCCGTGCTATTGTGGACGGCAGGGAAGCCGGTATTTTACCTGGATCCGGAGGAAGAGCAGCTCCGGCAGGCAGAAGCGGCACAGCAGACAGAGCAGAGACAGAGAAGCCTGCTGGCAGATTACAAGGGACGGGAATCCGTGACAAAGAGACGGACGCAAGGTCAATGTATATGCCAATATCGGCAGCGTATCGGATGTGGCATATGTACTGGAGAATGATGCGGAGGGTATCGGCCTGTTCCGCAGTGAATTCTTATATCTCGGAAGGACTCTCTTCCGGATGAGACAAGAACAGTTCAATGCTTACCGTCAGGTGCTGCAGATGATGGCAGGGAAAAAGGTCATCATCCGTACCCTTGATATCGGTGCGGATAAAAATGTAGATTACCTCGGACTGGGCAAGGAAGATAATCCTGCCATGGGATACCGTGCGATCCGGATCTGTCTGGAGCAGCCGGAGATCTTCAAGACCCAGCTGAGAGCACTTCTCAGGGCGGCAAAATACGGAACACTGGCCATTATGTATCCGATGATCATTTCCGTGGAGGAAGTGCTGGATATTCAGAAAATCGTGGCTGAGGTGGCTAAGGAGCTGGAGGAAGAAAAGCTTCCTTACGCAATTCCGGAACAGGGAATTATGATCGAGACGCCTGCGGCTGTCATGATGAGTGAAGAGCTGGCGGAGCATGTTGATTTCTTCAGTATCGGCACGAATGATCTGACACAGTATACTTTGGCTATCGACAGGCAGAACAACAGATTGGACAGATTCTATAATCCACATCATGAGGCAGTCCTGCGTATGATACAGATGACTGTTGATGGGGCACATAAGCATGGAAAATGGGTCGGCATCTGCGGAGAGCTGGGAGCGGATACGACACTGACCACACGATTTGTACAGATGGGAATTGATGAACTCAGTGTGGCACCGTCCATGGTACTGAATGTCCGTAGTAAAATATGTGAAATGGAGTGAGAGATTCATGAGAATATACAAAGCGAAAGATTATGCAGATATGAGCAGAAAGGCTGCAAATATTGTATCAGCACAGGTTATCATGAAACCGAACTGTGTTCTCGGACTGGCTACGGGATCTACTCCCATCGGCCTGTACAAACAGCTGGTGGAATGGTTCCGCAAGGGAGACCTGGATTTTTCTGAGGTTATGACGGTGAACCTGGATGAATATAAGGGGTCTGAGCCGGGAAAACGATCAGAGTTATTACTATTTTATGCACCAGAATCTGTTTGACCATGTGAATATCCCGGTGGAAAATACACATCTGCCAAACGGAATGGAACCGGATTCGGAGAAAAGAATGCCGTAGATATACGGAACTGATCCAGTCACTGGGCGGCGTGGACCTGCAGCTTTTGGGAATCGGACATAACGGGCACATCGGCTTCAACGAACCGGGAGAGAGTTTTGACAAGCAGGTACATTGTGTGAACCTGACAGAGTCTACGATCGAAGCCAACAAGAGATTCTTCGCATCGGCGGAGGATGTCCCGAAGCAGGCATATACCATGGGGATCAAGACCATTATGCAGGCGAAGAAAATATTGATCGTAGCCAGCGGCGAAGACAAGGCGGAGATCGTACAGAAAGCTTTCTTCGGTCCCATTACACCGCAGGTGCCGGCATCGGTATTACAGCTTCATAATGATGTGACGCTGGTGGCAGACGAAGCAGCACTCAGTAAGCTTTCTGAATAAGAAGGGGGAAGCTGATAGGTCATGAGAATCAGAAATGCAAATATATATACAGAGGAGCATCGGTTTGTCAGAGGGGATGCAGCCGTGGAGAACGGCAGGTTCGTAAGCTGTACCGGGGATCCGGCAGGTGAGGAAGCTGTTGTGGATGCGGAAGGCATGTATCTGATACCGGGACTGGTGGATATTCATTTCCATGGTTGTAAGGGCGCGGATATGTGTGACGGTACGAAGGAAGCACTGGATGTCATCACATCATATGAAGCCTCCGTCGGTGTGACAAGTGTCTGTCCGGCGACCATGACGATCCCTAAGGATGAACTGCTGGAGGTCATGAAAAATGCCGGCAGCTATGAGTATTCCGGTGGATCCCACCTGGTGGGCATCAATATGGAAGGACCCTTTATCAGTCCGGCGAAAAAGGGTGCTCAGGCGGCGGAAAATATCATGCACTGCGATTATGAATATTTCAGTCAGCTGCAGAAAGCGGCGAACGGGCTGATCAAGCTGGTAGATATCGCACCGGAGGAGCCGGGAGCGATGGAATTTATCGACAGAGCTAAAGGAGAAGTGGTCATTTCACTGGCGCATACAGCTTCCGACTATGATACAGCAAGGGAAGCCATTGAACATGGAGCATCGCATGCGACACATTTGTATAATGCAATGCCGCCGCTGAACCACAGGGAGCCCGGCGTGATCGGAGCAGTGAGAGATTCAGAGAAATGTCATCCGGAGCTGATCTGTGATGGTGTACACATTCATCCGTCAGTGATCCGTGCAACGTTTGCGATGTTTGGCGCTGACCGCATGATCCTGATCAGTGATAGTATGCGTGCAACGGGACTGGAGGATGGTGAATATACTCTGGGAGGACAGCCGGTTACCGTCAGAGGCAATCTGGCTACCCTGCATGACGGCACGATCGCCGGATCGGCGACGAATCTGATGGATTGTATGCGATTTGTAGTAAAAACAGTCGGTCTGCCGTTAGAGACGGCAGTGATGTGTGCCACGGAGAATCCGGCGAAGGAGATCGGCATTTTCAATGAAGTGGGCAGTATATCCGTTGGTAAGAGGGCAGATTTCGTACTCCTGGATCAGGAACTGAACATTGCAGCGGTATATATCGACGGAAAGGAGTTCACATGTTAGATTTTTTGAAAGGTAAGCGAAAAGGAAATTGTATCGGATCTCCCTGTAAGGGGAAGGCAGTTGCTCTTACGGAGGTACCGGATCCTACATTTTCCGAGAAGATACTTGGAGACGGATTTGCAGTGATCCCCTCTGAGGGAAAAATTTATGCTCCCGCAGACGGAGAGGTGACCGTGGTATTTGATACGCTCCATGCGATCACCATGACAACGGATCAGGGAGCGGAGCTTCTGATCCACATCGGACTGGACACCGTGACGCTCAAGGGAGCCCCCTTCACGGCACATGTTGCTGCCGGAGATCATGTCAAAAAGGGCGATCTTCTGCTGGATGCGGATCTGGAGAAGATTCAGGAAGCCGGACTGCATATCATCACTCCGGTCCTGGTCTGCAATACCGATGAATATAAAAAGATCAGTATTCTGAAAGAGGGAGAGGTATCTCCCGGCGAGGACGTGCTCAGATTTCTTAAGAGCGGTACGTCCGTATCAACTAACGAAACTGACCGGAGCTGTTCCGGTTTGAGTATAATGTAAAAGGAGGAGAAATGTATGAAGTTTCTTCAAAAACTGGGTAAAGCGTTAATGCTTCCCGTAGCGGTTCTGCCGATCTGCGGTATCCTCATGGGTATTGGTTACAGGTTGTGCCCGGCAACAATGCAGGGTGGTGAGATCTCGGGCATGGCAAATCTGATCGGTCTGTTCCTCGTAAAAGCAGGTGGTGCTTTGATCGACAACATGGCGATCCTGTTTGCAATCGGTGTAGGTGTCGGTATGTCAGAGAAAAATGACGGTACCGGAGCCATCGCAGCTCTGGCTTCCTGGCTGATGCTCACAACACTTCTGTCTACCGGATTTGTTACGACCATTATGCCCTCTATCGCTGAGGATGCTACCAAGACACTGGCATTCGATAAGATTGCGAATCCCTTTATCGGTATTATTGCCGGTATTATCGGTTCCATGTGCTACAACAAGTTCAAGGATACCAAGCTTCCCGACTGGCTGTCCTTCTTCAGTGGTAAGCGCTGTGTAGCTATCGTAGCAGGTGTGGTATCTATTCTGGCATCTGTTGTACTGCTGTTCGTATGGCCTTTACTGTTCGGCGGTCTGGTAGCTCTCGGTGAAGCTATTGAGGTCTGGATGTAGTCGGTGCCGGCATTTATGCTTTCCTGAACCGTCTGCTGATCCCTACCGGATTACATCACGCACTGAACAACGTATTCTGGTTCGATACCATCGGACTGGGAGATCTGAAGCACTTCTGGAAAGGTGAGACAAGCGCTGATGTATCCTGGAGCCTTGGAATGTATATGTCCGGCTTCTTCCCCTGTATGATGTTCGGTGTCCCCGGTGCGGCTCTGGCAATGGTAAAATGTGCAAAGCCCGCCAAGAAAAAGGCAGCGATCGGTCTGGTAGCTTCCGCAGCAATCTGTTCCTTCATCTGCGGCGTTACCGAGCCCTTTGAGTTTGCATTCATGTTCTTAGCTCCCGGACTGTATGTGATCTACGCAGCACTGTATGGCATCTTCACCATGATCACTGTTGCTCTTGGCTTCCGTGCAGGCTTCAGCTTCTCCGCAGGTGCGATGGATCTGTTGTTCTCATCCCCCTGCCTGCAGCGGCCAGAATCTGGCTGATCATCCCTCTGGGTATCGCAGCATTTGTTGTATTCTACTTCGTATTCCTCTTCGCTATCAAGAAATGGGATCTGAAGACCCCCGGTAGAGAAGATGATGATGTAGAAGCAGAGAAGAAGATCGAGCTGGCAAATGATGATTTCGCAGCAATCGCAGCAACCATTCTGGAAGGCTGCGGCGGCAAGGACAACATTGCAAGCATTGACAACTGCATCACAAGACTGAGACTGGAAGTAAAAGACATTACCGCAGTGAATGATAAGGTGATCAAATCTGCAGGCGTAGCCGGTGTCATGAAACCCGGTAAGACCTCTGTTCAGGTAATCATCGGACCTAAGGTTCAGTTCGTAGCGGATGCATTTTCCAAGCTTTGCGAATAATAAAGCACTGATAAAACTGAATATATGACCGGAAGAAAGACCTGCTTGGGAAGACCATGCGGGTCTTTATACTTTATAGGCCCGATGCCCGGGATGTAATGTGCAGGATGGAGAGAAAAAGTCATGAAAAAATCAAATGGAGAAACAGGGGGAAAAGTCATTGAAAAAATCATGGCAGTGCTGGTGGGAAAACCGTATCTGTCTTATATACATAAGGCAAAGAGTGGCGGCAGATCAGGCGAATCTGAAGAATTATTATACGGAGATTCAGCTGGATTATATTACTTCAGGATATAATCCGGATTCGCTGTGGATAAATTGGAGAGGGGATTATATGCAGTCAAAATTCATTTTTGAACGGATCGACAGCCAAAATGCAGGCCGGATATTTCTGCGGTGACAGAGGACACCACGAGGGAAGGAGGGGGATACAATATCTATTATTATTGTGATGTGCAGTGTCTGCTGATGCAATGATAGACAAAAAATAAGCATCTGGATACCTGTGTCATTACATTTCTGTGATGGCGCCTGATAGGAATATGTTATTTTTCCAGACATAACCCAATATTATCAGAAATGCAGCAGATGTATCCATGTTTCGCGGCGTAGGTGGCTGCTTGTCTGCGGATGGCAGGAACCGTTGCGTATTCCAGGGTGTAAGCGGTACAGCCGTGTGACATAGCAAGATCTAAATAATCAGTATAGTATTCACGCGTGCTTTGATCATTTTTAGTATAGATATCCTTTGAAAAATCGTACGCAGTAAAAACGTTCTCCTGGTTTACCCCATCGATGAGAACGTTTTTTTCAGCTGTAAGATATTTTTTACAAAACAGTCCCCACCGTTGATCATGATCTTTCTGCCTGTATGGTCCATATAGTCCAGAATTGTAAGGATTCCGTCATAGATGGATTCCTGCGGATAGTTATAGTATACATCCGTGTTATCGACAAAAAAGCCGTCCACACCCTTCTGCACCAGAGAGTCTACTCTGGAAGCTGCACATGCCTGCCATTCCGGAGCTGAGACATCGATCCATTTTTCCTCCGGCCAATTCTCATAGGCACCCAGAGTATATTTCTCAAAGTCTGTATCATAGGATCGGAAGCTCACGATCGATCCGATATTGATATAGGAGTAGATTTCGCGGATACCATTTTCTCTTAAACGGGCAATGTCATTTTGGGAAAAATATTCCGCATCTATGACAAGCAGATCAATGTCAGAAAGTTTTTCTGTGATCTCAGGATCTTCGCCGATCAGGACAATGTATTTTTATCTGCTTCATCGGAAGGACCAGCGGAAGAATATCTTCGTTTTCTTCAATTAACGGTACCTCCTTTTTCCGCGATCAGCACTCATATCTTTGCATCCAGATAATTATACAATAGATGACATCGCATTGCATCTATTTTAGAGCGTTTGGAGGGAAGGAAGCAGGAAGGAAGCATAGATAGAAAATGTTGTGAAAATATCGGTAAAAATATTAAAAAGGGCGAAAAATATTGAAATTTGTGGTATAATTTTTTATGCAAATGTAAGATGATACCGGGATAAAAAATCACCGGCTTTGATGCGTTCGACGGTTAAGACAACCGGGAAAGTAGGAAGTTATATGAAAATTCAGGATTTTTGTGACATGGACAAATTCGAGCAGATCATGAAGAACTGGGCAAGACAGTACAGGACTGGCAACCGTGGCTGTGGGTGCAGACGGAAAATATATTAGTGGCTGTTATAATTTTACGGAGTTCTGTATTGATCTGACGAGAGGAAGCGCAGAGGGGAAAAAGCGCTGCGAACAGTGTGACAGAGAAGGTCATGGCGTATATCCCTGTCATGCGGGACTTGTGGATTTCGGTATTCCGATCACACTGGAGGATGGAACCGTGCTGGGCAGTATTATCGGAGGACAGGTGCTGCCGGAGAATCCGGATGAGGAGAAGTTCCGTCAGACAGCAAGAGAACTTGGCATTGATGAGGATAAATATATTAAGGCCTTGAAAAAGGTAAATGTAAAGACTAAGGGAGCAGATCGACGCATCGGCAAATCTGCTGGGATGTGATCAACATGTTCGTAAGAGCCAGCTACGTCAACAGGAAAAACGAGAATCTGGTAGGTGAGCTAAAGGGTGGCATTACGAAAGCTGCGGAACAGATCGAGGAAGCAACGGACAAGACCAAGGAAATCGACGGCTATAGTAAGAGACAGCAGATTTTGGCGCTGAATGCTTCGATTGAGGCAGCAAGAGCCGGAGATCAGGGCAAGGGCTTTGCGGTGGTGGCAACGGAGGTCCAGAAGCTGGCGAGAGATATGGCGACCTCCAGTGCGGACGATTAAGAAGCTGTTGGGAGAGCTGATGTTACGATCAACCATTTGAATCAATAGTAATTTAGGATAAAGTTTAAGGAAAACCGTTTTCTGATCGGCAAAAGGCGCAGAAAGGCGGTTTTTTTGCACATTTTTGCATGTTTCCTTTTGGTGTGTATAAAAAAGTCGGAGAAGTTGTCCGATATTCTCAATAGACGAACCAGGTAAACAAACGGATTTGGCATCTATTTTCAAGGAGGAGATAAGTATGACAGAGATAGGAGTAACCGGCAGCATCGGTGCATATGCTGCGCAGAGTAATTACAGCAAGAATACGAAGACGAAGAAGCCTATGGAACGCCGGATAAGACAGCCGGCACAACAGGTACGGGAAAGACGTCCGAAACGGCACAGACCAGGGGAAAGACTGGGAATTACGGCAGGACCATCGGTCAGCCGGAGCTGTCGGAGAAGGCTGCGAAATACTATGAGCAGCTGAAGAAGAGGTACGGAAATTATGATTTTATTCTGGTCAGCAGAGATCAGAAGGAGAATGCAAAAGCCAATGCTGCAAAATATGCCAATGGCTATAAGACGGTTGTTCTCATTGATGAGGACAAGATCGAACAGATGGCAACAGACGAGAAATTCCGCAAACAGTATGAGGGAATCCTGAGTGGTGCCGCTGCACAGATACAGCAGTTAAAGACTAGCCTGCAGAGTTCCGGTGCGCAGGTCAAGGGCTTTGGAATGCAGGTAAATGATGGAGGAACACTGTCATTTTTCGCTGTATTGAAGAAATCCAGCGCCGAGCAGAAGGCCCGGATCGAGAAAAAGGCTGAGCAGAAGAAAACAGAGAAAAAGGCTGCGGAGAAGAAGGCTGCTAAGAAAGAAAAGGAAGAACGGCTAAAAGACAAGAAGTCGGATAAGGTAGCAGACAGCAAGGAGGAAGCCGGCACAGAGGATACGGTAACGATCAGCGCCGGTTCCATAGAAGAACTGTTGTCTAAGATAGAAACCTACAATTTCAACACACGGAGTGACAGTGTGCAGACCGCAGGCGAACGGCAGGTCGGCCAGAACTTTGACTTCAGAGGGTAAGGTGAGGTTGCATGATTTCTATGGGAAAGTCCGGAGGTGTTTACGGGAGCGGCAATACCGGTTTGCCGCAGGCATTTTCCGGAGGAAGAAAGACGCAGAACAATCAGAAGAGTATCTTCGGAGCAAAAAATAAAAGTTCTGTTACCGATATCCGGCGGATGTTGGCGAGAGATGACCGGAACGGCCAGATGCAGGCGGCGAACAGCTGGAGCCAGGATTCCATCGTTACAAGTTCCCTGAGTTACAGTGAATCGCTGCGCAATCAGAGGCAGCAGACGAAGAATACGACGCTGGCGCTGAAGAAATTGAAGTACCAGTTCAAAAATATCTCGTCCAAGATACTGCGGAGCAAGACGTCCCAGGCGGCAAAGCAGGCAGTCGGACAGGCGAGAAGAGAGATCATGCGCCTGAAGCGTCAGAAGCAGAACAGTGACAGTGACAGCGACAGTGAAGAGATCGACGCAGCAATCGCTCATGCACAGGCTATGGAACGTGTGGCGAAGAAAAAAGCAAAACATCTCGAAGAAGAGGAAATGGTGAAGGCAGCCGGCGGAATCTGGCAGGGAGACCGAATCTGCGAAGAAGAGACGAAGGATGTGCCAGGACGCAGAGGCGGAAAACGCGCAGAATGAGAAGAGATGTCTGCGGAAGGTTCCGCGAATGAAGTGTCCGGGGATCTCTCTGCGTATGAGTATGCCGGGGACAGCTATGATATATCCGATTATATTGATCTCGGCATAGATGCATTCTATGCGCAGACAGGAGACTTTATGTCGGAAATGAGCGATTTCACCTCGGAGATGATGCAGGAAACGTCCGATAGCTTACGCGACCTGATGGAAGAGATGGGACTGGACGGCTATCGGATACTGTGGTCTCGGTGAACAGGAGATGGATTCCGCGGACCTCAAGATGATGAAGATCAAACACCGCAACAAAGAGATGAAAGACATCGTCAAGGCCGATGCGGAGTACCTGAAAGCAGTTTTCAACCACCTGGAGAAAATGAAAGACAACGTGGTCATTCCCCGGACCGGCTTAGCCGGATACGGCATGAGCTTATCTGCCGGATACTCCGGGACATCTTTTAAAAGACTGCCGATGCCGCTGCCGGGAGAAAGAGATTACTGATATTGAGAAGATAGATACTCCGGAGGTATGGAGATACTCGGGAAGTACCTGAAAAGAGTAAAGGACCTGGGCGGACGGATTGCCGCCATCTGCGCTGGCGTGGATGTTGTAGAGCATGCAGGACTGTTAGAGGGGATCGAATCGACGCTCTCCGGTGAAAAAGATGTGGTGACTTCCGACCGGATCACTACTTCGAGAGCAAACGGCTATGTGGATTTTGCAATCGAAGTGGCGAAACAGCTGGAATTGTTTGAAGACGAAGCGGATCTGCAGGAGACCATTGCTTTCTGGCGGGAATTTCGGCGGATAGAGTCCAATTAAAATCTGTGTTCCCACATCGGCGTGGATGCCGATGGCTTTCGTCAGGAATAATCGATAATCCATATCATAATAGTCCTGAAAGACGGTCTGCATGTTGGAGAAGACCTCGTCCCGGAAGGCTTTTGCTGCCGGAGCATTTCTCCAGCAAAGCTCGTATTCCTGCCTGTGCGCAATATATTCCATGATCTGCCGCTCATTCGCCTCCGCGTAACCCTTTTCCAGGAATTTCTCACGCCCGCAGCGGATTAATTTTTCCTCAGTGATTCTCTTGCCTAAAGGGTACGGATATGTTATAACTATACTCAAAGTTGGTAACAGCTTTCTAAGTATCTAGATTAAATAGTCTTGAATTTTAAGGCAATTCTCAACCGATTTTCCAAGAAAAAGTGTTATTGATTCATATTATACAGAGACAGGGGGCCTTAGTGCGCGAATTAGAACAACAGAGAAAGGGAAGAAACAAAAATACAATTATAGATTATAATTATATTAGCAGTAATAGATATAGAAAAAATTTGACTACATATCAAACGATAAAAATTGAATAAATTGTTATATAAAATTGCTAAGAAAATGCTATTACACAGATCAGGAACAGAGTATGAAGACATGTACTGGATTGATTTAATAAATGGAAAAATAGTATGTAAAATAACAGATTCAAAATATAAGAAAAAAAATCATATACTACAACAATTAAAAAGATGATAAAAAAAATCTGAAAATCTTCTTACAATTCATACACATCGGATAGTTTTTCCACCAAGTATAGATGATATTAATTCTAATTATGATCATAATTATGAAATAGGCATTGTTATATGCCATGATGGAAAGAATATATATGTATTCTGCAGAGGAAAGAATAAATGTAAATTATTATAAACTGACAGTTGAAGACTATTTGAAAAAATGGATATAATGAAGACACAGCACAGATAGAGGCGCTGAAGGAAATGCAGAAGAAATTTTCCATTTATTTTAAGGAGGTAACAGAGAGGATGACTGCGTATGAAAATGATGTATTGATAATCGAAGAAATATAAAAAGATGTCTGTTTCGAATTAAAAAAGGAAGACAGCAAGCTTTGGAAAAAATAAAAGTTCTAAATCACGGCAAAGAAAAAAAGGAAAACAGAAATTAACTTTTGTTTCTAATGCAGATTTTTAAATCAAAAGGCACTGGATTTGTCCGGTGTCTTGTTTTTGAATCTTTTGTCGCTTCCAGGAAGGAAACTGTCACTTTACTTCTGACCAGCGTTGCCCGTATAATGAAACACTGAGATATTTTAATACGAGGGGGCAGACGATGGGTAAAAACAGTGTATTCTGGAAATGGATGGTATCATGGGTGGTTATGCTGGAGTATTTTATTGTGCAACAGCCTCACCTACTGGCAGGGAAAGCGGATTCTGGTGCAGAATCAGGAACGGAATGACAAGATTGTGGAACAGATCCCGACCAACCTGACGGACATGGAGGAGACCATGCGGGATTTGTCCTTTCGGTGCTGGCACAGGATGATACGATTCTCCTGGGGAAAATTCGCATATCACGGCGAGCAGGGAAGCACTGACCAGTGCCATCAAATATTCCGTTACATTGTGTTGAACTGTTGAAAGAATATCAGAGATCAGCAGTAATTATGCGAGTCGATCTTACTCTATTTTGCTAATGACGATTTACATCGTGGCAAGCGATTCCGCGAATACGGCGGAGAATTACTGGAGGAAGGCCTATCAGAGTCAGTACGGCGGAATCTCCCGGGAAGACTGGGAGCGGCTGTTAGCGGGGGAGACTATGACATTACCATGCAGTACGGCAATGGGCAATGTTTTCGCAGGAACGATACAGGACCAATAAATGGGACCGCACGCAGATCAACATTTCTTCGTATATGAACTGTCGCAGCTGCAGCGGATCTGTTCCCGCTTCAGGATGAGAGCGTGTGCCTGGCTGGAAGGAGATGTTTTTGCACTGACCCAAGAATGCAGAGGTGTTGAGTGCCGAAGACAGAGAACAGCTGCGGGCGATGACGGAAGAAGCCCGGAAGCATCCGACTGACGGAGGGCATCCAGACCGCACAGCTGCGCTATTACGAGGCGGTAACAATACAAGATACTGATTTGCCGCCAAAAGTTATTTTAACGAATTAAGAGGTTATCAGGGCAGAGTAATCCTCATCCTGGTCAGCTTCACACGGCAATCGGTATCCTTCTGATGCTCTATTTCCTGCGCAGAAATTGACAGCCAGGTGGCGAAGCTGTTAGACCAGTTGGATATTAAGTCTTCGCAAAACGGGGCAGACAATGAATTTCAGTTGATCGACGGCTATTTTCACAAAATGCAGCAGAACCTGAAAGGAGACAGGCAGCAGACTGCAGCGTCAGAATCTGATTTTCCAAAAAGGAATACCTGGAGAAGCTGCTTAGGGAAATTGCCGGAAAATGCGGATTATGTGGAAGAAATGTGCGGCATCCGTTGGTGCGGCGAACAGTTCACCACGCTGCTCTTTCTATATGGAAGAGATCGAGCGGGACGGCAGCGAGGAATGGGACCAGGTGCATAAAAAGCAGAAAAGACCTGGAATTCGTGCAGTTTATCGTGGGGAAAAACGTGAGCTACGAGCTGTTTCAGAACAGCGGCTGCATCGTATATCCCATGATCGTCAGCGATGTGCTGGTTATTATCGTGAATTTCCCGGAAAAGGATGCCAGACGGAATCGGGACATTACCTTAGAACAGTGACCCAGCTGCAGGTTCATGGATGAGCATATGGATATCCGCTATACGGTAGCGGCAGGTGAAATCTGCAGAGGACGGGAAGGAATCTCGGATGCTTACCAGCAGGCGATCTACACACCATGGAGACGAAGAGGATCTACGAACTGGATGATACGGTATTCTACGAAGATGTGAAAGTCGAACCGCAGTATGGATATTATTATCCGCTGGAGACGGAGCGAGAACTGATCTGGCAGATTCGCCAGCAGAATGTTGCGCGGGCGGAGGAGATCATAAACGATCTGTACCAGCAGAATGAGCATAAAAATATCAGCAACCGCACGGAGCCATCCGTTACCTGGAATATGACCTGCGGTGTTCTATGCTGAAAGCCATGGAGGGAACGGAAGATTTTTCAGGAGTAC
>VOFC01003812.1_pt1 | contig 14011 bp, 24 predicted proteins | sample 5384161 | NCBI WGS metagenome assembly VOFC01 (sample SAMN12384722, study PRJNA508395) | human gut metagenome | isolation source: healthy gut B | host: Homo sapiens | reverse complement strand
CAGACCGAATTAGCCGAGCTTCTTCATGTTGGAAACACTGCAATATCTAACTACGAGCTTGAGCCCGAGCGCTCGACCCGGCGCTCATTCACCAGCTTGCGACATCTTCCACGTCTCCGCCGATTATCTCCTTTGCCGCACCGCCATGCCCTCCGCCGAGCTTTCGGAGGGGGAGTATGCGCTCATCCGCGCCTACCGCGCGGCGGACGAGCGCGCCCGCGGCATGGTCGATCTCGCCCTTGAGCCGTTCATGGCGTCGGGGGAAGACCGCCGCGCGCAGTCCACGGCAGGATAATATACATAAACTTTGCGGCCAGGGTCCCCCCCCCTGGCCGCTTTTAATTTTCTTATGGAGGTTTGCGTAATGGCCGCTGCATCAGCGAAAACACGCTCGCGCAAGGGAAAGGACAGTATCGTTGTCCCCGACGAATTTGTTGCCATCGACACCGAGACGACAGGCCGCAGTCCTGACCGAAATGAGATCATAGAAGTCTCCGCTGCTCGCTACCGGAATGGGCGCGCGGTCGAAGCGTATGAGACCCTGATAAAGCCGGACAGACCGGTCAACCTGTTCATTTCCATGCTGACCGGTATCACAAACAAAAAGCTCAAGGACGCGCCGCCCGCCTGCGACGTTTTCTTTCCTCTTTGAAATTTATAGGCTCCTCGGTGCTTGTGGGTCACAACATCGGCTTTGACATACGCTTTCTCAACTGCCTCGCCGATCAGTTCGGAGCTCGGGCGCTTTCCAATGATTACATCGACACGCTGACCGTCGCGCGAAGGGGCCTTTCCGTCCATGAGCTCTCACAAGCTGTCCGATCTGGCCGAGGCGGCCTTCGACCTGCCCAGCGACGGCTTCCACCGTGCCGGTATGACAGCCGCATGGCGGCAAAGGTGCTCCTGTATATCGCCGAGGGCGGGAAGGCCGTCCGGGTCGTCGAGAAAAAAGAACGCCCGAAAAATGGGGTTTCGGGAGTATGTAAAGGTTTCGAGCTGCGGCCGGAGTGCGACGATATCGACGAGAACAACCCGTGCTATGGCAGGGTGTTCGTGTTCACCGGAGAGCTTTCCCGCTACGGACGGCGGCAGGCCATGCAGGAGGTCGTAAACCGTGGTGGCCGATGCAAAACCTCAGTCACGCACGACACGGACTATCTCGTCGAAGGGAGCTTTGAGAATGTCGACGTCGGCGACGACGGCGAAAAGCACGAAGCAGCAGACGGCGAGAAAGTATCAGCAGCAGGGCTGCGATATCCATATGATCTCCGAAAGCATGTTTCTCGATATGCTTTGAATAAAGGGGTGTCCGATTCGACACGATCCCGCAAGGCTTAATGCCTGTACATACCCTGTCATTTCGTCGCATTCGTTGTTGTTGTTAAACACGGCTTTACATTTTTGTGCAAACTTTCCATTGACACCGGGCCGATAAAACGGGTAAACTAAGCTATCAGCATGAGGTATTCTCATTGTCTGTGTTATTATCCGCCCTTGGAAAGTAGGCTCTCCACGATAAGGAGAAGTCGAATCCAAGGGCTTTTCTATTTACAAAAAGAGGGGCATTCGTGGTGGGGAAAACGGCAATTCTGGTTGATGGAGGATTCTACCGGAAGAGAGCAAAGCAGCTTTGGGGCGAACATGACCCGAAAGCGGCGGCAGACGCTCTTTTTAAATACTGCACGCGTCACCTTAGCAGAGCGCGATCGGCACCACGATCTTTACCGCATTTTCTATTATGACTGCCCGCCAATTGAGAAACAGCTCTATCACCCTCTGCTGCAACGCACGGTGGATTTTTCGCGGACGCCGCAGAGTAAATGGATGAAAGCGTTTTGAGGAGCTGAAGCAGAAGAGAAAAGTCGCGCTGCGTCTTGGCGTCCTCGACGACAACAACTCCGAATTTCAGATCCGCGGGGATGTGCTGAAAAAGCTATGCACCGGCAAGCTGAACATCTCCGAACTTACCGAAAAGACTTCATGCCGAACATCAAGCAGAAGGGCGTGGATATGAAGATCGGCGTTGATATCGCTTCTCTGGCTTACAAAAACAGGTGGAGCAGATCGTGCTGATTGCCGGAGACAGCGATTTTGTCCCGGCGGCGAAGCTGGCGCGCCGTGAAGGGGTTGATTTCGTTCTCGATCCTCTCGGCGCAACGATAAAAAGATGAACTGTTTGAACATATCGACGGGAAACGCAGCTGTGGAGACCCGTACAAAAAAGAACCACTGTCACTCTGTTTCAGCTTCGGATGCGGCAGTAGACGGAGGTCTTGCGAGTCAGGACGCCAATACTGAACCCGATGGCACGGAGCAGTATCCTGCAATGTGTCCAATTTGGACAAAAAAGCCCGCCCCGGACATCCCGGAACGGGCAATAAAAAAGCTCCCCGAGAGGGGAGCGTAGAATAGATTATCCGTTATAAAAGCATTCCAGCAGCTTCTCCGGTGCATCTATCCGGCTGTATGTAAGCTCCTCGTAACGCTCGCCGCCGATGGGCTTTTCCCATACGGCGAGGATCTTCTCGTGCTGATAAGTCAGCTTCCGAATATCCTCGTTGTAGAGAGTCACAGGGATGTCAAAGCTCTTGCCGGTGCGAAAGCCGACGGAAATGAAATTCTTTCCACGAAATAGTCGGCAGAGATGAAGATGCCGGAATCGAGGAAAGCCCCGTACAGCAGCGGTGCGTGGAAGAGCCCCGGCAGCTGGCCGATGACAGCGAGCTTGCGCTGCGTGTTTCCGTCGCCGCTGAGGTTGAAATGAGATGCAGACAGCTTGCCGCTCAGCGCTCTCTCATAAAACTGCTTGGCCGAACAATTTTGGAGCCTAACACCGGTGAAGTGCGCAAATTGTGCGCCTGGAAGGCAACTTCCCGAAACTCCGAATCACCGCAGGCAAGGAGAAATTGCTTTCCGCAGAGCATTTCCTTGTATCGCTTCGCTGCTGAGACAATAAGGCCGACAGCTTCCCGCTTGTCCATTCTTTCTCTCCCCAATGGAAAGGACGGGGCTGTTGAGCCCCGCCCTTATGCCGATTTTTCTGTTGCCGGCCAACGATCCGGCCCTACGTCCGGAATACCTGTAGCGTTTTTCTGTTGCGCTCCAACGGTCCGGCCCTTACGTCCGAATGAATGCCAGGTTGCAGTGTCGGCACACGGAAAAGGATTTCTCCTTTTCATCTATACTATACGCGACCGGCAGCCGATTTGCAACATAAATTTTTATGAATTTCTTGTTAAACAGCGTTAAACGATGTTTAACGCATTTGTTCCCGTCCGTATATCGGTAATGGCCTGTCCCAAAAGGAGGATCTGAATGGCACGGAAAGCTGCGGCACGGCACGGTACGACCCGGCGCGGAGCTGCCGGAAGCGCATCGGAGGAAAGAAATAATTGTGTCCAATTCGGACACAAAAAAAATCAGCCGCCCAACAGGCGGCTGACCTTCCGTTCAGTTTTCGTAATGCGTCCACATGGCAAGGATTCGACGGTCTTTTCCTTCTCGAACACCTGATACACCAGCCGGTGCTGCACGTTGATCCGGCGGAATACATCCCGGCGAGATCGCCCTTGAGCTTTTCATACGGCGGCGGGTTCTGCCACGGGTTTTCGCGCAGAATGCCGAGCAGCTGCTCGACCTTTGCCTTCATGGCCGGATGCTGCTTGACCTTCTCCTTGTCCTTCTGGGCGCTTCCGGCGATCTTGATTGCGTATTCACCAGGCAAAATCTTCACTCTCCTCCAGCGGCTCGGCGGCCGCAGCGGTCAGCCGCTCGCGCATGCCGGGGACGGACAGCAGGAAGCACGTCTCCATGAGACCGTTGAAGTCCTCCTCGCTCATAACGACGGCATTGCCGTTCTTCGTCGTGACGTTGATGATGTCGTTGAACTGGATCGCCTGGTCAAAGTAGCTGAAAGCGTTCCGGCGGAAGTTCGTCGCGTTCGTGTTGGTCATGGTATCGCCTCCTTTGCGTACATTATAATGTACGCTTTTAAAATTGTCAATGCTATTTTATCATGCGGAGGGCTTGTTATGCGAAAAGAAGCGCGATACGGAAAAAAAGCAAGTCATACCGGAAGCGCATAAAGGGCCCGGACGGGAAGTACCACGACGTCTACGGCCGGACGATCGCCGAGCGCGATATCGCCGTCGCGGAGCTGCGCGCGCGAGCTGGGCGGCGGAGGAAAAGATCGCCGCAGACCCGTTCGTGTGGCAGTACGCCGCAGCGTGGTTCGCCCGCCGGAAGCCGGGCCTGTCCGAGCAGATGTGCGAGCATTATTCGCGGCAGATTAACACGATCATTCTGCCGGTCATCGGCTCGCTTCGCATGTCGGAGGTCACGACGGACAGCATCGCCGACGTTATGGCCACGCGTGCGCACCTTGGCCGCAGCAGCCAGCGCGACACGGTGCAGACGCTGAAGCAGATCTTCTCCGCCGCCGCGGACGCCGATGTCATACGAAAAGACCCGACGCGCACGCTCAAGCCTGGCGGGAAAAAGCCGCCCCAGAAAAAAGCGCTGACAAAGCGACAGGAGGATGAGCTGCTCTCGGCCGTCGCCGGGCTGCGCGCCGAGGGGCTTGTCCGCCTCGGTCTGTTTGCGGGGCTGCGCCGGGAGGAGATCTGCGGCCTGTTGTGGGATTGCGTTTTTGAATCGGACCCCACGCCGCACATCATCGTCTGCCGCGCCTGCCGCTGGCCGCAGCACTCGCAGCCGGAGATCAGCAATCAACTTAAAAGCGATGCCGCGGCGCGGTCAATCCCCATCCCTCCGCAGCTTTCCGAATGGCTCGCCGCCGAGCGTGCCCGGCAGCAAAAGAACCGCAGCGGCGATCTGAGCGCGTTTCCGGTCGTCGGCAGGGGGGACGGCAGGCCGATCACATATAGCAGCCTGCAAAGCCTGCTGCGCTCCGTTGCGGTGCGGTGCGCTGCGCCGGACAGGCCGCTGGGCAGCGCCTCGCCGAAGCACCCGGCGGTCAGGGTGACGGTCAGCGCGAAGGTGACGCCGCACGTCTTGCGGCACACCTACATTACACGCCTTATCCTCGGAGGAGTGCCGCTCAAGCGCGTGCAGTATCTCGCAGGGCACGCAGATCCGACGATAACGATCAAGATTTACACCGACCTAATGGGCCACCAGCCGGAGGATCTTGCCGACGACATCAACGCCGTTTTTGCCCCTATTCAGACACCCCCAACGACACCCCCAACGCCCCCGGAAGAGCCTTAAATCCGCGGTTTCCGGCAGGGCTTTCCGGCATTTTTCGCCGGTTTGCGGGCATGGCAAAACAACGAAAAAACGCCGAAAGCCCTTGATTTTCAAGGCTTTCCGGCGTTTTTAACTTATGATACCCCCAAACTTTCGGGACCAAGAGGCCGCGAGTTCAAGTCTCGCCACTCCGACCATCAAAAAGCTCCGCGCAGAAATTTTTCTGCGCGGAGCTTTTTATATTATATTCGGCTCAGCAGATCCGGTCGACCCAGCCGAAGGGATCGGGCCTGGTGCCTCTCTGGATGCCGGTCAGCTCATCGTAGAGCATCTGCGAGAGCGGACCGATCTTGTTGCCGTTGATCTCGTATTTTTCCCCGTTCCAGGCAAGCTCGCCGATGGGGGAGATGACCGCTGCCGTGCCGACGCACCACGCTTCCTCCAGCGTGCCGGCTTTCGCGGCCGCGAAGAGCTCGTCCACGCTGATGAGCCGCTCCTCCACGGGAATACCCTGGCTGCGCAGCAGCTCGATGCAGGATTTGCGCGTGATGCCGGGAAGAATGGAGCCCGTGAGCATCGGCGTTACAACGGTGCCGTTGATCTTGAACATCACGTTCATACCGCCGCCCTCTTCCACATATTTCCGCTCGACGCCGTCGAGCCACAAAACCTGCGCATAGCCTTTTTCGGCGGCTTTGTCCGCGGCGCGGTTGGCAGCGGCGTAGTTCCCGCCGCATTTCGCCTCACCGGTGCCTCCGCGGACGGCGCGGACGTCTTCGGTCTCCACCATGATGGGGACGGGCTTCAGCCCATTTTTGAAGTAGTTCCCGGAAGGGGAGAGAATGACGGCAAACGTCGCCGAATAGACGCCGTGCAGAGAGAGTGTCGGATTCGTGGAATACAGGAACGGACGGATATAGAGCGACGTACCCGGCTCGGAGGGAACCCAGCGCTCATCTACGCGCACCAGTTCCCGAATCGCCTGCAGCCCGTCCTCCTCATTGATCCGCGGCAGACCGATACGGTCGCACGAGCGGTTCAGACGCGCCATATTTTCCCAGGGGCGGAAAAGCTGCACGCCGCCATCCGGACGGCGGTAGGCCTTGAGCCCCTCAAACACCTCAGCGCCGTAGTGCAGCACGCCCGCGGCGGGCGACATGCTGACCGGCCCGAAGGGGACGATGCGCGCATTGTGCCAGCCGTCGGTATCGGAATAGTCCATGAGAAACATATGATCGGTAAAATATTTTCCGAAGCCGAGCTCATCCGTTTCCGGCAGCTTTCCGGGGTTCTCTTTTTTAGTGATTGTAATGTTCATAACGAAGCTCCTCTTTTCAGATATTGCGGATGTCTTTCCAATGCTCCATGTTGGCGCGGATGCCGTCGCAGCAGGCGTGGAACTGCGCCTGCTCTTCTGCCGTGAGCGGCAGCTCGAGCACCTGCTCCACGCCGTTTGCGCCAATCACGCAGGGCACGCCCGCAAACAGCCCGGATTCGCCGTATTCTCCGCAAAGCTCCGCGCTGGCAGGCATAATGGCCTTTTCGTCGTGCAGAACGATGTGCGCCATGCGCGCGGCGGTCGTCGCAATGCCGTATTCGGTGCAGTATTTTCCGGAGAATGTGACCCATCCGCCGCCGATGGATTCTTTTGCAGCGCCTCGCGGTCAAACCGGAACCGTTCGTCCTTTTTGCCCAGACGTCCAGCGGCATGCCGCGGAAGCTGACGCAAGACCATGGAGCGAATTGCTTATTTCCGTGTTCGCCGAGCATGTAGCACGTGATCGACTTGTGGTCGATGCCGGTCTGCCGGGCCAGCGCGCTGAGAAGACGCGCGGTGTCCAGCCCGGTGCCGGTGCCGAATACGCGCCCTTTGGGAAGCCCAAGCCCCAGAGCAAGCTCATGCGTTACAATATCACAGGGATTGGTGATGTTGATAACAACGCCGTTAAAGCCGCTTTTTTTAATTTTTTCGGCAAAGCCGCGCACCGCCGGGATTGTAAAATCCATCTCTGTGGTACGGTCGTGCGATTCGCGGAGAAGCTCGATCTTTCCAACACAGTTGACGATCACGTCGCATTCGCCGAGATCGGAAAAAATCCCCGGCCTGAAAGCTGACGCGGTGCGGGAGATACGCTGCGGCATCGCGCAGATCCTGTATTTCGCTTGCGAGCTTCTGTGCGTTTTTGTCGATCAATATCAGCTCGTCCGCAATACCCTGTACGGCGAGCGCGTAAGCGACATGCGCGCCTACGTGTCCCAAACCGATCACCCGAGGATCCTCTTTTTGCCATGGCCAAACCCATCCTTTTCGCAACAGAATAAAAAAGCGCGGTCCCGCCGAAAGGGGCGGAAACCGCGAAACCCGGCCCCCGCAAAGGGAGAAGCGCCGGGCAGTATGCCGGGCTTCCTTCCGGTGAAAAATTATGGAGAGATTCTACAGCGCGTCGGTCGGATTTTCAAGAGCAGATATACATCAAATTCTTTAACAAGGCAAAGAAATGCTTGTAAAAATCGCTGAAATCCCGTCGGCGTAAAAAGCCCCGCTTCCGGCGCTGTGCATGCCGGGAGCGGGGCGGAAGATCACATTTGCGGCGGGCAGACGGAAAAATCGATGAGAACGACGCTGTTGCCGTGCGCTTCAATGATCCGTCGGAGATCGGCAAAGGAAAAAAATACCGTGGCAGTATTATCGTTCGGGTGAACGCCGATCGCCGGCAGCGAGGCAAGCGCGGCGTCTGCGGCAAAGATAACGGAGCGGCTCTCATCGTTGAGGATCCCTGAGCGGGAAACGCTGCCCTGCGGGAGCTTCAGGTATGTATCGAGCCGGTCGGCGGAGGCAAAGCTGAGCTTTGAGGAACCAAGCGCTGCCGAGAGCTTTGAGATCGACCCGCTGCTCATCAGGGACGGTCACGAGATAATGCTGCCGGCCCTTTGCGTCGCGCAGAAAGAGGTTTTTGCAGATGCAGCCATGAGCATCGATCCCGGCACGTTCCATCTCCTCCATCGTGAATACCGCTTCGTGCTCAACGGTTTTCTTGTAAGGAATGCCCTTGTCGTTGAGAAGGGCGTAAACTTCGTTTTTATGGTATCCGGACATAATATATTTCTCCCGCATTTACGATTTAGCGCATTATAGCGCGAAATGATCCGGAAAAGTAAGAGAAACGTGCGCCGCGGCTCAGTGCCCCGCGGGATCGCGCTCCAGCCACTCCTTTTCCGAGGTGAGGTCGGCGTGAAGAAAGGCGACGAAAACGATGGCGTAGGGGAGCGCTGCGACCCAGACCGCCCGGCGGCCAAGGAAAATGCACGCTACCGCGCCGAGGATCGTTCCGGCGAGGAAGAAGAGGACCATGGAAAAAATGCCGCTTAAGAACGCGGCGGTGAGACGTGTCACCGTGGCGGCGGTGCAGCTCCTTTGGCAAGACCGATGCCGAGCTGACGGACGTGGTTGGTGGCGAACGTTGTGGCCATCGGCACGCCCTCGGAGTTGCGGAACGTGTTGTATTGCATGGAGGCGATAAAGTTGATGGACACCTGAAAGACCTGCACCGGCGTCGATGCCGGCAGCGCGCCGAGCACGGCGACGAATACGATCTCGACCGCGACGAGGATCGTTTCCCAGCGGATATGGAAACGGTGCTTCACATCGTCGGGAATGAGCTCGAAATGAACGCGCCGAGCGCGTAGGCGGAGATCGGGATAACATAGTACAGGGCGCTTGTCCAGCTCCGCGTGCCGAGCGCGATGCCGAGAAGCACGATGTTGCCGGTTTGCGCGTTGCAGAAAATGCCGCCGCAGAGCATGTAAGTGTACGAGCCGAGGATACCGGCGGCGAATATGAGCGTGTCGTACACCCATGTCCGCTCGCAGGTAAGATAAAAGGGTTTTCTTTTCCATAAGTCTCTCTTACTCCGTCCAATATGTGCACAGTTTGTCGAAAGGCGTAAATTGCGGCTATTATACCATGGAAAAACCGGAACGGGAAGTGCTTTTCGGTAAGGAAAAGTCCCCGGCCGAAGCCGGGGACGGAATCGTTTGTATGGTGAATGGTCAGACTGTGCCGGTGATGACGAGTGTGGCCGTGCCGGGCGTGACGGTGAACGTCCCGTCTGTGTTCTGCGTGAACGAGGCCGCCGGAACGGTGATCTGTCCGGCCAGCGTTGTGAAAACGCCGGTCGCGGCGTTGTGGTGTAGTTTGTGCCCTCCGTCCATGCTGTGCCGTTGTAGGTGACGGCGATGTTGCGGAGAATGGGGGCGAACGTGTCGGTGACGACAACATTGCCCGTCGCCGTCGCTTCGGTGTTGCCGGTGTTGGAAATGACGAACGTGTAGGTGATCTGGCCGTTTTCCGTAACGGTCGTCGGCGAGAGCGCCTTGCTGATGGAGAGCTCGGCGCTGTTCGCGGTCTCCACCGTCGCCTGCGCGGTGATCGGGTTTGTGAGACCGCCGCCGGTGATCGTCGCAGTGTTCGTGATCGAGCTGCCCGTTGCGAGCGGTGCGACGGGCGTTGCGGTTGTCTCATAGATGAGGACGGCGTTGCCGCCAGCGGGGACTGTGAGACCGGTCACGGTGAGCGGCGGCCCGGCGGTGACGGTCGGCGGTGTCTGCAAACGCCGTTAATATAATAGCGCACCGTTCCGGCGTTGTAGGCGAGCGGGTAGACGGTGTTTGCGCCGACGGTATAGCCGCCGAGATTATCGGTGACGGTATAGTCCGTGATGGCCGCTGTGCCGGTGTTCACGAGCGAGAGAGCGTAGGTGATGCGGTCTCCCGCCGAATAGTTTGCCGAAACCGCCGTTTTGACGGCGGTGAGCGCTTCGAGAATTTCGCCGGTAACAATGTTCGAGTTCGTAGTGCCGCCGTTATAGGAAAGCGTGGCGAAGTTGGTAAAGCTTGCCATAGTTCACACTCCAAGATCAAGATGTTGAGGCGCACCCCTTACAGCATACGTGGAACCGTGCGGCTCTGCCAATCCGCGGCGGCAGAAAAACACCCCGTCCGCTTTGGGCGGACGGGGTGCGGCAAAACAGGGGAAATCAGAGAACGTGCACACTCTCCGGATCAAAGACCAGACGGCAGCGCTCGCCGACTTTGTAAATGCGCTTGTTCTTGGGGTTGGGGTCGGTCAGCTTCACGAGCGTATCGCCGACCTTGACGTGGTAGTTCTGGTAACTGCCCATGAAGCAGGAGAGAACGACCTCGCACGGAAGCCCGCCCTCTTCGGCCAGAGACGCGGCCTCGGGACGAAGAACGATCGTATAATCCCTGCCGACCTCCATGCCAGGCACGGGAGCGGCGTGGCAGATATCGCCCGAAACGTTGAGCTGCGCCCGGTTGTCCGAGAGCGCTTCCAGCCTGCCCTTTGAGGAAATTCGCCTCGCCGATGAAGTCGGCGACGAACTCGTTGACGGGGTGGTAATAGATCTCCTGCGGGGAGCCGATCTGTTCCACAACACCGGAGCGCATGATGATGATGCGGTCGGAGAGCGCCATAGCCTCGCTCTGATCGTGCGTAACGTAAATGGCGGTGATGCCGACCTCCTGCTGGATGCGGCGGATCTCCGTGCGCATCGTGACGCGCAGCTTGGCGTCCAGGTTGGAGAGCGGCTCGTCGAAGAGCAGAACGCTCGGCTCGATGACGAGCGCGCGGGCGAGCGCCACACGCTGCTGCTGGCCGCCGGAAAGCTGGTTGGTCATGCGGCCTTCCATGCCGGTGAGCTCCACCAGATCGAGGATCTTCATCACGCGCTCGCGGATCTCTTCCTTCGGCACGTGGCGCAGCTTGAGACCGTAGGCAACGTTATCAAACACGTTGTAGTGGGGGGGAGAAGGGCGTAGCTCTGAACACCATGGCGGTGTCCCGCTTGTTCGGGGTGAGGGCGTTGATGGCCTCATCGCCGAGATAGATCTCACCCTCGTCCGGGCTTTCAAAGCCGGCGATCATGCGCAGCGTCGTCGTTTTGCCGCAGCCGGAGGGGCCGAGGAGCGTGACGAATTCGCCCGGCTCGATGACGAGGGGAGTTATCCTTGACGGCGTAAAAATCCTTGCCGGTCTTGGGGTCCTGATAGATCTTGGAGATATGTTCGAGACGCACGCCTTTTTTCACTTTTTCCATGGCTTACTTTCCCTCCTTGATTTTTCTGCTGGTGCCGAAGTGCTTTGTTACCAGATTCATCAGCAGCACGCTGAGCCGTAGGTGATGAGGATCAGGATCGTGGCAAAGGCACAGGCAAGGCTGTAGGAGCCTTTTTCGGCAAACTCGTTGATCTGCACGGTGATGAGCAGGAACTGGGGCGTGACCAGCAGAATAATGGCGGAAATTGCCGTAATGCTGCGCACAAACGAGGTGACCAAACCGCTGAAGAAGGAGTCCTTGATCAGCGGCAGCGTCACGGTCATGAAGACCCGGAAGCTATTGGCGCCCATGTCGTAGGCGGATTCCTCGATGGACTTGTCGATCTGCCGCAGCGCGGGAGATACCGCTTCGCGTGCCGGTCGGAAGAGAACGGACGACAAAGACGATGATGAGGATGAGCCCCGTGCCGTAAAGCCCCTGCATGAAGCCGGTGGAACAGGCCGCCGGAGAAGCCCCGGATGTAGCCGACGCCCAGAACCGTACCGGGAACCGCCATGGCCAGCATGGAGACCGCCTCGATAAAGCCCTTGGATTTAAACTTCCGCTTGACGACGAGATACGAGATGATCATGGACAGCAGCGCCGTGATGGGCGCGGAGATCAAGCTGAGAACAAACGAGTCGCGGAACGCCTGGAAGCCGGTAGCGCGTGAATACGAGCTTGAACCCACTTGCCCGTGAGCGGGAAGAACTTGTAGCCCCACGTCGGGGAAGCAGGCGCCGATGGGGACGCACAGGTACATCATGATAACAAAGAGCGCCACGAGCGAGCAGAGCACCGTGAGCGGAACTCGGACGCTACGGTCGGTGATGAGCATACGGCCGCGGGATGCCTTGCCGGTGAGCGTGGCGGCGGTCTTGCGCTCAAGATAGTACTTCTGCACGGCGAACATCAGCAGCGTGATGCTCAGGAGCACCACGGCCATAGCCGCAGCGCCCTCTTGTCGTAAGCGCCGGTGATCTGCAAATAGATGGTCGTCGCGAGCGTATCGTAGGAGCCGCCGATGATCATGGGGTTGGCGAAATCGGCGATGGACTCGATGAAGGTCACGAGAAACGCGTTGCCAAGTCCCGGCAGCATCAGCGGCAACGTCACGCTCGTGAACACCTTCCAGCGCGAAGCGCCCATGTCCCGGGCGGCTTCTTCGAGGGAGGGGTCAATGTTTTTCAAGCAGGCCCTTGAGCATCATGTAGCACACCGGGAAGAAGGTCAGCGTCTGGACAATGGCGATGCCCCCAGAAGCCGTACACGCTGTTGTCATATATCTTCAGCAAAAAGCGGGTGATGAGGCCCGCCTTACCGAAGAGCATGATCATCGACAGGCTGAGCACGAAGGGCGGGGACACCACGGGCAGCATGGAGACCACCTTGAAAAGTCCGCCGGTGAATTTGCCCAGCTTTACATACACTTCCACATAGGCAAACAGCAGTCCCAGCAGGGCAGACAGAATGCCCACCAGGAAGCCGACCTTCAGGGTATTGACGATGGATGTACGGAAATTCGCCATGGCCAGAACCCGCTTGAAGATATCCAGCGTCACGCCGCTTTCGCTGTAAAAAGCTATCCACCAGCAGGATGGCCAGCGGGTAGAGAATAAACAAGGTCAGAAAAGTGATCAGAACCACGATGGTCGTAACCATAATGGGGTCGGCCATCAGCTTTCTGCCGATCCAGCGACGCGCTTTGTCTTTTTGTCTTAACCCTTCTGTCATAAGCAGTTCTCCTTTCAAAATGGGAACGTAGCGCCGCCATTATGAAAAGCCGGCAAAGTGCCGCTGCTTTGGCACTTTGACAGTCCTCAGATACGATTAAGGAGGATGGCGGATCGCGCCATCCTCCTTGGGAATTCCTAATCTTACTTACTCAGTCTTGAAGCGGTCGTCGCCGCCGCCCAGAGCCGTCATGACTTCTTCCACATAGGTCTTGATGTTGTTCTTGGCGTCCTCGAAATCATATTCCATGACGTTGTCCGGATCCAGACCAAATTCCGCAGCCTCCTTCGGCTGGTGGCGTTGTCGATGACCAGGAACTGATAAGAACCGTGGCTGGCAGCGAGCTCCACGCACTCGGGAGACAGAGCGTACTCGATCCACAGCTTCGCAGCGTTGGGGTGCTTCGCGCCCTTGAACATGGCGGTCGCGCCGACCTCGAAGGAGGTGCCGCTGGAGGGGATGATGAGCTGATGTTCTTGTAGCCGTTGTCGTTGATCTGGGTGATGCCGTCATGCAGGAAGCCGATGCCGATGACGCACTCGCCGGTGCCAACGTTCTTGCTGGGACCGGAGCCGCTCTTGGTGTAAACCTGATGTTCTTATCGAGGTCTACGAGGTACTGGATGCCCTCATCGTGGCCGTACTTCTGGATCATCGTGTTGACGACCAGCTTGGCGGTGCCGGCGGTGTTGTAGTTGGAGAGCCAGATCAGGTCTTTGTACTCGGGCTTGAGCAGATCCTGCCAGTCGGCGGGGGCTTCCAGGTTCATACGAGCCAGCTCATCCCGGTTGACCATGAAGCCCAGGATGCCCTTTTGTAAATGCCGTACCAGTAGCCGTCAGGGGTCCCGGTACTGGCTGCCCAGCAGGTGGGAAGCGTTCTCGGCCTCGTAGGCTTCCAGCAGGCCCTCAGCAGGCGACGACGTTGTAGGGGTCGGTGGTGCCGCCGAACCAG
>VOFC01005171.1_pt1 | contig 14013 bp, 19 predicted proteins | sample 5384161 | NCBI WGS metagenome assembly VOFC01 (sample SAMN12384722, study PRJNA508395) | human gut metagenome | isolation source: healthy gut B | host: Homo sapiens | reverse complement strand
GGCAGAGAATATCGATTCCTATTTCTCCTTTGTCGAGGTACTTGGCTATGCCGATAAGCTGATCACATGGGATAACAACAGAGTCTCGCTTGAAGACGCGCGGCAGGCGGTTCTTGCATCCTCTATGGGGGAAGCCGAAAGACTGCGGCGCTGAAACGGCTCGAAACTGCCTCCAAGGCAAACAATGGTGTTGTTGCGGCAATGGGGCTGAGCATCATTCTGACGGCTGCCGGCATTACCCTGCCCTTCCCGTGCGGGTTGATTCTGCCGCTGCTGTCCATGCAGAACAGTTCGTATGTCGAGAGTATTCTTGGAGAATTCGGTTTCCTGAGCGCCTCTGAATCTGCCGGAGCAGCTTTCAGCTTCAGATGGAAAATCGATCCGAGCGGCTATGTCTATGATGTCAGCGACAACAGCAGACTGCCTGGTGTTACAGCGACGGCGTACTGGATTGAGTATACCGATGCCGACAGCGACGACAGCTTCTGGGATCACGCTCCGTCCAGCACTGAGTACGGGACGAAGTGGGATGCTTCGACTGGGATGAGATCAACCCGCTGACCACGGATGCAAACGGCGCATATTCGTGGGATGTTCCGAAGGGCTGGTGGCGTGTCAAGTACGAAGAAGGAAGGCTATGACACGGTCTGGAGCGACTGGATGCCTGTGCCGCCGGTTCAGGAGAATGTAAACATCGGCATGACGGCAAGTACGGTGATAGAGAAATACGCGCTGGATGCAGTTTCCTCCTCCGCCACCTCGACTACCGTAACACTGACCAATAACACCGCCTCCAGTGTCTCCGTGCAGTATATCCTCGCAGCATACACGGCAGACGGGCAGATGGTAGCAAGTTCGACTGTAGCGAGCGATCTGCAAAGCCAGAAGTCTATCAAGCTGACGGTGCAATATTCCGCAAAAGATCAGGTCAGCTGGGTTTCTGCATTTGTATTGCAGGCCGGAACATACAGCCGCTGCGAGCAGTGTGGAAAAAGGCCCTATGAGTTCAGGAATCTGCTGCATTCTCCTGCAAAAAGAAATAACGAGTAACCCAAGCATCCGAAAGGGCTTGTTGTCTGCAAACCGCAGGCAGCAAGCCCTTTTACTCTGCTGTACTTTTTATTTTGGTGCCACGGGAAACTTTAATGGCACACAAAAAACAAATTTATACTAAAATCTAATTAAAACAATTAATTATCCAACTACGCCGTGTCATGCTCTTTATCGTATCAGAGGTCAAGGTGCAAATGGTATCGCAAAGCCGATCTATTACTTTTGTTGTCGCAGCATTCGTGCTGCTGACTATCCGCGGCTTCTTCCACAAAAACCAGAAGCAGTACCACAAATTTTCCGCTTTGCAGGCGGCCTAACATCAAACAGGGTTCGATTCTCAGGCCGACGGAGCAGCGGCATAATCGAGGCGCATTGCTGTGCTTTATGCTTTTGATTTATTTTCCATCTTCATCCTTGACTTTTCCTCTGGTTGCTTTATAATGATATTATGTAAATTGGTTGTTGTGTGGATTTATCATCGTGAAGATCGGCTTTGAGCAGCCAAGGGATGCAGAAAAACTATGAAAAAAGAACATACTCGTACTTTTGTCGTGTACTTATGTTTTCTGACAGCTTGTGCCCCACAGGAAGAAGTTCATGCAGAGCCTGCGAAAACGCCTCCGGAGGTGTCTTCAGAGGTGCAGCTTGACATTCGCAATTTGCCGGATGGGCAGTGTTACCGGCAGACGACATGGCCGCTGCCGGAAGGAACTGCGGAGGCCGAGGGGCAATGCGTCTGGGACGGCAGGATCTATTCCTATTCCAACGTTCCAGCGGCGCTTGGCGTAACGGATGCGGACGGCAGTACTGCAGCACTCCCACTGCCGGATGCAGAATATCTGTATGGCGTGTGCGAAGCCGGCGATGCGCTGGCGCTCCTTGCGGGGACTTATCCGGCGTTCTATTTTGATGCAGATGGAGAACCGGTCACTGTGGACGCACCGGAGGGCCGCTATTCGATCACGACCTATGATTCAGGCGGAGCGATTATCGGCACTGTGCCGCTGGCGGAGGTCTACTCGGAAGAGCCGCGCGGATTTGACGGCGGCAGAGGCGCATCATATTATCTGCTCTTTACCGAACGGGTCGTCAAAATCGGCGCGGATGGGCAGCAGCTTGCGGAGCAGACCGCGTTTGACAGACAGCTGCTGCAAATTCTGGCTGCTCCGGATGCAGTCTATGTGCGCGTCGAGGGCGATACACTTTATGAGACGGAGAAGGTCGTGCGGCTGAACGCTGAGACGCTACAGGCGGAAGCGGAGTTCCCCTGCGCGGCGCTGGACGCATGGTATGGGGACTGGATGTTGATGGCAGGCTTCTGCTTGTGAATCAGGAGTATTTGTTACAACCGGATTTTGAAACTGGGACTGTCGCGGCGGTTCTGAGCTGGAAGGATAACGCCAACACAGCGGCGAACAACTATCAGACGGTTCTTGGCACTGGCGCGGGCTTCTTCGCGCTGAACAGCAGCATCGAAGCCGCGTGCTTCTACGAACGGCTGCCGGACGGCGAAACGCTGGCGGAGCCGACGGAGATCACACTGTATCAGGCAGCATTCAGCGACCTGCCCTTGACAGTTTACGCGAGTGAATTCCAGAAGCTTTATCCACAATACCGGGTCACAGTGATTGAAGCGAAGTCCACCGAAGAAAAAAAGAACTGGCACTGACCGAGCTTGGAACTGGCAAGGGCTATGATATCTATCTGCTGCGCGAAACACAGTGGCAGCAGCTGCGCGACGCGGACGTGTTTGAGGATCTGCTGCCGTGGATGAACGCGGACAGCTCCGCGCCGCTGGATACGATGTACTCCGGCATCCGTCAGGCTCTGACTCGGAGCGGCAGCATTTACCGCCTGCCGGTCGGCTATCGCATCAGCACCTATGCCGTCGATCCGAAGCGGCTGGCAGCATTTACGCCTGAGGCTGTTTTGAAAGCCTGTGTGAGTTCCGATGTTCCGCTTTATCCATTTATCGCAAACAGCGCTGGTGAGGACGGCTTTGACTATGCACCGGCGATGGCTGCGCTCTGTGCGCGGGATTATGTGGATATCGAGAAAGCGTCTTGCAGCTTCGATTCGGATTCGTTTAAGGCGCAGCTGCAGCTGCTGGAGTTGCAGGAAGCGGCTAAAGCGGAGTCCTTTCCGTGCAATGGTCTTTTGTATTATGATGTGATTGCAGACGCGGGAACTGTCGCGTATCGCGCAGAGCGCTATCTGCTGCCGCCGATGGAGCAGTATGTCTTCTGCGGATATCCCAGTGACCATGCAAACGGCAGCGTCCTGCATTTTTCGGAATTATTTGCTATCAACGCGAACAGCAAACAAAAATCCGGCGCGTGGGCTTTTGAGCTACCTGCTGACGCAGCCCTGTCAGGAAAGTATGCAGCTTCGTCTGCCTGTCAACGATTCTGTCCTGCATGCGCAGCTTGCCGGGCAGTTGGAAAAAGGAAACAATCACGCAGCATGAGATCGATCTGTTCTACCAGCTGGTCGATGGTCTACGAGTAGCAGACTATCCGACAGATCCCGTCGAACAGATCATCCGTGAAGAACTCGCCCCCTATCTGGCCGGAGACGCGACAGAGGACGAAACGGCAGATAAGGTTCAGTCAAGAGTGTATCTATACCTGCAGGAACAGTATCAATAAATGGCAGTATACAGCCCGCGCGGCATAGCTGGCTGATGAAACCCATATTGTATTGCGAGGAGTATATAAAAATGAATACAATCAAAGATCTTCTTTTTGCTTTGATTCTTCTTTTAGCAGGGGTTGTTTGTATCCTGCTGATGCAATTTACGTCGTTTGAGATCGCCGGTATCGGCGGCGTGATCTTTCCGCTTATTGGGCTGGTAATTGCTTTTTATTCTTATTTCAAGCGAACAGACCGCAATTAATCATGCAGATTTTTTAGAAAGCAGCCTGCAAGTTTTCTGACTTGCAGGCTGCCTTTTCGACTCTGTTCATCGTTTTGAAAGCTGCTGATATAAACGCGGGAGCATGGGCGGCGATACGGATAACTCATCGACTTCCAGATCGTAAAACCAGTCTGTCAACGCCGGATCTGCCGCAAGTTCGCCGCAGACACCAACCCAAATACCGTGACGGTGCGCGCTTTGCACGCTCATTTCGATAAGTCGGAGAACCGCCTCATGGCGCGGCTCATAGTAGGCCTCCAGGCTTGGCTCCTGCCGGTCGGCTGCAAGCGTATACTGCGTCAGGTCATTTGTACCAATGCTGAAGAAATCGACCTCCTGCGCAAGTGCATCGCTGAGCAGCGCGGCCGCAGGCGTTTCGACCATGATGCCGACCGGTATGTCCGGGCAATCCGTCTCGCCCTCGTCCCGCAGCGTCTGTTGAACGTCGGCAAGAATCTGTTTACTCTGCCGTACCTGCCATACAGATGTGATCATGGGAAACATGACCGCAATCGTTCCAAACGCAGCAGCGCGGCAGATTGCGCGGAGTTGGACGCGAAAAAGGTCCGGCTGCGCAAGGCAGATGCGGATCGCACGGTAGCCAAGCGCCGGGTTTGGCCCAACAGGCAGGTTCAGATACTCCGCCTGCTTATCCGCACCAAGATCGAGCGTACGCACGATCACCATCCTGCCGTCCATCTGTTCCGCCGCCGCACGGTATTGCAGAAACTGCTCCTGCTCGCTGGGCGCATTTTCGCGGCCCAGATAGAGAAATTCGCTGCGGAACAGGCCGATTCCCTCCGCCCCGTTTTGCAGCGCTCCGGCAACCTCGCTGCTGCTGCCAACGTTAGCAAACAGGCGAAGCCTTCTGCCTCCAGCGGTATGAAGCGGCACCTGCGTGCCAGACTGGATCGCGCAGCGCGTGCTTTGCTGTTTCCGCATAATGGAATCGTATCGTGTGCACGTCTGCTCGTCCGGCTCCAGAAACACGGCCCCGGTCTCCGCATCGACGATGGCCTCTGCACCGTTTTTTGCAAAAAGAGATGCCATATCGACACCGGTGACAGCGGGGATGCCCATTGTTCGCGCCAGAATGGCCGCGTGTGAATTTGCCGTGCCACGCGCCGTTACAAAAGCAGCGACCTTCTCCCGATCAAGCCGGATCGTCTGGCTGGGCGTCAGTTCCTCTGCCGCGATGATACAGCGTGCATCCGGCAAGGCCGCCGCGTCTGCGCCGCCGCGCAGGCAGCGCAGCAAACGGAAGCTACATCGCGTACATCCGCGCTGCGCGCCTTCATATAAGGGTCGTCCATTGCGGAAAACAGCGTTTCAAATTGCTTTCCGGTCTGCTGGACAGCATATTCACAGCTTATTGCCTCTGCTTTGAGCCTTTCGCGGACAGCTGTGCAGAAATCCTCGTCCTGCAGCATCATTTTATGGATTTCAAAGATCTGTGCTGCCTCTGCGCTGGTCTGTGTACGCGCCGTTTCTTGGAGTGCGTCCAACTCCCACAGCCCTTCCCGGAGTGCCTGTGCAAAGCGCTGCAGTTCCTCGTCCGGTGTCCGGGATGTCTCGCGGGGCACGCCGGTCTGCGCAGAAAGCAGCGTCACGAGTTTTCCGGCAGCGACGCCGCCAGATATGCCGTGACCGGATAATTGTTTCATGTTATTTCTCCCGTCTGTGTTCCGTTATACCGGCTGCCGGCTTCCGTAAGACATGCACCGTTGGTGTGTATAACAGACTGATACCAGAAAAAAGACTGTTTGCGCCAGCGCCGAAGCGTGCCGCTTCCGTCGTCATTGCGATCTACATAGATCAAACCGTAGCGTTTTCGCATCTCGCCGCTGGAGGCGCTGACAAGATCAATGCACCCCCATACTGTATATCCCAGCACCTCAATGCCGTCGGCAATGGCCTCGGCAACCTGTTGTAAATGCGCGCGCAAATATTCAATCCGATAGGCGTCGTTCACGGTCTGTTCCCCGTCTTTTCCGGGAACAAGCGTGTCGCGCGCGCCAAGGCCGTTTTCTGCGATAAAAAGCGGCAGGCCATATCGGTCATAGAGTTGGTTCATCACAATGCGAAGCCCCTTCGGGTCGATCTGCCAGCCCCATTCAGTCGCAGGCAGATAGGGATTGTCCACACCCGCAATCAGATTTCCGACAGCGCGCGGCACGTTTTTCGGGTCAGCCGCAGCGCAGGTGCTGACATAATAGCTGAAGGATACAAAATCGACCGTATTTTTCAGGAGTTCCTCGTCCCCCGGCTGCTGGTCAATCCGGATCCCGTTTTCACGGAAATAGCGGGTCAAATATCCGGGATACGCCCCGCGCACCTGCACATCGGCAAAATAAAGCCCCCGTCGTTCCTGCTCCATCGCAGCGACAACATTCTCCGGCGCAGGCGTCAGCGGATAGGTTGGCAGCGCCAGCAGCATGCAGCCGATCTTCGCCTCCGGCATAAGTGTGTGCAAGCTTCACCGCGCCTGCACTTGCAATCAGTTCATGGTGTGCAGCCTGAAACAGATCGCTCTGAGAAAGCTGCGCCTTCGGCGTGCAGATCCCGCCGCCCATATACGGGTTTTCCAGAATGGAATTGATCTCGTTGAATGTCACCCAATATTTCACTTTTCCGCGATAGTGCAAAAGACCGTGCGGGCATAGCGGAGGAAGCAGTCTACCAGCTTCCGGCTGCGCCAGCCGTCATAGGTGCGTGCAAGGAAGAGCGGCGTTTCGTAGTGTGAAAGCGTTACAAGCGGCTCAATTCCATATCTGCGGCATTCGTCGAAAACATCGTCATAGAATTGCAGCCCCTTTTTATTCGGTTCCGCTTCGATTCCGAGCGGATAAATACGGGACCATGCAATCGACAGCCGCAGCACCCGAAAGCCCATTTCGGCAAACAGCGCAATATCCTCCCGGTAACGGTGATAAAAGTCGATGCCGGTCAGCTTCAGATTGTCCGCCGTCGGCATGTCGGTGACAGGGCCGTGAACGCCGTGCGGATATACATCCTGAATAGAAAGTCCCTTTCCGTCCTCCTGATAGGCGCCCTCACACTGATTTGCGGAAATAGCGCCGCCCCATAAGAAATTCTGCGGGAATTGCATGATCGTGCCTCCCGTCTCAGAACTGTGCGCTCATCAGCGCCTCGAGCGCCTGCGCAGCCTCCGCCTCCGCATCGCCTTCACAGCAGATACGCACAGTCTCTCCCTGCTTGACGTTCAGCCCCATGACCTGAAACAGCCGCTTGCAATCCGCCTGCCGCTCCCCGCAAAACATGCGGATACTGCACGGGTGCTTCTGCGCCTGGCTGACCAGCAGCCCTGCCGGGCGGGCATGGATTCCGTTATCATCGTGTACAGTATAAGAAAATTCTGTCATTATTGCCATTCCTCCGTGTTCTGCCTGCGTGTTCAGCGGATTCGCTCTATGATGCATCGTCTGCCCGGCCTGCGCACGCATCCCGCTGTAAAAACGAAGCTGCCCGGACAGTTCAGCCTGATTTGTGACCAGCACCATAATATCCGTTTGATAGCCAAGCTGTCTGAGCAGCGGCAGATCAATCCGGCACAGGGGTTCCGCACGCCGGATCTTCTGGCCGGTGCGAACACAGGGAGAAAAGCCTCTCCCCTTCAGTTCCATGGTGTTGATGCCAATATGCACAAGGATCTCCATCCCGTCGTCCGTGCGGAGCCCATAGGCATGGCCGGTATCCTGTACGCTGATGATCCGTCCGGAGGCCGGGCTCAAAACCTCGTTTCCTTCCGGGCGGATTGCAACGCCGCCGCCCAGAATCGATTGTGCAAAAACGGGGTCGTCAACCTCGCTGACGGGCACGACAAGCCCTGTCTGTACCGCCAGCAGGCGGCCGTCACTGCCAGCTTCTTTCTTCTTGAAAAACATTGGTCGCTCCTTATTTCCAAATACATCTGACACGGTGCGCCGCCCGCTCACGCGCGGCGCACCGCAGAAGGGTCATACAGCTGCTTTCTGCTTCTTGCCTACAAAAGAGCACAGTTGCGATCATACCGGCTGCAATTTCGGCCAGGAAAACAATGGCCGATGTCACAAAGCTGCCGCCCATTTCCACCAGTGGAACGGTAAAGATCGTCGCCATGCAGAAGGAGGTTGCCTTTGTGCCAAGCAGTCCAGCCAGACCGCCGCCCAGCGCACCACCGATCGCCATCGGGATTGCGTAGCGCTTGTTGCGCAGCAGATAGGAGAACAGTGTCGGCTCAGACACGCCGCCGAAAAATTGCGACAAAGGCTGCACGAAAGCGCAAGACTGCGCTCCTCCTTATTGCGCGCAACAAGCAGCGCGCCCAGCGCAATACCGATCACGGAGATGCAGGCTGTCCACCAGTAGCCGAACAGGATGCTGTAGCCCTGCGCAGCAAACTCCGTCAGGCACAGCGCCGTAATCTCGTTCGTCAGCGCATTATGCAGTTCCAGTCCGTTTTTGAGGCGGGCAACCATCTCATGCAGGTGGTCGGCCAGCATCAGGGCAGCTGTAATCGGGATACTGCCGTCCATACCGCGCGCCTGCTGCTCCATTTGCAGAAGCTGAACGGCAAGATCAAATTGATCCTCCGGGATCTCGTTGTAAATCTGCCGTATTCTGGCGTGCTCTGCATCGTCTGGCACGAAAAGCCTATGATCCGGATAACGCTTCAGATCGACAGCCGCGCCCGTCCGTCCGTGATAGCCGATGCCCTTGGCGACTACAATCAATTCCTTGCCGCCTGTGTCGCGCACCAGAACAACATTATTGTTGATGATCTGCCGGATAAACACAGCCCCGCCTCCCATACTTAGATTTACAGGCTCGCGCCCCAGGAAATATGCCTCTGTGGTCGCCTCCGTGATAGATGCGGCGCGTTTGCAATCACCGACATAGTACGTCTCCGGCACAACGCCGTAGAGTGCCTCCACTGCGTCTGCATCTGCGCGCAAACCCGCTGCAATGACAAACGTATCGTGCGGAATGACGCGCGTTCCGCCGTCCTTCTCCCGCACCGTGCAGCCCTGCGCCGTTACGCCGGTGCAGACCGTCTGTGTCAGAATCGTGATTCGCGTTTCCTGTTCCAGATGCAGCATCAGATCCTGCCGGTACAGTTCGTTTCCGTTCGCGGCAAGCTTGTCCCGAAGTTCAACAACCGTGACCATTCTGTCCAGCGCTGCGAGTTCCAGCGCCAGTTCGCAGCCAATGCTGCCGCCGCCGAGAATGGTCACACGCGTACCGGCGGTTTCAAGTCCAGCATTCAGCAGCGCCACAGCCCTGCACCGCGCCGGAAGTCCCAAGACCCGGAACCGGCGGCATCACCGTACGGCCGCCGACGGCCAGAATCACCGCGTCCGGATGCAAGTGTTCGAGCAGCGCACGATCCGCACACGTATGCAGCATCACATGGATCTGAGATTTTTTCCACCTGACGGCGCAGATAGGACAGATAGCGGCGCAAATCTTCCTTGAACGCCCCCACGCTGGCCGGGATCATCAGACCGCCGAGCGCACCGCTCTGCTCGACAAGCGTCACCTGGTGTCCGCGCTGCGCAGCGGTCAGCGCAGCTTTCAGACCAGCCGGGCCGCCGCCGACCACAACGACGCTGCGGGCTGTCTGCGCCCGGGGCAGCGTCAGCGGAACGCGGTTTTCTCTGTAGACACGCGGGTTCACAGTACAACATGTGTTGAAATGCTCGGTGGCGATGTGATAGCAGTTGTTGCAGCGGATGCAGGGGCACAATATCGTCTTCGCGGCCCTCCAGAACCTTTTTTCGGCCAGAAGGGATCGGCGACCAGAGAGCGGCCCAGAAGCACCAGATCAGCTGCACCCTCGCGCAGCACACGCTCGGCCTCCTGCACATCCATGATTGCGCCGCTGATGTTGACCAGAACATCGCAGCTTTCCCGGATCGCGCGGGCCCGCTCCAGATTCAGCAGATGCGGCTCAAAGATTGGCGGACAGAGTTTCACATTGCCGTCGTGGTATTCATCCATGCCGGTCACAAGATTGACGATATCGATCTGATCCTCCACGGATTTAAGGAACTGCAGCATTTCTTCAAACGGATACGTTTCCGGTACGCCAAGCGTTGCGCTGACGCGCAACTCCAGAACAAAATCCGGGCCAATCGCCTCTCGCACACGCGAAACAATCATCTGCGCCAGACGGAACCGGTTTTCTAGCTCCCGCCCCAGTTGTCCGTGCGTAGGTTGAAGCCGGGCGCCATGAACGCATCGACGATGCTGTCGTTGCTGATGTCCAAAATCAGCGCATCAAATCCGAACCGCACCGCGCTGCGCGCCTTTTCTACGGCCTGATCCAGCAGCTTATAGAGAATCTCCTCTGTGACCGGCGCAGTCGGTCTTGCATAAGGACGGCCAAACGGAAGTCCGGACGGTGAATACTGTACGCCTTCATAAACCTGTCCCATTCCAACAGCCATTGCCGCAAGCGCACCGCCCTGCTTTACGACGGAAAGCGACTCGCGCAGTACGTCCAGATCATATTTGCTGGCAAACGGATCTGCACCGTTTGCTTCATAATGACTTGCCCCCGGCCTTTCCGTGGTACATCATGCCAATCATCGCCACGCCGCCGAGTGCCTTGTCATAGATCCCGATGCCGCCGTAGTTCGTAGAGGACAGATGTGTGTGCGTCGGCACCGTGGACATGGTCGTCGAGCAAAGTCTGTTCTTGTAAATGATGTTTTTGACCCGCAGAGGGCTGAATACATGCGGATATTTTCCTGCTGCTTCACCGTACATGGATGATATTTCCTTTCATGTGTCATTTGATGCCGGGTGAAGGCAGAAAAACAAAAAAAAACTCCTTGAAGCGATCACCAGACAACAGAAATCGTGTCCAGGTAATGCCTCAAAGAGTAACATGCCTTGTATGTTCATCATATACCATACGGCCTTGCTCTGTCAATCAGCATTCCTGTCAATTTCCATGCCTGAAAATTGTGAAACATGTCCATAGCAGTACGGCTCAAATACAATCTTGCGCAAATATTTTCCGTTGACAAGCGTTATCATTTGTGGTACGCTTCAAATATAACGTATGTTAGCATTTTTGAAGGAGGCTGGGTATTATGGAACATCTCAAACTGTCCGACGGGGAATGGAAGCTGATGAAAGTGCTTTGGAACTGCCAGCCGCAGACGCTGGCGGAATTGGTTGCGGCATTGGACGCGGATACCGGCTGGAGCCGGGCGACGATTTTTATGATGCTCAAGCGGCTGATCGCCAAGGGTGCGGTCACGATGGACGACAGCGGAAAATTTCAGAAATACAGCGCAGCCGTTGCGTATGCCGATGTAGAGCCGGAGGAAACGGAATCGTTTCTGTCCAAGGTCTACGGCGGAAGCGTGGGCATGATGGTATCGAACTTAGTCGGACGCGGCGCGCTGTCGGAGCAGGAGATTCAAGCGTTAAAAGCCATTTTGGATGCAGCAGAACAGGAGCATTTGCAATGAAAAAACAATTTCTCTTTTTGATACTCTGCATCGGCCTGCTGTTATCAGGCTGCCAGAAAACACCGGAGGCTTCACCAGCAGCGCAGCCGGTGGAACCTCCATGGGAAACCGAATCGCCGGATGTACTGCCGTCCTACACAGCGTATTTCACAGAGATCCGCATGTATGATACGGCAGACTATGCCTATACCCCGGCATGGCTGCAAACCGGGGACTATGAAATAGACTGCATCGACGGCAAACTGGCACTGTTCCAAACCTCGGACGGCGAACGGCTGGCTGTCTATGCGGAACAGCCGTTTCTGAGTTGGCGCACGGGATCTAGCGGCGTATATGTGTTCCGGGAACAGGACATCCTGCACTGTTCCTATGATGGGAGCAGCGAAGAAACGCTCTATGCGGCGCAGGATGGAACGATCATCAGCTTTGCCGCGGCCGGAGATGTGCTGTTTTTGCCGAAAAAACGGACAACTGCATCCGCCTTTGCCGCCTGTATGCGCCGGAGGAACGGCTGGACATTCTCTATGACGCAGTCAGCCCGGATGCGCAGAAGTTTCTCATATTCCCGGTTTCCAACCACGAATTGTGTTGGAGCATGGACAACCCTGCATTTCTGGAACTGGCAGCGGAGCAGAAGCAGACCTACATCGAAACGCGGAACCTTGACCCAGACGATCAAAGCACCTACTGGGGCATGCTGGAACTGGATTTTGATGTCAATTCTGGCATCCGGTACTATTACAACGACCTGACGCAGGAACTTCGGTCGCAGGAATTCCGGATCATTTACGGCGAGGAAGACGACGCGGATTGGTGGAAGACTGCTGCGCAGGAAGAAACGAAGGACACTTCGGGCATTGATCAATATGACGATGCAAAAACCTGGAGTTGGGCGCCATATGAGACGCTCTATCGGACGGATGGCGTCCGCATGGGTCTGGTGCGGGAGGCCGACGGCACACGGCACATCGGAGAAGTCCCTGACACGAAGATCTGGATTCGGCTGAAGGACGGCGCGCTTCTTTCTGATGAACCGTTTGACGCCTGCATCGACTATATGGGCACGCCGGAGGGCGAGGTCTACTGCATCCGAAACGGCACCGGCTACCGCTATACCGTCAGCGCCGGAGACGGAAGCTTCCGACTAAGCGAGGTGGACGAGCCGAAAACTTTGGAGGAAGACCATTTCGGCTATCGTCTGCGCGTTACCCGCTGGGACAGCCGCGAACCGTGCTATGGCATTGTGACCGCAGACGGAACAGAGGTGGTCGCACCGGTCTATGAGCGTGTGGAGATCCCATTCCCGGATCGCTTCCTGCTCTATGAAGGCGGCGCGTCGCAGGGGCCGGTCATGGGCCGTTGCCAGCTGACGGACGAGAACGGGAGCACGCTTTGTGCGCGCTTCCATTGGATCGATTACAGCGTATTTGACGATGGCTATATCGGCATCGCGGTATGTTACGGTGAACGTGCGGCGTATCCGTGCTATGACGAGGACGGCCAGCCGATGCCGGAGGGCTATTGGCTCGTAGACCGGGACGGAAAGCTTTTGCAGCGAGCGCTTTGCGAAGCTTTCCTTTGGTGACAGTGATGAGACGCACGCGGCGTCAGAAGACGATGTCCTGCGCGTCCTGCGCGAAGATGGCACAGAAGAACTGCTGCCGGTCGCAGAGCTGCTGCTTCCGTAGCTTAGATGGAAAGACAGGAGGGATTTCTTATGCTGAGAGAGGTATTGACCGTTTCGGCGCTGATTCTGGCTGTGCTGCTGGTGCGGGCAATTTTCAAAAACCGCGTGCCAAAACGGATGGTCTATGCGCTCTGGCTGGTGGTGCTGGTGAAGCTGTGTCTGCCGGGAACGCTGGTTTCGCTGCCAATACTTCCGGCAGAGGAGACAGCCGCGCCGGTGCAGCGTGTGGAACTGCCCGCGCAGACAGCGCCGGTCGTTCTGCAGCCCGCGCAGGCTGTGGTGCAGCCGCAGGTTTCTGCGCAGCAGCCGGTTTCCCCGGCGCAGGAGGCCACGGAACCGGCGGCAAAGCCGTTGACAACGATACAGATTCTTCAGATCGTCTGGGCGGTCGGCAGTGCGCTGCTCGGACTATGGTTGCTGGGCACATGGCTGGTTTTTGCGATTCGGCTGCACAAGAGCAGACGCTTTCAGCAAGCGCGGCGGAACGCGTATTTATGTGTCCAGCGCGGTCAAATCGCCGTGTCTGGCCGGGCTGGTTCCGGCGGTGTATCTGACGGAGGATGTGCTGCAAACGAATTCGACGGAATTGATTTTACGCCATGAACTGACGCATCTGCGGCATCTGGATTTCCTGTGGTCACTCTGCCGGACGGCGGCGGTGATTGTCTATTGGTGGAACCCGTTTATCTGGCTGGCCGCGAGTTGTTCCAAGCGCGACGCGGAGCTGGCGTGCGACGAGGCGGTCGCAGCCGGGCTGTCGGACGCGCAGCGCCTCGCCTACGCGCGGACGATTCTGGCGCAGGCCCCGCGCAGAGCGGCGGCTCTGAGCCTCGCCGGGCCGCCGGTCAGGGGAGCGCATTTTGTTCCTGACG
>VOFC01004448.1_pt1 | contig 14027 bp, 25 predicted proteins | sample 5384161 | NCBI WGS metagenome assembly VOFC01 (sample SAMN12384722, study PRJNA508395) | human gut metagenome | isolation source: healthy gut B | host: Homo sapiens | reverse complement strand
AACAATCCGCCTGCCACTTTGCCTGCGAACGCTTTGGCATCCTGCCTTCAGAGACACACAGTAATGGCGTGGCACTGCTCATGGAAATGGGCTGCGGAAAGACCATCACCAGCATTGCCATTGTTGGAATTCTGTATCAGTATCGATATATCAGAAGAATCCTGATCACAGCACCACTGTCTATTCTCTGTCTGGGAACAGGAATTTGCACATTTTGCCGCTTTTCCATATCAGCTGACTGTTCTGAAAGGCAGCAGTACACAGAAAAAAGAACAGCTTTCCAAGCTGCACGGAGATGGTTTGCAAATCGCTGTTGTCAATTATGAATCTGCATGGCGATTGGAGAAAGAACTGCTTGCCTTTGATGCCGACCTTATCATAGCAGATGAGGCACACAAGATCAAGGGAAAAATCGTACATCGCAGTCCAAAGCCATGCACCATCTCGGAGACAAGTCAAGATACAAGCTGCTTCTGACCGGTACACTCATTACCAACAAAGAACTGGATGTCTTTTCCCAGTATCGTTTTCTGAATAAAGAGATCTTCGGGACAAGCTTCTATGCTTTTCGCAGTCGTTATTTCGATATGTGCGGATACGGCAATCACATTCCGGTTTTCCGAAAGCAGATGATGGATGAATTCCTGCAAAAACTGCATTCCGTTGCCTATCGTGTAACTAAGGCAGAATGTCTGGATTTGCCTCAAATTACCGAGGAGATACGCACGGTAGAACTGGAACCGAAAGCAATGAAACTATACAAACAGCTGGAAAAAGAAAGCTTTGCGGAGCTTGCAGGTTCGGAAATTTCGGCAGTAAATGTACTGACAAAAATGCTGCGTTTATCGCAGATGACAGGCGGTTATCTCACAGACGATGCCGGAAGTATCACTTCTGTCAGCACAGCAAAACTGGATGCTCTGTCCGATATTCTGGACACCATGCTTGCAGAAGAAAAAAAGCTGGTCATTCTGGCAAGGTTTGTCCCAGAACTGGACGGCATTCAGGAACTGCTGAAACGAAAACAGATTGGCTATGCGTCTGTGCGTGGCGGTGTTTCTGACCGTGCAGAGGAAATCCGCAGATTTCAGGAAGATGCAGACTGTAAGGTCTTTGTAGGACAGATCGCAGCGGCAGGTCTGGGCATCACACTTACCGCAGCATCCACCATGGTGTTCTATTCGCTTGATTACAGCATGAGCAACTTTGAACAGGCAAAAGCAAGAATCCACAGAGTCTCTCAGACAGAGAACTGCCTGTACATTTATCTGATTGCAAAGAATACTGTGGATGCTAAAATCCTCCGTTCTCTGCGGGATAAGGTGGATTTAGCGAGAACGCTGGTAGACGATTATCGGAACGGAATCAACCCATTTCAGGAAGGAGTTTGAAATGCAAACACAGAATATGTATGAACTGGCGGAGCAGCTAAAACAACTCCGTGAGAAAAAAGAAAGCAGCAGAGCAGCAGTTAAAGGACATCCATGCGGAAATCGCACAGACAGAGTATCAGCTTTCTATGCAAATGGCAGAAACAGAAACACAGAATTTCACCCGTGCCGGAACGATGTTTGCTCTGACCACCAAAATTCGTGCCTCTGCTGTGGCAGGACGCAAAGAAGAACTGTATGCAGCCTTGAAAGAAAACGGCTGCGGAGATCTGGTCTATGAAACTGTCAATGCCAATAGTTTGTCTGCTTTTGTCAAAGAGCAGATCGCAGAAAATCAGGATACTGTACCAGAGTGGCTGAGCGGTCTTGTCCATATCTATGAGCAGACCTCTGTATCTGTTCGCCAATCTGCAAAATGAAAGGATGAAATCAATGAAAAATGAAATGATGGAAACCAACCAAACAGGCTTCCTTTGCTCTGCAGGACTTTGATCTTGCCAATGTGATGTGTGCAGAAATGGACGGCTTATCTGCTGCATTTGAACGAGTCAAGATCCCATCTGGCGGCGGTGTGATGTTTGAAATTCCCGGTGAGAATCCGGAGGAACCGGACACGGTAAAAACATTTTCAGCTGTGATCCTCTATCAGCATTCTTTGAATGCCTACTACCAAAGCGAATATCAGGGCGGCTCCAATCCGCCGGACTGCGGCAGTTTTTGACGGGCATCATGGGGAAGGAAATCCCGGCGGCAGCTGCGATTCCTGCCCACTGAATCAGTATGGATCTGGAAAAAATGGTGCAAAAGCCTGCAAGAACCGCCGTCGTCTGTATCTGCTTCGGGAGGGCGATATTTTTCCGGTAATTCTGTCTCTGCCTACCGGTTCTCTGAAGTCCTTTACCCGTTATCTGATGCGTGTGATTCCCAAATACAAGAATTCCAATGCTGTGGTGACAAAGTTCACACTGAAAAAAAGCAGTCAGCGGCACTGGCATGAGCTATTCCCAGGCACAGTTTGCTGTAGAACGGGCATTGTCTCCGGAAGAATATCCGCTGATCGCAGCTGTGACAGAACAGGTCAAGGCTCTTAGTAAAAAATGTGGGCTATGATACAGAAGATGCACTGCGTGTGGACCCGGAAACCGGCGAAGTCATGGAGCCGCTGAATTGAGGAGAATGCTATGAAAAATTACAGATGTGTCACTTCAGTGCAGGAAATTCAACAGTATATCGGCGATGCAGCAGTTGTGGCTTTTGACTATGAGACTGCACCGGATGAGCCTTTACCGCATGGAAGAAAAGGCGGCTCTGGATCCGCAGAAAACCATATGACCGGATGCAGTTTTTCTGTCAAAGAGCATACCGGAATATATGTCCCAGTGGCTCACAAAGTAGGAGAAAATATCGAACTGACATCTTTTTTTGCAATTTCTGCGAGCTTTTCTCACGGACAAGCGTATCGTTAAAGTTGCTCACAATATTGCCTTTGAATCTGCAATATCCTGTCAACGGGATATCGTCATACAGCCGCCGGTGTATGATACCATTTGTGCAGCACAAATGACCTTGAAAAACAACTACGCATTTCGCAAACTTGCTGACAGCGGTCTGAAAAAACTGGCGGAAGAATTGTGTCAGGAACGGCTGCCCACTTTTTCGGATGTTACAAACGGCAGACACTTTGACGAACTGGATGCACAGGATGCAGAAACAATACGCTATGGCTGTGCGGACTCTGATTTTGCCTTGCAGCTGTATCATATTTTCAATAACTGGTTTGATCGGTTTTGCCGAAACATCGGTACCTTGTGGAAGAAATCGAATCACCTGCAGCGGTGTACTTAGGGCTGATGAAATACAACGGCGTGCCTGTGAATGCAGATTTGATGAAAGTGCGTCAGCAGGAGGCAGTGGAGCAAATGGAATATATCCGCAATGAAATTGCAATGTGCATTGGCGATGTTCCGATTGGTGCAAACTGCAGCACTAAAAGCTTTCAAAGGAGTATCTGTATCAGACTTTACAGCTGCCTGTTATGAAAGTCACAGCATCCAACAGAGAAGCAGCAGACGATGCCACAATGATCCTGCTGAAGGAATGGTGTGATGCCAATCGTCCGGAACTTTCTCCTTTGTTCACACTGGTACAGGAATACCGGAAATGGAGCAAGATCAAGTCCACCTACATTGACGGCTATCTGAAATTCCGAAACGCTGCAACGGGCAGGATCCATCCGGATTTCTTTGCATTGTCCACCGAAACAGGCCGCATGAATTGCCGCAATCCCAATTTACAGAACTGTCCCAGAAAAAGCAACGATCCCATCGGTGTCCGCAATTTTATTCAGGCTCCGGAAAATCATCTGATCTTGTCTCTCGATTTTTCGCAAATCGAACTGCGTGTGGGAGCATTCTACTGCCGGGACAAGACGATGATGGAAACCTATCAGAACGGCGGGGATATTCATGCGGCAACCACTGCCGTCATTTTTGGCTGTACCTATGCAGAAGCACAAAACAAGCATCGACCGGAATACAAGGAACAACAGCGTACCATCGCCAAGAACGTGAACTTTGGCACATTTTACGGGCTATTTCCAAAGGGACTGCAGAGCACATTGAAGTTCAAGGCAGGCGTAGAGAAATCTATACCGGAATGTGAAGAGATCATTCGCAATCTGAAGGCTGGCTATCCGGCTTTGACGGTCTGGCAGAATGAAACAAAGATGATCGCAAAGCAGAAACTGTATACAGAAACCTGGCTGGGACGCAGAAGGTATCTTCCCAATATTCGCAGCGACAACTGGGGACTGCAGTCCTTTTGCGGAACGATGTGCCTTGAATACCCCGATTCAGGGAACGGCTGCGGATATTCTGAAGCTGGCAATTGTCCGTATTTTAGAAGGACTGCCGTCACGCCCATGGCTGAGACCGATCCTGCAGATTCACGATGAACTGACGTTTCTCATTCCGAAAGACAGATTGCAGGAAGCAGTGGCTTTTGTGAAAGGCTGTATGGAACAGCAGCCGTTTCCGGAGTTTGATCTGCCCCCTTGTGGCAGAAGCATCTGCCGGAGAAAGCTTCGGCAATTTAGAGGAACTGGAGGAATGAACTTGGCAGAAACACACAACAAGGAAGGATACTTCTCGCCGACCGAATTTGAAGCAATGAAAAGAATAGAGAGCGAGGAGAAAAAGGCACGGAAACTGGCGGCATTCCGACCGCTTGTATATATCTGTTCTCCCTATCGTGGCAATACCAATGAAAACATTGAAAATGCCCGGAAATACAGTCGTTTTGCGGTAATACATCACAGTATTCCCATTGCACCGCATTTGCTCTTTCCGCAGTTTCTGGACGATACCCTTGGGGAAGAACGGCAAACTGCAATGTTCATGAATCACGTCCTATTAACCAAATGCGTGGAATTATGGGTATTCGGCAGCAGCATTTCTGAGGGTATGGAACAGGAAATACGATGGGCAAAAACGCAGGCATATGCCGATTCGATATTTCACAGAAGAGATGGAGGAAGTTGTATGAACATATCGGCACAGGACGATCAATGCGATCTTTCATCTGGATGATACCGTATGTCTGCGTATTTTTGATGATCGGAAAGAAGGCATCTTTACCGGTGCAAAAATGTCTGTAGAAGCAGGAAAATTTTTTGCAGTGGAGTCCACGCTGAAAGAACATAACCAGAAAAATCATGGCATCTTTTTTGTGGTGAACTCCGGCGGTCAGACCGATGACAGCATTACTCGCATCAATGCACAGTTTGTGGAGATGGACGATAAAACTTTCGAGGAACAGCAGGCACTCATCGATGCGTTTCCGCTGCCGCCGTCTATGGTTATCAGAACAAGAAAATCCCTGCATACATACTGGTTTGTCAAAGAGGCAAAGGTGCCCCTGTTTCGTCCCATTCAAAAGGCACTGGTGCAGCATTTCGGCGGAGATCCTGCCTGCGTCAACGAAAGCCGTGTCATGCGTCTGCCGGGATTCTATCACTGCAAGAAGGAACCGATCTTGGTGGAGTGCATCTCGTTTCACCCGGAACGAAGATACACACAGGAACAGCTGATAGAAAGACTGCCGGTTTCGCAAGAAGCAGAAGAACAACCGAAAGTACCGCTGCATGGAGAACAGAAAGGGATCGGCGTTGTAGAAGCAGAATGCGATTTTATCAAGTACTGCCGGGACAATGCAGCTGTACTTTCTGAACATGACTGGTATGCGATGATCTCCAATTTAAGTGTGTTTGAAGGCGGTGCAGCGGTCATACATCGATACTCCAAGCCGTATCCGAAGTATTCTTTTGAAGAAACGCAGAATAAGATCCAGCATTTTCTTCGCAGCGGAACAAAACCTATGACCTGCCGCACCATTGCAGAGAAAGGCTTTTCCTGCCCAAAGCTGCGAAGTGGACAGTGCAGCTGTAAATCTCCTGCGGCTCTGTGTTTTCAGCGCTTTCCATTGATGGCATTCGGGCACTGCTACAGCAGCAAAAGGTGCAAAATGCCGTGGTGGAAGATTTGCAGACTGCACGAAACTTTGTGTCGGAATATCTTTACAATGTGGACAGCGTGACTGCCGAATCGATGATCCATTACGATTTAAAGCAGCATTTCGGTTTCAAAAATGCAGATGTCAAGCCGCTGCTTGCTCTGCAAAAAGAACTGTACAAAGCATTTCAAAACAAATCAGAAACCCGGAAGCATCGCTCCGGCATGGAAATTCCCGACTGGTATGAAATGACAGAACGGGGTCCGAAGTTTCTGCCCGGTGTGCTTGCAGAATACATGACACAGAATGCCCCCGTGTTTTATTCTGCCGAGCAGTATTATTGCTATGAAAACGGCGTTTATCACAGCATCACGGAACTGACAGCAAGAAATATGGTACGGGATAAAATGCTGACCAGATACACAAAGCTGTCTCAGATCAATGATACCGAAGGACAATGGAAGATGCAGGTGCAGAAGGATATTCGGGAACTCAATCCCAATCCCTATCTCATCAATGTTCGAAATGGTCTGTACAATGTGCTGGACGAAACCTTATCGGAGCACACCGCAAAGTATCTGTCTACGGTACAGCTGAATGTGCGATATATGTCCGGTGCAAAGTGTCCCAGATTTTTGCAGTTTCTGCATGAATCCGTGGAGGAGGATCAGGTGACGCTGATTCAGGAGATGCTGGGCTACTTTCTCATTCCGGTCAATCATGCCCAGAAGTGCTTTATCATTGTGGGAAAAGGCGGTGCCGGGAAGTCTGTGCTGCTGCGGGTGCTGAATGAACTGCTGCTGGGAAAAGAAAATGTGTCCAATGTAGCATGGCAGGCATTGAATGATCGATTCAAGACCGCGGAACTTTTTGGCAAGTGGGCGAATATCTGTGCAGAGCTGCCCACAAAGGGCATTGAAGACAACGGCATTTTCAAGGCGTTGGTCGGAGAGGATTATCTGACTGTGGAAAAGAAAAACAAAAATCCCTTTTCTTTTCAGCCCTATGCGAGGCTGCTCTTTTCCTGCAACAGCATTCCGAAGAACTATGGGGACAAATCGGAGGGCTTTTACCGCCGTCTGATCATTGTCCGGTTCAATCATTCTGTGCCGGAGGACAAAGCGAGATCCGGAACTTCTGGAGAAGTTCCGCTGTGAAGCAGATGGGATCTTTCAATTTGCCTTAGAAGGACTGCGGCGGCTGATGCAGAATCATTTTCATTTTTCAGAAACAAAGGCAAATGCACAGGAACTTCAGAAATACCGGGAGGACAGCAACAGTGTGCTGGCGTTTGTTCGGGACTGCTGTACTTTGCAAATGGATGCAGAAGTGGGAAGAATGGAGTTCTTTGCACGGTATAAAGCATACTGTGACAGCTGCGGCATGGCTCCATACAGTCAGCAGAATTTCAACAACGAACTGGAAGCAAATTTTCCCACGGTCGTGAAAGCAGCAGACAGAACCGGAAAACGGAGAACGTGGAGAGGCATCAGCTTTTCAGAAAGCCATGTGTAGCTTGCCAGGGGAGAGGTCTGCACAGCTTTCTGACAGGGTTTACAGGCTTTGCAGGGAATTCCCGTAATCTTTTATATATTTCCTATTTTATATCCCCATATATTTTTCTCATTTTTTATGAGTATAATAGAAATTTCCTGTAAAATCAGTAAAGAGGTAAGAGGTGAGCAGTTTGAAAGAAGCGGATATCGTAAGGGCGATTTTTTGAGGTATCTGAAAACCGTGCCGAATTGTTTTTGCTGGAAGGAGCACGGCGGGATGTATGGAACGGCAGGAATCCCCGATGTGATCGCCTGCATTGGCGGCAGGTTCTTTGTCTTTGAAGTAAAAACGGAGAAAGGGAAAGCAACTGCTTTGCAGGAATCGGTTCTTCGCAAAATACAAAAATGCGGCGGAAACGCTGCCATCGTCCGTTCTGTGGAGGAGGTAAAAAGAATGCTGGAGGATCACGGCATGACAGCAAAAAGAATACATGAAACAGGCACAAAGACTTCTTAGAAGGATTGACCGAAAACAAAAGGAAGCAGATGTTCTTCGTCAGAAACTTTCTTCCCAAATCACCTGCCTATTCTGATTTGCCCAAACCCGTATCGCCGGAATCTCACGCCGTGGAAAGCGGCGTTTCTCAGATCTTATCCTTGGAGGAAGAAGTAAAGACTGCAAAAAAAGGAACTGGAAGCTCTGAAAGCAGTTTTTGATACTGCGATAAAAGCCGTCACAGATACGGAGCATCATGATATTCTGGCAAAGCGTTATCTGGAATTCAAGGACTGGAATCAGATCGCAGAAGAAATGGGATACAGTAAACCTTCCTGTTATCGTTTGCACCGGGAAGCCTTGGCAGGGATGAAAAGTTGATAGTTCATGATAGTTCATAACACTTGATGATAGTTTGCATATGTGGTATACTGTAAAGTAGGAAAACAGGAAAAAGCGAAACAGCCTTTGCGGAAGAAATTCTGCGAGGGCTGTTTTTCGTGTCCATAAAGGAGAATCGATATGCTTGCAAAAGAAGTTTTAAGAAACAGTATGGATCTAAACAGACGCATCAAGGAACAGAGTGTGATTTATCAGGATTGGAAAGCTATGGCGATGGAAATCGATGAAGATGAAATACATGAGATCGTGGAGGCGGCTTGGGACGATCTGATTGCATCGATTCGGTTGAAACGGGAACTGGAAGAACTTATCATGGCAAATCACAATGCCGACCAGCGTGAGATCCTTCGTTTGCGGTATCTTTACGCTGCAACATGGGATGCCATTGCAGATGAACTGAATGACAGCGTTGCCTGGGTGAAGGAACAATACCAAAAAGCATTGAAAAACTCTCTGCAGAAACAGCAGATAGTTGCAAAGGCTGTGACTGCTGTGCCGAAGAAATGTAAGAAGCCCTGCAAGCACCCCGGCTGTCCCAATCTGACAGATGGTTTGTACTGTGCAGAGCATCAACCATTGCACCCAGACCGACCGTCTGCCGCCAATCGCTACAGACCGGACCGGCGTTCCCTCTCACACACAAAAACCAAGGTTCAAACGGGGATTAACCCCGGAAATATGAAAACAAGCCGAAACCTACGCAGTTTCGGCTGTTTTTTTCTCAAAAGGCAGGTGAAATCAGATGGCAAAGGACGGCACAAGAAGAGGCGGCAGACGAGTTCGTGCAGGTGATAAGCCGAAAGCCCTCTCCGACAAGATCGCAGAGGGCAAGGATGCAGATATTATGGAGTTTCATGCTCCGGAATTGGACGCATGATCTGGACGATGCCGCTGATTTGACCGGTGCGGATATGCCAAGCCCCAGTGCGTACTTGTCTGCCCAGCAGAAGAACGGAAAACCGCTGGGGCAGATATTGTGTACAAAGAAACGTGGCTCTGGCTGAAACAGCGTGGCTGTGAAAAGCACGTCAACAAACGGCTGCTGGAAAGTTATTCGCAGGCATTCGCCCGATTTGTACAGTGTGAAGAAGCCCTCAGTACCTATGGACTGCTGGGAAAGCACCCGACCACGGGCGGCGTTATTGCTTCCCCGTTTGTGCAGATGAGCCAGACATTTCAGAAACAGGCAAACTTGCTCTGGTATGAGATTTTCGATATTGTAAAGCAGAACTGTACGACCAAATTTGACGGTACGCCACAGGATGATTTGATGGAACAGCTTCTGAGCAGCAGAAAGTGAGAAATACATGAAAGCAGATGTTCAATTCTGGAGAGAACTGAAACAGCAGAGAAACAACATGACCAAACAGCAATACCGCACGATAAAAGGACAGGCTGTCAAAGGCAATATGGATGCCGCCCGAAGCGGTATGCTCAGAATTCAGCAGAGGAGGAATTACAGATGACCACAACAACAGAATTTCAACTTGTTGACATCAACAAGTTAGTGCCTTATGCAAATAACGCTCGTACACACAATAAAGAACAGATTCTGAAACTCCGCTCCTCCCTCCGTGAGTTTGGATTTGTGAATCCCGTCATCATTGACAAGGAATACAACGTGCTGGCTGGACATGGACGCATCATGGCAGCAAAGGAAGAAGGCATTGCAGAAGTACCCTGTGTGTATGCCGACCATCTGACAGAAGCACAGAAGAAAGGCATATATCCTTGCTGACAACCGGATGGCATTGGATGCAGGCTGGGACGAATGCCATTCGTGTGACAGAAAAACGGCTGCCGCAGGTACAACACTTCGGCAATATCAGCGGACTGCATGGTGCAAAGCTGCCGCCTGTGGACATCATCACCTTTGGCAGTCCATGCCAGGATATGAGCATCGCCGGAAAACGAACCGGTCTGAACGGCAGCCGTTCTTCGCTGTTTCACGAAGCAATCCGTATCATCCGAGAAATGAGGTGTGCAAGCAATGGCAAATATCCAAGATACATCGTCTGGGAAAAACGTCCCCGGAGCATTTTTCTTCCAACGGCGGAGAAGATTTCCGCTGTGTCCTCGAAGCCATCTGTTCGGTCAAAGACAGCAGCATTTCAATTCCTCGACCTGCGGGAAAATGGACAAAAGCCGGAGAGATTCTGGCAGAATCCTATTCCCTCGCATGGAGAGTTCTTGATGCACAATACTGGGGTGTGCCCCAACGAAGAAAACGGATCTTTCTTGTCGCAGATTTTGACGGAGCAAGCGCCGGAAATACTATTTGAGTCCGAAGGCTTGTCAGGGTATTCTGCGGAGAGCCTCCGTGCGTGGCAAAGAACTGCCGGAAGTGCTGCGGACAGCTTTGGAACGGCAGGCTTGTGCTTGTGTGACCAGGGCGGAGAACGCATAGACATTCTGAAAAGAACGCACTGCCACCCTTCGGGCAGAAGCCCATCATCCGCCTTGTATACTGGAAAATCATCCTGCTGACAGCCGGCTTCAGATCTCTGAGAGCGGAAAAGTACAGACACTGACTTCCAGATGCGGAACAGGCGGCGGAAATGTTCCGCTGTTGATGGATACGCCGAAAACGCTGAAGATTCGCTGCGGAAAATCCGGCGGTGGAAAAGGCAGTCTGATACAGGAAAACAAATCTGCTACGCTGTCCTGCAACAATGACCAGACGGTATTTCAGCCGAAAGCATATGGTATCAGTTCCTTTTCCAGCAATGCCATGCTTTCCGGTAATCCACACAGCGGCATTTATGAGGCAGATACTTCCCGCACTTTGGACACCAGCGACCAGTCACCAGCAAAAAACCAAGGCGGTATTGCTGTTCTGGAAAGTTATGCTTTGCAGGGCTCCATGATCGGTCGGTCTGACCAAAACGGACCACAGGGCAGCGGTGTCAATAAAGATGTTGCTTTCACTTTGAATGCTACCGACCATCATGCAGTGTATGCTGCTTCTACGGGAAATTTCAGCAGCGCATTTCGGGAAACGACCCCTACACTGCTGGCACGGGACCACAAAGACCCCAGTATCGTTTCCAGCGGTTATGCGGTTCGCAGACTGACACCGCAGGAATGTGCAAGACTGCAGGGATTTCCGGATCAGTGGTGCAGTGACCTGGCATCGAAAAATCCCACAGAAGAAGAAATCGACCGATGGGCAGCTATTTTTGAAGAATACCGAAAAGCGGTAAAACCGGAGAGCCGTCCCAAAAGCCGAAAGATGGTACAGAAATGGCTGCAAGATCCATATCGTGATGCAGCAGAGTACCGCCTTTGGGGGAATGGCATCTGTCTGAATGTAGCTGTTTTTGTGCTTGCCGGAATCGTCTGGGCAGATTTGTGATCTGTTACAAATGACGGCCGAAACATTCTACACATCTCACAGTTGCTATCTGTGGAAAAAAGAGTTAATATGTGTCATGGCGAAAGCAAAAAGCACCGAAAGGGAGGAAAACATATGATAATTAAATTTGGATTATCACAGTCAAAATCGAAAGGAACTGGTGAGCCATCAGTGAGATTATCGGCATTCCGGCAGTCTATCAATTCATGCCCACCTGTGCCTACAAAATCGGGGAATGCTACACCGTTACCAAGTCCGGTGATCTGGAAATCAGCGATCAAGCCGACCGTAAGGAAACAGAACGGCTTCTTGCTGAACTGGCAAGTCGGGGCTATGCTGTTCCGGACACCACAGAACCGGAATCCAAGGGGCTTGACGGTGCAGATGCCAGCCGATTTCTTCACGGAGCATACGCTCGGTAATCTCCGGCAGCTCTGCGAAAACAAGGCTGCCCTTTTTTCATGCTGCTTTTCAAACCGACTGTTTGGACATCATTCTGTCTGATGAAAAGGTGGAATTTCCATGGTTCAAAGTAGAGCAAGACGGTGATGCAGATGCCTACTGTACGTTCATCTCCATGCTCTGCGAATTTGCCAAGAACCAGAGCCGCATCAACCGCAAACCGGACACCTCCGACAATCCCAAGTACACCATGCGGTGTTTCCTGATTCGTCTGGGACTGGTGGGTGCAGAATTCAAGGGGGCATGAAAGGTCATTCTTCGGCATCTGTCCGGCAATTCCGCATTCAGAAAGGTTGGTGATACTGATGCAGTTTCCGAGTAATCTTATCTGGAACAGCTGCAAAAAAGTACCCTGGGAACAAAATTACAGCTGATTTCTATGCGGAATGAAACATATCCGCTTCTTCCCGGAACAGTCGGCGAGATTCACACATATTGACGATGCGGGCAGCATTCATATGCGGTGGAAAAAGGTTCTTCCCTTGCTCTGATTCCCGAAATCGATAGTTTCCAGACCGTATCCGAGGCGAAAAAATAAGGCGAAACCTCCTCCATTGTACGGTATGTTACCATACAATCGCAAAGGATTGCAAGGGTGTATTCTACACAATCTTTTGCTCGCATTTTCTGTAGATTTAGCCACTTGCTATCTCCTCCGTTTAGAGTTAATATGGTTACAACGAAAGGGTGCGGGTTGCCCGGTGGCAACCTCTGCGAAGCAGAAGCACCGACCGAGGCGACAGCCGAGACAAAGCCCGAAACTACGGAGGAAAACATTATGAACGAAAAAACCGCAAAGCAAATCGAAAACCTGAAAAAGCAGACCATCGGCGTGGAGATTGAGATGAACCACATCACCAGAGAACGGGCTGCCAGACTTGCCGCCGACCATTTCGGCACAGGCAGATACGAATACACCGCCAGCCGAAACGGCTACAGCACTTGGTCGGCATGGGACGCACAAGGCAGAGAATGGAAATTCCAGAAAGACGTCAGCATTGCAGGATGCGATGCCGAAAAGTGCGAACTGGTTACGCCGATTCTTCACTACAGCGACATTGAGACCTTGCAGGAACTGGTCAGAAAGCTTCGCAAAGCCGGAGCAATCAGCCATGCAGGCATCGGGCCGGAGTGCACATTCACATCGGTGCCAACGGACACACACCGCAAACTCTGCGAAACCTCGCCAACCTTATGGCGAGCCACGAACGGCTGATTGCAGATGCCCTGAAAATCGACCAAGGCAGAATGAACCGATATTGCAGAACGGTCAATCCCCAATTCATCGAACAGCTGAACCGGAAAAAGGCCCACCAACATGGCACAGTTCGCAGACATCTGGTATACGGCGAATGGTGCAAATTATGGCAGAAATCAGCACTACAATGACAGCCGATACCATATGCTGAACTTCACGCAACTTTTACAAAGGGAACAATCGAATTCCGGTTGTTCCAGACAAGCCTTTGAAAAACGGACTCCATGCCGGAAACCACAGCAAACGGAAAACCGAAATTCGCCATGCGGACATGGCTGATCCGGCTTGGGTTGGTCGGCGAGGAGTTTGCCACAGCGAGAAATTTTCTTACCAAGAACCTTGATGGCGATGCCGCTTTCCGGTTCGGCAGATAAAGGAACAGCCTTTTGCTACCAGCTACACCAGACCGCTTCGGCGGTCTTATGGTGGTGAAAGGGTATCCCTTTCAGAAAGGATTTGATTGCATGAAAAAGTTTTACCTTGCCTATGGCAGCAATCTGAACGTGAAACAGATGCAGTTCCGCTGCCCGGATGCCAAAATTGTGGAACTGCGGAGATTCCAAATTACCAGCTGCTGTTCAAAGGCAGCAAGACCGGCTCCTATCTGACCATCGAACCTAAGCAGGGCTGTACCGTTCCGGCGGCAGTGTGGTCGGTG
>VOFC01003424.1_pt1 | contig 14029 bp, 26 predicted proteins | sample 5384161 | NCBI WGS metagenome assembly VOFC01 (sample SAMN12384722, study PRJNA508395) | human gut metagenome | isolation source: healthy gut B | host: Homo sapiens | reverse complement strand
ATAGATTCCATCTTCTCTTTATTGACAGTTTAATAATCTGCATTTTCGAATTCCACAATATGAGGCAGTATTGAAATCGGTTATCATGATGCTGGTTTATTCTGTGCTTTTATCAGTAACCAACTACTGACTCGCTTTTTTCAATATTTTTGCATATGATAGTTGCGTTCTTGGTATACTCTTTGTCAATCCCATTATGCTGGCAATGGTCGTTTTAAATTTCGAACATTCTGCCTCCGTGCCAGCATGCAGGCCCCAACTACTCCAGCCTTGTCTTTTAGCTTGGAAACAGTCACCGTGGCGTCTTTGTTGACCAGATTCAATGAGTATTTCCTTATTGCCGTTTTGATTGGCTGCACTATATAGTCTCCTGTTGATGATAGTGTACCCCCGATTATTACTAGTTCCGGATTGAATATGCTTATTAATCCAGCTATTTGCCTTCCCAGTTTTTGGCCTATTTCTTCCACTATCTCAATGCATAGCAAGTCCTCTTTATTGACTGCGGTGATGATTTCATCCAAGGTGGGCGGATTTTCTGCAGTCCGTTTTGATAGTATGGAACTTTCTCCGCTACCGATTCTTTCCAACAGGATGCGGTGTAGTGCCGATCCTGAGGCTTCCGTTTCCAGGCATCCTTTTTTTGCCGCAGTGGCACAGTATTTCATTATCGAAAACATTTGTGTGCCCGAATTCTCCGGAAAATCCCGATTTTCCCGTGTATACCTTCCGTCTATGATGATGCCGATTCCGAGTCCCCAGCTTATGTTGACAAAGATGATGTCCTTTTCCCCTTTGACGCATCCTTGCATATGCTCTCCATAGGTCATGGCCCTTGTGTCGTTGTCTATGCAGACCGGGTATCCTATTTTTCATTCAGTACATCCGCCAAAGGACGCTCTGAAAGTTGAACATGCTGAAACTATATCCTGATTCCGATTTACTCTTCCGGAGATGTTGATGCAGATGTTCATTATCTTCATTGTCGTTGATTTCCGTTCCCTTTATGAAGTTTCGGATGAGTGCACACAGTTCTTCAAAGCTTCCGTGTATTTTCGAACTTGTATGGTATGTTCATCTTGATTTCCACCATATCCCCCTTGAAATTGATCAGTCCGATGTTTATGGCAAATTTCTTGAATGTCCACCCAATGAAGTATCCTGATTCCGGGTTGAGTCCGTATATAAGCTTGGATGGCGCCCTCTACTGGTCTCCAGTTTCCCGTAGTCGTTTATATAGTTGTCCTCACACATTTCATTGATGAATTTGGTGGTTGTGGGCACACTCAGATCGAGTTCCTTGGCCAAATCCACGGCAATAGTGGAGCTCCCATTATATATATAATGTGTGATGATCCTTTTTTAAGAGTGCATTCTTGCTCCCGGTTTCCATTTCTTTTTAATAAGTTCTGTTTCATATGTATGTATTTTTATATTTATTTACTCTATTTTTTGTTTTATTATATTAATAAATACGGATTTATTATTCTAAAATATTATGTATTTGATTTGTTATTATGTAAATTGTTTTGTAATTACGCGTTAATATATATTAATTGTAGGTTATATATTAATTAAATACTTTATTAAGTCTTGCAAATATAATAAATATATCTATATTTGCAGCGTGATAATGAATAATAACAATTAATATCTAAAACAATGAAAAACATAATTGATTTTTATCTTAAAAAGTGTATTCGATAGGTTTAATATATAATGGTTGATCTTAATTTTATTAATAATGAAAACACGCAGGGATTTTTTTAAAGAGGACCGCTTTGTTCGGTGCGTCTGCATTCATGGCCCCTTCATTGTTGGGGCGAGAGGGTGATGGGGATTGCTTCTTTTCTCAAGAGTCTGCCTCTTCCATGCTAGTTCCCATGGGCGATGCACTTAAAATTACCGGCACGTTCTTGGATGAGATATCCCATGATATCCCGCATCAGAATTGGGGGGAAAAGGAATGGGATCAGGATTTCCGGTATATGCAGAGTATTGGAATTGACACGGTCATAATGATCCGGTCGGGTTATCGCAAATTCATTACTTATCCTTCGGCGCATTTGCTGGGCAAAGGGTGTTATATGCCTTCCGTCGATTTGTTGGACATGTTCCTTCGGCTGGCGGGGAAATATCACATGAAGTTCTATTTTTGGTTTATATGATTCGGGCAAGTACTGGGATACCGGGTGACCTTTTTTCGTGGAGGTTGAGGATAAACAAGTATGTGATTGATGAGGTGTGGAGCAGGTACGGTGAGAAGTACAAGAGTTTCGGCGGATGGTATATCAGTTGTGAGATAAGCCGTAAGACGAAGGGTGCCATTGATGCCTTTCATGCGATGGGCAACAATGCAAGGATGTCTCCGGCGGTTTGCCGACTTTTATTTTCTCCGTGGATTGACGGGAAAAAGGCCGTGATGGGTACAGATAAGTTGACAAAGGAGAATGCGGTTTCTGTTCAGGAGCATGAAAAGGGAGTGGAATGAAATTTTCGATGGCATTCATGATGTGGTTGACGCCTGTGCTTTTCAAGACGGACACATTGACTACGACGAACTGGATGCTTTCTTTACGGTGAACAAAAAGTTGGCTGATAAGTATGGCATGAAATGTTGGACAAACGCTGAAACCTTTGATCGTGACATGCCCATCGACTTTTGCCTATTAAGTTTGACAAGTTACGGATGAAGCTGGAGGCTGCCAAGCGAGCGGTTATGACAAAGGCCATCACTTTTGAGTTTTCTCATTTTATGAGTCCCCAATCAGCATATTTGCAGGCAGGACACTTGTATAATAGGTATAAGGAATATTTCAATATTAAGTGATTATGAATTTTTATGCTCAGATTGTTTTGCAGTTGTTGTCTGTTCTTGGTTGTCTCAATCATGCAGGCTGCAATTTATCCAGATCCCGTTGAAGGCGTGGTGACCTGTAAAGGCAAAGGGCTTGCTGGTGTTGTGGTGACAGATGGTTTTGACGTGGTGCTGACTGATGCTCAGGGCCGTTATGAGTTGCCGCGCAACCGGGATGCTCGGTTTGTATATCTTTCCACGCCTGCAGGTTATCTGCCGCAAGAGGGTGGTGGGCATATCGCTTTCTTTTTTTCCCGCTTAAGAAAGGCCGTTTAAAGTATGATTTTGAATTGAAGAGGAATCTGAAAGATGATATGAAGCATGTGTTTATGGTACAGACTGATGTGCAAGTCAGCTGTCAGGAGCATTTAGACAGTTATCGTTCTTATGTAGGTAAGGCACGAGCCTTTATGGAAAAGTATGCCAAGGAGCGTGATGCCTTCGTGTTGGATTGTGGTGACATTGTGGGTAATACTCCTGGTTTATACCCAGATTACATTCAAGTGTCTGGCGGTCTGGGATTGCCTGTTTACCGTATCATAGGAAATCATGATATGGAAATGGGTGTACGTTCTTTTGAACATTCATACAAGACCTATGAGGACTATTTTGGTCCCATTTATTATTCTTTTTCAATCGTGGAAAGGCACATTATATTATACTAGACAATTGTTTTTATATCAATAGGGATTATCGTTATATAGGTTACATTGATGAACGTACACTGCAATGGATAGAGAAAAGATTTGGCTTTGGTGCCGAAAGATCATCTGGTATTTGTAATGATGCATATTCCTTCCAGCACTACCAAGGACATCAAGTTCAATGCCTTGCTACCCGACGAGACAAGCAATGCCAATAGTCTGTATGATTTGCTGAAAGACCATGAGGCACACCTCACATTACCGGACATACCCATGTGAACGGTAACGTGGTGTTTTCAACGACCAGTTAATGGAACACAATACAGCTGCTGTATGTGCAGGTTTTTTGGAAATCCATGCTTTGTTCTGACGGTACCCCCAAGGCTTTGGACTTTTATGAGGTAGATGGTAATCAGGTGAAGTGGCACTACAAAACGGTAGATTATCGCTGGAATACCAGTTTCAGGCTTATGCTCGGGTAGTTCGAAAGTTTCCCGAAGTGCTGGCCAATGTCTGGAATTGGGATGAGCAGTGGAAGGTAAGTGGTTCGAGAATGGTACTTGTATGGGTGAGATGACCCGTTGTGAAGGTTTGGATCAGCTGCTGTAGAAGCTTTTTCCGATCGTGAAAAGATGGGTGCACTCTGGGTGAATGCTTTTCCTACCAATCATTTGTTTAAGGCTGTTCCTAAAGATAAAAAAGGCTCGCATAGAAGTACTAGTGACCGATCGCTTCGGTACTGTTTATAAGCAACTTGTAAAAGAATAATTTGAATTTAATCGATAAATTTTATACTATGAAATCTTCGGTCAATATTGGTTATGTAGTTTTCTTGTCTGTTGTGGCTGCTTTGGGAGGATTTCTTTTCGGATATGATACAGCAGTCATTTCCGGTACCATTGCCAAGGTAACCGCTCAGTTTAATTTAGATACCATGTCGCAAAAAAGGGTGGTATGTGGGCTGTGCGTTGATAGGTTCTATTGTAGGAGTGCTCTTTGCTGGTATTTTAGAGTGACAAGCTTGGTCGTAAACGTACCATGATTCTGTCGGCCATACTTTTTTTCCATGTCTGCTATCGGTTGTGCCGTATGTACAGATTTCAATCAGTTGGTGGTTTTACCGTATTGTCGGAGGTGTAGGTATCGGTGTGGTTTTTCCATTGTATCCCCTCTTTATATATCCGAGGTGTCGGTAGCTCAGTATCGTGGACGCTTGGTATCACTTTATCAATTAGCGGTTACCATTGGCTTTTTAGGAGCTTATCTAATGAATTATCAGTTGCTTATGTATGCTGAGACCCATGCAGGACTGCCGATAGCTGGTTTAACTGGATTTTTGTGAATGAAGTATGGAGAGGAATGTTGGGAATGGAGACTTTGCCTGCTTTGCTGTTCTTTGCCATTGTCTTCTTTATTCCGGAAAGTCCGCGTTGGCTGATTGTCCGCAATCGTGAAAGAAGTGCGGTCAATATTTTTGGAGACATTTACAGCTCTTCCAAAAAGAAGCGTTGGTGCAATTGAACGAAACGAAGTCTGTTCTTACTTCCGAAACCAAATCAGAGTGGTCCTTGCTTTTGTCGCCGGGTATTATGAAAGCCGTTATTATCGGTGTATGTATAGCCATCCTCGGACAGTTTATGGGAGTGAATGCAGTCTTGTATTATGGTCCTTCCATCTTTGAAGGGCTGGCCTTTCCGGTGGCGATTCCTTGTTCTATCAGGTGTTGGTGGGGCTGGTCAATACCCTGACTACTGTACTGGCTCTTGCCATTATTGATAAAGTGGGTCGTAAGAAATTGGTGTGTTACGGTGTTTCAGGCATGATTCTTTCATTGGTATTGATTGCAGGCTTTTATTTTATTGCCGGAGAATCATGGGGCATTTCAAGCCTATTCCTGCTAGTTTTCCTTTTTTGTTCTATGTGTTTTGCTGTGCGGTTTCCATTTGCGCAGTCGTGTTTGTATTGCTTTCCGAAATGTATCCAATCCGGGTGCGTGGGCTGGCCATGTCCATTGCCGGTTTTGCATTGTGGATAGGTACGTACCTGATCGGACAGCTAACCCCCCCTGGATGCTCCAAATCTCACCCCCGCCGGAACATTCTTCCTGTTTGCTGCCATGTGTATTCCCTACATGCTGATAGTTTGGAAACTCGTGCCGGAGACCACAGGAAAGTCACTGGAAGAGATTGAACGTTATTGGATGAAAATAAAAAATTGACCTTAATAATAGATATGATGAAAGTTAGAAAAATTTTTATTGAGTGGTTGTTTGGTGGCAACTTTATGCTCATGTGGTGGTTCTCAAAAGGAGAATTTGAATCTTACTCTATCAAAAGATGCTCTGTTTGATAAAGTAAAAGGTGCTTGGGCCGGTCAGGTTATCGGCTGTACGTATGGGAGGTCCTACAGAGTTCCGCTATCTGTCTACTATGATTCCGGATTCTGTGGTTATACCATGGGGAAATGGGAAATCAAGAAAATGGTTTGATGGTGGTGGCGGTGGTCTTTATGACGATGTATATGTCGACCTGACTTTTGTGGAGACTTTTGAAAGATGCGGTTTGGATGCTCCGGCCGATTCTTTTTGCCACAGCCTTTTTGGCTAAAGAATACCCTTTGTGTCATGCAAATCAGATGGCTCGTTATAACCTGTTGCAAGGTTTGTCCCCCATGCCAGTGGATATTGGAAAAACAATCCTCATGCCAATTGTTTGGATTTTCAGATTGAAGCTGACTTTGCAGGTATTATGTCGCCGGGTATGGTGAATAGTGCTACTGAAATTTGCGATCGTGTAGACACATCATGGCGTTGGCGATGGCTGGTATGGCGGTGTATACGTAGCTGCCATGTATTCTTTAGCTTATGTAAGTGATGATATTGAGTATGTCGTGACGGAGGCGTTGAAAGCGATCCCTCAGCAAAGTCGTTTTTATGCATGCATGACCGATGTTATAAACTGGCACAAACAATATCAGATGATTGGAAAAATGTTGGGAAGAAATTGAGAAAAAAATGGGGAACAATGATATTGCTTGCCCAGATGGGGTTGAGATGCCTTTTAATATTGAAACCTTATGTAAACGGAGCCTATATCATTTTGGGATTGCTTTACGGTCAGGGCGACTTTGAAAACAATTGATATTTCTACACGTGCAGGACAGGATTCCGACTGTAATCCGGCTTCTTCCGGGGGATTTTGGGAACCATGCTTGGCTATAATCGCCTTCGAGAAATTCATAATAAGAAATGACAATAGTTGAAGATATGCCTTTCAATAATACAGTGAGCGCTTTTAATAAAGGATGTGAGTTGAGTTACGGGCACAGGCTTTACAGATGATAGAAAGAAACGGTGGAAAAGTGGGTGAGAATGAAGTTAAAATTAACTTTCAGAAGCCTGTTCCCTGCTAAATTGGAAATCAGCTTTGAAGGTTTGAAACTTGATAAGAAGGTGACTGTGGATAATTGGATTGCTAATTTCCCGACTGTGGAATTTGAAGGTGTGGGGCTGTCATTAAAGGAGAACTCAAGGGTGAGAATGTGCCCGAAGATTATGTTGCAGAGTTAGAAGTATATTTCAATGATAAATTGGTAGAAGTCTGCAAGTTACCGTTGAAGTATAACCATCGCAAGCATGAGTTGTTCTTTTAATTATGTACAGTCTTATGGCAAATATACCGTGACTTGTAAATGGGCTAAATCCCCGTTGAAGGGAAGCAGATATTTGGGTAAGAGATGTAATTTCTTATACAACAGATAAATAAGTGTGAATGTAAAGGGCTGGTTTATATGCATGCCGGATAAAAAAAACGTTTCCAGTTCTCATTAAAAAAGAATGAAGTGATGGATTTGAAGAAACTAGCAGATCAATACAAGGATGAACTCTTGGATAATGTTCTTCCTTTCTGGTTGAATCATTCCCAAGACACCGAATATGGTGGCTATTTTACCTGTCTGGACCGGGAAGGGAAGGTTTTTGATACGGACAAGTTCATTTGGCTACAGGGACGTGAGGTATGGTTGTTCTCTATGCTTTACAACAAGGTGGAGAAACGTAAGGAATGGCTGGATTGTGCCGTTCAAGGTGGTGAGTTTTTAAAAAAATACGGTCATGATGGGGACTATAACTGGTATTTTTCTTTGATCGTACAGGACGTCCCTTGGTGGAGCCTTATAATATCTTCTCATACACTTTTTTGCAACGATGGCATTCGGGCAACTGAGTTTGGCCACCGGTAATCAAGAATATGCTGACATTGCTAAGAAGACCTTTGACATTATTTTCGAAAGTAGATAATCCGAAAGGTAAATGGAATAAACTTCATCCGGGAACAAGAGATCTTAAAGGACTTTGCTTTGCCTATGATCCTATGTAACTTGGCTTATGGAAATAGAGCATTTGCTTGACGAGGATTTTTGGAACAAGACGATGGATACTTGTATCCATGAAGTTATGGAAGTCTTTTTCGTCCGGAACTTGGAGGCATTATTGTAGAGAGTGAATGGCGAAATAGAGAATTTGGTAGACTGTTTTGAAGGACGTCAGGTTACCCGGGGCATGCCATTGAAGCCATGTGGTTTATAATGGATTTAGGGAAACGCCTGAAACCGTCCGGAATTAGATCGAAAAGGCGAAGAACATCTCTGACGATGCTTGGATTATGGTTGGGACAAAGAATATGGCGGTATCTACTATTTCATGGATCGTAAAGGATGTCCACCCCAACAATTGGAATGGGATCAGAAACTCTGGTGGGTTCATATTGAAACTCTGATTTCATTGCTCAAAGGCTATCAACTGACCGGAGACGAAAAATGTTTGAGTGGTTTGAAAAAAAGGTACATGGTTATGTATGGACGCATTTCAAGGATCAATGAATATCCGGAATGGTTTGGCTATTTGAATCGTAGAGGTGAAGTTCTGTTGCCTCTGAAAGGTGGAAAGTGGAAAGGATGTTTCCATGTACCAAGAGGGTTATATCAATGCTGGAAGATCTTGGAAGAGATTGTTCTGGATAAACAATATTAAAACTAATTCAATTGTTCGATTTTAAATTCTAGTTAAAATGAAAAACAAGTATTTTTGTTGGCTGTTCTTGTTGTTCACTTTGGTAAGTTTAGGTGCAAGTGCCCAAGTGAAGGTAGAGGGGTAGTGTGTTCGACGAGATGGATAATCCGTTGATAGGTGTATCTGTTTTTACAGAGAATCGCAAGACTGGTGCAGTGACAGATGTGGATGGTCATTTTACGATTACTGTGCCCAATACTAAAGTGTCATTAACCTTTTCTTATGTAGGATATACTACTCAAAAGATTGCTCTGAAAGATAGAAAGCTTTTGAAAGTGGTTTTGAAAGAGGATACCGGAATTGTTGGATGAAGTTGTCGTAGTAGGCTATGGTGCACAGAAAAAAATCAGTGTAACAGGTTCTATTGCTCAAGTGGGTAACAAAGAGTTGAAGAAGGCTCCAAGCGGGACACTTTCTAATATGTTAGCTGGACGTATTCCGGGGTTGATTGCTAAACAAAGCAGTGGACAGCCTGGGCAGGATGGTTCAAATCTTTATATTCGTGGTACAAGTGCTGGTGACGGTAACGCTTTGGTAGTAGTGGATGGTGTGATACAAGATTATTTTCCCTCTTTTCTCCAGATGAAGTAGAATCAGTTACTATTTTGAAGGATGCCACAGCTGCTGCCGTGTATGGCGGCGTGCTGCTGCCGGTGTAATTTTGGTAACGACAAAACGTGGTACTGTACAAAAAAACCGACTGTAACGTTGAATTCTTCCGTTACGTTGAGCCAGAATACTAATTTTCCGAAATTTTTTGAATGGTCCGGATTATGCCTATTGGTATAATAAAGCTCAGTTGATGGATGGTGTAGCTGAGGAGAATTTTACGTTTTCTCCCGAAGATATTGAACGTATAAATAATCCTGGAGAGAAATGAAGAGATCTATGGTAATACAGACTGGTTTGATTTGCTTTTTAAAAATGTAGCTCCTACATATACGAATACGGTTTCTGTTTTCTGGTGGTAATGAGCGTATCAAGTTCTTTGCTTCTTTGGGAGCTTATAATCAGGAAGGTATTGTCGAAAACACATCTTATGATAAGTATAATTTCCGTTCAAACTTGGATGCTAAGGTAACTAATAATATTGATTTTTCTTTGAATTTATCTGGGTTTGTAGATGACCAGCGTTCACCGGGTGCTTCTGTTGGTCCGAATGCTTATGCGGGAGTATTCCAACAAGCGATGTTGTCTTATCCTTATTTGAGGCCTTATACCAAAGACGGTATGCCTATAGCAAGTCAAAATACAGCAGGTAATGGTAATAATAACCCTTTAGGTGCCAGAGACTTGTCTGGATATCAATCAAGTAAGACTACTAAGTTTCAAGGTGATATTTCTTTATGTTATAAGTTGCCTATCAAGGGGCTTTCAGCAAAAATTGGATGCTGCTTTTTTGAAGAGTCATTCAATGAGGAAAGCTGCAATGACACCGTATAATGTTTATTCTTGGAATCAAACGACACATCAGGGTAATGTTGAAAAAGGGCGTATCTGTTCAATGGCATCTGTGTCTCACACTGGTACGGTTCCCAGCAGCGTTATACGATAAGACCTACCATTGAATATGCTAATAAATTTGGTAAGCACGATGTCTCAGGTTTGTTCTTGTATGAATATGCCAGAGAAGATTATGAAGGAATATCTGCTGGACGGGAGGATTTTCCGATTACAGATATAATGGATATGAGTTACGGTTTTGAAAGTCAGCGAAAATTTAGTCAAGGGCAGTCATAGTAATGACAAAACGTGCAGGCTATGTTATGCGTTTTAATTATGCTTATGATGAAAAGTATCTGCTTGAGTTTACAGGACGTGGATGCTTCTACTGCACTTCCGGCTCAAACCGTTGGGGCTTTTTCCCTGCCGTTTCTGTCGGTTGGCGAAATTTCTCAAGAAGATTTCTTTTAAAGAAGCCGTTCCTTTTATGGATAATTTAAAGATTCGTGCTTCTATAGGACGTTTAGGTAGTGATCGTGCTATTGAGAGCACTATGACTTATTTTTCTACAGCAACCTTATCTGCTGACCCCCGTAGTCGTATTTGGTACCAATGCTTTGAAAGATATAGGTATGAGTGGGCCTATTTGTCCGGATTTTGAAATGGCAATTGACTGATACCTATAATATTGGTGTTGAGTCTAATATGTGGAATGGCCTATTGGGGCTTGAATTGGATGTATTCTACATGAAGACCACTCGTTCTCTGGAAGGTCAGTCTGGGAAATTTCCACCTTCTTTAGGCAGTTACTTCCCGGGATATATTAACTATGGTTCACATGACAATCGTGGTTTTGAATTGGTATTGTTCACGCAATCATAATAAAATTCGAGATTTTAATTATCATGTACGAGGCAACTTGTCATGGGCTCGTAACAAAATCTTGAAAGTTACAGAAGATGCTAATGTGCCGATTTTATAAACGTGCTACAGGTGGTCCGATGGGACGCTATTTGGGATTCGTTGCAGAAGGATTTATTTCAATCGGAAGAAGAAATAGCTCACAGCGCTTTGTTTGAAGGGTCTACAAATAAAAACCAGGTGATATTAAATTGAAAGACATTAACGGTGATGGAAAGATTACTTGGGATCAAGATATGGTACCCATTGGTCGTGTAGTATTCCGGAAATGGTATTTGGATTAAATTTAGGAGCTGAATGGAAGGGATTTGATTTCAGTATGTTCTGGCAGGAGAGCTCTATGTTCGATGAATTTATGCGGTATTTATGATAGTGGAATTCGTGACGATACGTTCTATACACGTCCGTTTTATGCTGATGGAAATACCCCTTATTATTTGGTGGAAGGCAGTTCTTGGCGTCCTGATAATCCCAATGCAAAATTTCCTCGTTTAGGGATTGAGGCTCGCGATAATGGTGGAAAATTTCTCTTCTTGGTGGGTAAAAGATGGTACATATTTACGTTTGAAATCAGTTCAGTTAGGTTATACACTTCCTAAGAAATTGACGGAAAAGGCTGGATTTAGAACTATTCGTGCTTATGTGAGTGGTGGTAATTTGCTGACTATTTGTGGACTGGGATTATATGGATCCTGAAATGCCAGTGTAAATCAGGGATACTATCCTCAACAGCGTACGTATGAATTTGGATTAAATGTAACTTTCTAAAAAATTTAATCAGATGAAATCTATAAAGAAAATATTAACGGTATTCACTTCTACTTGTTTCATATTGCAGTTGTGATATTGATCCAACATAACATCTTCATATCCTTCTGATATTATTTGGTCGAATGAATCTAACTTGATTACTTATATCAATGGTTATTATTCATTGGTGGGTGGTTATTATGGACTTGGAGGTGAAGCTTGTACTGATATGTTGAAGCAGAATAATCCTGTATCTGATTATAATCAATTCGTTTTGGTTCGATGCCTATAACAACTACTAGTAATATGTTTGATACTTGGGGGGGAGCCACTCCCTCACAATTGTCTTTGACTCGTTTTTTGGAAAATCTAGAAAAGAATCGAACTAATTTTTCAGACTCGATTGCTACACTTTTGCTGAAGCACAAGTCCGCTTTTTCCGTGGTGTAACTTGTTTTAATTTAGCTAAATGCTATGGTGGGCAATATATAATCTATGGACAACTTCCTGTGTTAGGTGAGAAAAATCATCCGCTTTGTTCTTCTCAAGAAGGTTGGGATTTTTATTTATGAGGATTTGAGGTTTGCCGCCGAACATTTGCCTACAAAAGATAAAGTGGAATTGGGATGCTTGAGCAGTGGTGCTGCTTATGGTATGTTGGCTCGTGCTATGTTATATGCTGAACGTTGGAAAGAAGCTTCTGATGCAGCAGCTCAGGTAATGAACCAAGATTATGAGCTATATGAAGATTACGGTAAACTGTTTACCAATTCGCGTTTGGTGCCGGTTGAAAATAAAAAAGTGTCATAGAATTCGGATATCTGAAGGATAAGTTCACTTATTCTTTTGATTATTTCAATTGTCCGCCCAGTGATGGTGGTTATGCTGAGATTTCTCCTACAGAAGATTTGGTTTCTTCTTATCAAATGGCTGATGGTAGTGAATTTGATTGGGATAATCCTGAGATGGCTGCTAATCCTTATGAAGGGCGTGAGCCGCGTTTTTATGCAACAATCTTGTATAACGGTTGTCAATGGAAAGGGGAAACTTTATATATACTTATGAGGGTAGTAAGGATGGTTTTGGCTTGGGAGGAGGTATCACTACCAGTACAGTACATGCGTAAGTTGATGAAAGAAGCCATTCAACCCAAAGGCACGAGTTTTTACTGGTCAGGAGAGTTTATTTTATGCGTTATGCAAGTGCTGTTAATTTGTGCAGAGGCCATGGCGATGCAGGATAAGTTGCCGGAGGCTTTAGATGCTTTAAATCAGGTCAGGAGAAGAGCTGGTTTACTAAAGGATTTAACGGCTGCTACCCAAAACAGAATTCATGAAATTATTTCGCCATGAGAGAAAGATTGAACTGGCTTTTGAAGGCCATCGTTTTTGGGATCTTCGCCGTTGGGGGCTGCACTACTGTACTGAACGGTACAAGTATGCATGAGGAAGCCGATTGTCGGTGGATAATGAATTTACATATTTAGTTGTAGATATTGATGGCGGCAAGACCCGTGTTTGGGAAGAACGTTATGCCAGATTCCCTATACCCCTGGTGAAATAGAACAGAACAAGAAGTTCAACAGTTTGATGAATGAAGTAAAAAATCAATTTATTTGCTGAATGTATTAACTTGAAAATAAAAAAAATTAAATCCATGGTTAAGTAAATTATCAGTAATCGTTTTTTTGTTTGGAGCTACATTGGCATCGTGTGAGTCTCCTGGATTATGAAACAGGCCGTACTGCTCAAGTGAACGGACTGGTGAGTGTTACCATACAGATTCCGGGGAAATCCATCGAAATTTGCAGCCACCAAGACTGGACCTTATGAAGAAAATGAAGAGATTATTGTTAAGGTAACCTACGACAGATAAAACCCCGTTAGATCTAACACGTCTTATCTGCATGGTGAATGTAGAACACAATTGTTATGTTACTCCTGCGGTTGGTGGTGAGATGGATTTTACAAATCCTTATCCTATAACGGTAGTGGATGCATTGGGAAATAAGCATCATAACACGATTCGTGTAGTGCCTACTCCTCCGAAGACTAAATATGCTAAATTATGGGAGAAAAATGCCGCTTTACTGAATATGTCATCTAATACTACCGGTTTGGCTTTCTATCAGAACTACTTGGCTATTCAAGAGTACAAAATGCTCTATTAAATTGTATGATAGAAATAGCGGTGAGTTTGTGAAGGAAACCCTGCAGCAAGTACCTTTATGATGAGAGCTCGTACAAAGATGATGCCGGTCATTTGATTACAAACCGTGAAAATGTTTATGGTGCAGGATTTATGGTCTATTATCGAGAAGCAATACGTAACTGGAACGAAGCATAC
>VOFC01000289.1_pt1:0-10000 | contig 14039 bp, 17 predicted proteins | sample 5384161 | NCBI WGS metagenome assembly VOFC01 (sample SAMN12384722, study PRJNA508395) | human gut metagenome | isolation source: healthy gut B | host: Homo sapiens | reverse complement strand
GATAATTGCCTTTATATTGATGGTCTTATATGAAATATATTGATTAAGTATTTTAAGAGCGATAGAACGATGCAGGATATGTACAGTAGTTTAATTGGAATTCCTGTTGCAGGAGCTACATTACCTGTATTCGCATTTTTGTTATTAGTCTATATGGAAATAGCATATTAATGATTCTAGCTACTGTAATACTTGGCATTGGGCATATTGGAATACACTTAAACCATTACAAGAAATCTGTAACCGAAAAAGTGCATATAAAGAAGAAAGTTCTTAAAATCATTTCAATATTTATAGGAATAATTGTTGTACATTCTTCGGCAAGCCTTGCGTATAAAACTTATCAATTGAATGAACTTGAAAAAAATGAGTTTGTCAGATATGATTGAATATGTAACAAAAAATGATGATAATACTAAAATATCTGTTGCTGTAATTAAAGATGGAAAAGTTGAATATAAGATATATGGCACAAATATGGAAGAGGAAAAACAGATATACGATTATGAGATAGGTTCAATTAGCAAAACTTATGTTTCGTTATTATTGTCAAAAGCTGTAGAGGATAATAAAATTAATATGAACGACTCTATAAATAAATACTTGAGCTTGATAACGATAAATATTATCCGACAATAGAAAGACTTGTAACACATACTTCAGGATATAACGCATATTATTTTGCCCCCAAAATGATTGCTAATAAGTTTAGTCAGGATAATGATTTTTACGGCATTAGCAAAAAGGATATTTTGAATAAAATTGATAGTATCAAGTTAAAAGATAAAGATTACGAATTTGAATATTCTAATTTTGGAATTTCTGTTTTAGGGCTTGTTTTAGAAAAAAGTATATGACAAGGATTTTACAGCTTTAATGAATGAGTTCATAACAGAAGAAATCGGAATAAAAAATACGAAGGTTGCGATTTGTGAGGGTAATTTAGGTAACTATTGGAATTGGAAGAAGGATGACGGCTATATACCTGCCGGAGCGATAATTTCAAATATAGAAGATATGGCTGAATATTTACAGATGTATCTGAATAGCGATGAGCAATATGTAGTTAATACATATGCTCCTAAAAAAGAAATACATGTCGATAACTATATGTACAACAAATTAGGCATAAATATGGACAAAGTTGGAATGGCTTGGATGATAGATTCAGAAAACAATTTTGTATGGCATAATGGTGCTACGAGTAACTTCAATAGTTATATTGCATTTATTAAAGAAAAGAATATAGGAGTTGTGGTTTTATCAAATTTAAGTCTTAATAAAAAAATCCCTGCAACTGTCATTGGCGGGAAAATGATGCAAGAATTGTGCGGTAATTGACAAAATGGATAAATAACAAAACAAGCGACAGAGAATTATTCTGTCGCTTATTTTTTTAATCATATTCAGGTGTAAAAACATTAGTTGACAAAATTAACTTTATGCGTTACTATGAAAATGTAGAAATTGCACAAAGCACAAAAAAGACAGTTTATAGATAAAGGAGGTAATTAATTATGAAAAAAGCATTTTTATTGTTTCTTATGTTAATAATAGCTTGTTTTATTATCATCGGCTGTAAAGACTCTTCAAATAACACCAATAATTCGAGTAATGCAAATGTTGGAGTGTTAAGAGATTATCTGTGAATTTGGAAAAGAACTATAGCGTTCCCGATTCTGGCAGCAATGTAATTGAACTTGCTTCAACACCTGATGAACTTTTTCCTCATTCTAACAGCTTCAGCATTGAAATGGAAAAAAAAGATGCGGCTGGCTACCGTGCCTTTAACCTTAATTATTATTGTAGGAGATGATATCATGTCAATAAATCAAATTATCATTGTAATTTTTATCTTTGTGATATTTTTGACTTGTTTTCTTGCGATTCTTATTACTAAAAAAAAAACACAAGCTAAATGAGGTGCAAATAAAAAGCTCAAAATTTGGCTTATAAAATAGCATTTATTTTTTCTTTTTTTTATAACATTCTCTTATTTATCTTAAATGTGTTAAATATTCAAATAGCATCATTTAAAATACAAATAATGATAGGACTGCTTTTTAACTTCTATTATTTTAATAGGTATTTGCGTATTCAAAAATACTTTTATATTTCCCAATAAACACGGAAATCTTCACTTGGTATCTGCAGGCGGTATGTCTGTAATTTGTAGTATTTATGGAATTATGAAGAATGATCAAGCTGATATGATTTTCTTAGAACAAGGAAAATTAAATGATGATATTATTTATCTTCTCATAGGTCTTTGGGGTTTAAGCCTATTGATGATTTTCTTTATAAAACTCATCATCGACAGAATATTTGATAATAGAAAAAAAGAAATTAACCGATATGAATGATACAAGTTTATGATTAATATTACAGATTTGGATTGTGATGAAAACTATTAGGCAGTGACTAGTTTCTACCTTATGAGTCCCCAAGATATGTTGTTCATATTATATTTGCCCAAATTGGATCATTAATATATAATCAACTTGTTTTGAATATATATAGGTTTCTGTATTTATTCTGGTTCAATGTCAATAGTTGGGGTAACCCGAAAAAATAGAATATATGATAATTACAAGCGACAGGAATTAAGCTGTCGCTTATTTTTTAATCATATTAAGGTGTAAAAACATTAGTTGACAAAATTAACTTTATGCGTTACTATGAAAATGTAGAAATTACACAAATCACAAAAATACAGTTTATAGATAAAGGCGGTAATTAATTATGAAAAAAAGCATTTTTATTGTTCCTTATGTTAATAATAGCTTGTTTTATTATCATCGGCTGTAAAGACTCTTCAAATAACACCAATAATTCGAGTAATGCAAATGTTGGAGTGTTAAGAGATTTATCTGTGAATTTGGAAAAAGAACTATAGCGTTCCCGATTCTGACAGCAATGTAATTGAACTTGCTTCAACACCTGATGAACTTTATCAAAATGACCTTAAGAAATTAATATCAATATCGGATGATGTGATCCGTGTAACAGTTCAAAATGTAGCTTATACAAGCTATGAAGGCGTTGCTTGGACAAAATTAGATGTCCTGATAACTGATACATTAAAAGGAGATTTAAAAGTCGGAGATGTAATATCAGTATTTAATTTGGGTGGATATATTCCGCTTAGTGAACATATTGAAGGACATAATGATGCGTTTCGATTTAAAAATTTAAGTGCAGAGGAAATTAAAACGACTTTTCTTAAAGAAACAATTGACGGTGAAAAAACGGTTCAAAAAGTCGGATGATTTGATACTGTGTTTAGTTCAAACTCCTAAGAATAGTCCGTTGCCGAACGGTGCATATGAAAGAGTTTCTTATACAGGTCAGTTATATGCTGATGGCGACAATAAATTCGTTCAGTTGATTACTGACAGTTCCGAAACAACAGAGAAAACATATTCCTATGACGATATCAAGAAAATGACAGAATAGGAAAAGTTATAAAATAAATAGCGATAATCATAGCGTGTAATGGTAGCACTACAATAATATTAGGCTTAATTTCAATAGTTCTGACAACCCGAAAAAATAGAATATATGATAATTACAAGCGACAGGAATTATGCTGTCGCTTGTTTGGCTGTTAAAATACAAACCATACTATTTAATTTTGAATTGAATTTAATTGAGAGGTGCTATATAATTAATATCAGAGTAATAAAACATTAAAATTCTGAATTTAAAGGGTGATTATTATGCCGTTGCAGATTGTTCGGAATGATATAACTAAGATGAAATGTGACGCAATTGTTAATGCGGCGAACAGTTCGTTGCTTGGCGGAGGCGGTGTTGACGGTGCGATTCACCGTGCGGCGGGGAACGAATTGCTTAATGAATGCAGAAAACTTGGCGGTTGCAGAACGGGTGAGGCGAAAATTACGGGTGCGTACAAACTGCCCTGCAAGTATGTTATTCATACGGTCGGCCCTGTATGGCAAGGCGGAAATTATCATGAGAAAGAACTGCTTTCGTCATGTTATCGTAACTCGTTGCAGCTTGCAAAGGCTTATGAATGCGAATCGGTTGCCTTTCCTTTGATTTCATCGGGGGTTTACGGCTATCCGAAAGAACAGGCATTACAGGTGGCAATCAACGAAATCTGTAAATTTCTTGCAGACAACGATATGCTTGTTTATATTGTTGTGTTTGACAAAGACGGATTCCGTGTCAGCAAAAAAGCTTGTTCGTGATATTGCCGAATACATTGACGAACACTATGTTGAAACGCACTATTCCGAAAACCGCAGTCGTGGATTATCCCGTCTTTTAAGACAGCCGGAGACTTATCCAATGCAAACCGCAGCTTTGAATTTAGCTGATGTTGTAAATCAGCTTGATGAAAGCTTTTCTCAGATGCTTTTGCGTAAAATTGACGAAAAAGGTCTTACGGATTCTCAGTGTTATAAAAAGGCGAATGTTGACCGCAAGCTGTTTTCTAAAATAAGAAACAATGTCAACTATAAACCTAAGAAAACTACCGCAATTGCCTTTGCCGTTGCACTTGAACTGTCGCTTGATGAAACTAAAGAAATGCTCCAAAAGGCCGGCTATGCACTTTCGCACTCGAATAAATTTGATGTTATCATTGAATATTTTATTCAAAAGGGCGAGTATGATATTTTTACTGTAAACGAGGCTTTATTTGAATTTGACCAAGTTTTGTTGGGTCAGTAAATGTCGCATTTCAGGCGACCATATGTTATCCCGAAAGTTGTATGATTAAGTCAAGATAAAAACTTAATTGCTTTTGGAGGTAACAACTATGAAAAACAACATTACAGAATTGGTATTCATTCTTGACAGAAGCGGTTCAATGTCAGGACTTGAACAGGACACAATCGGCGGATTTAATTCGCTCATTGAAAAGCAACGCAGACAGAACGGCAAGTGCTATGTTTCAACCGTATTGTTTGATCACGAAACCGAGGTTCTTCACGACAGGGTTGAATTGTCTGAAATTTCAAAAATGACTGAAAACGATTATACGGTTCGTGGCTCAACTGCACTCATTGACGCTATCGGCGGTGCAATTCATCACATTGGCAACATTCATAAGTATGCAAGAGAAGAAGATGTTCCCGAACACACCTTGTTTGTGATTATGACCGACGGAATGGAGAACGCAAGCCGTATCTATTCAAGCAATAAGGTCAAGAAAATGATTGAGCGTCAGAAAAAAATCGCTACGGCTGGGAATTTCTTTTTTATCGGAGCTAACATTGATTCCGTTGAAACCGCCAAGCATTTCGGAATCAATTCCGACCGCTCCGTTAATTATCACGCTGACGGTCAGGGTACGGCTGTTGTTTTTTTGACGCAGTATCGAAAACCGTGTGCAATTTCAGAAAAAAAGCAGACCGCTTTCATCGTCTTGGAGCGATGAGATAGACAAGGACTACGAAAGCAGAAAATAAGAGGCAAATTAGTTTTAATTTCTGCATTTATACCATAAACAAAAGACCTATATTTACTTTAGAATAAGTAAATATAGGTCAAATTTATTGAAGTCACATTGGAAAGAATCAATCTTTTTATACTTGAAATTACTTTTAATGCATTTTGGCATTTTTGTGAGTTCATTTTTTACAAACCAAATTTTATGATTTGTGTCAACTTTGTCTGCAATTTCATTTTTGTTTATACATTCAACATTTTCAAATGCCTCAAACCAGTTTTCTTTGTAGGTGCAAAGGTGGGTGTTGTTCGGATAATAATACGACATAATTCCGAATGCACTGTCGCAGTAAACAAAAGTGTCTGATTCTGACTGTTGAGAACTGAATCTTTCACGAAAATTTGTCATTGACGGATTATATTCAAACAATCCTGTTGCAACAAGACAGCCGATATTTACAACGCAAAGCAGGGTGCATATTACTTTGCTCGGCTTTGGCTTTATATCTTTTACGCCGAAAGCAACGAGAATTGCAAAGATACCGAGAATTACAACGCTGTATCTTGCAATGTAAAACGGGCGTATAAAAACGGTTACGAACAACCCGATTATTTGAATCCCCATAACGCAGACATCTGCGAAAAATTATACACAATTTTCGGTTGCTCTTTTTCATAAGAACAAGTGCAGATACTGCTATGCCCGATATGAATACAATTACAGACAACGGTTCAACTCCGCTGAGCCAAAAATTACTTGAGGCTGATTTTGTTTGATTTAAAAGAGGAATTATCCAAAATGAATATCCTGCCACCATAATAAGGTCTGCAATAATAACACGCTTGAACAAATTTCTGTCTTTAATGAGCAGATATATATTTGCAAAAGCAAAGATAATTGCAACTGCAAGAAGTGCGTAGATGTGATTGTATGCAGCCCCAAGTCCTGCTATAGCAAATAAAATGCAGTGATGAAACTTTTGTTTGCTATAAAAAAGCAGGGACTCAATAAAGCATAATGTAACAAAAAAAATATGCTCCATGAGTATGACCTTTGCTGAACGCTGAAATAGAGCATCATTGGCACAGCTCCGACAGTCAGCATATAAATTATTGATGTTTTACTGCCGTAGTGCTTTTTTATGATTGTGCATCCCAAAAACAGCGTTGCAATGTAACCGATTGCCGAAAATATTTTTGTTGCTGTTATTGAGTATCCAAAGATGCAACAAAATGTTTTCAGCGACAAAAAATACAGCGGTGGGTGCATATCGGATTTCAGAATATTGATTATGTCTGAATAATTGTGCTGAATCAGCGACAGCGTGTACGCCTCGTCAAACCATATATTGTCATTAAATATAAGTGTCAGGGAAAACAATGACAAAACGGCAAATATGATATATACCGTATGATTTGCTCTGACTTTTAATTTGTGCATCATAATATCTCCGTTTCTGAGTTTATAGGATAATTTTACCATTACAGGGCTATAAATTCAAGATTAACGGAAAACGGTCTGTCTGTGATAAGTGTTTTACACACCTGAAAAGGGCGCTGACCGGTAGTATGGGCTTATAGCCCTAGAGCAAACCACCCGTTGGACGGGTGGTTTTTATTGCATAATTATATTGTCTTTGAAAAATTCCTCAATAAAATTCTTCATTTTCTTATATTGTCGATTAAGCTTTGTGAATATTAAAATCCACACACCTGCAAACAGTAATATCGGAACAATTGAGAATATCAGCGATGCCAAGTTTTCATTACAAAAATAATCGTATATTGAAAGACCTGCCAAAAACAGCACGAAAATCATAAAAGGTATCGGTAAAAGCAGATATTTCAATGATTTCATTTTTAATGTCAGAACCGAGCCGTTTGCTGAGTTTTCAACAGTTCCGTCAAAATCGGGAGATTGGTTGTCAGGTCCGCCAAATGGGTGATTTTTTGAAAGATGAATTGTGAGTTTGTTCGCAAAAAAATTGCCTGCAATTTTTGGTGTATCGGGTTTTGTATTGCCCAAAGCCTTCATTCTTAAAGCGTTAGAAACCTGATTGGCAGAAATGTTCATTTTGTAGGAAAATGATTTAATGCAGTTGAACATAACAATTCTCCTTTAAATTACTGTTCTTTCAGAACACCGTTGCGGTAGGCGCAGAGGAGCATTGAAAGTCCTTCAATGCGGTTACGGATTGTCTGACCGTCATCGGTTTGTGCAACACGGATTCGGTTTTCCGAGGTGTCAAAAACTTTTGTTGTTGAGAGAATGTCCTTGTTTGATTTGATTGCGTTGTCAATTCCCCGCAAAGGGTTCGTGGGTGACAATTCGCATACCGTAGGAATTATAGACAAGCGTGTAGCCCGCCGTGCCTGTTTTGTCCTGATATGCTCTGCAAAATCCGCCGTCAATCACAATCAGCTTGCCGTTAGCCTTTATCGGACTTTCGCCCTTTTTTGCGGATAACGGGAACATGACCGTTGATTATGTGACCGTGATTTTCCGAAAGACCGAATTCTTTCAAAATCTTCACGCAGGCGTCTTCATCGTGATAGAGCGTGTAGTAATGGTTGCGTGTTTCCGTGTGGGTTTCGGAATCGTCAATAAAGAAACGCTCAAACGAACACATCTTTTCTCTGCCGAAAAGCGGTGAATGTTTTCCGCACCAGAGATACCACATATAGTCGTTGCCCTTTTGCCTTTCGGGAGAATTTTCGGGGGCAGAGTGTCCCTGACGAACAATCTTTTCAAGCTCATCAAGCAATGCTTTTCCCGAAAGCACACAGCTGCCCGTGTCAAATTCCATAAAACTGCCGTCCTTATTCATCGGAATACAGCCGTGGAGCAAAAGATTGTTGTTGCAACACTTGTACATTCCGCCCTTGGCAAACAGAAAATCAATGTGTCTTTTCAGCTTTTCACTTGCCATAAAGGCATTTTTTAAGCTGTTCCATAACCCGTTTTTCCGTCTTAGTCAGTTCATACGGATAGTCATGGTCAACTGTGGGGAAGAAGGTGTCGGAAATCGGATACTTCTTTTCGCCGACAGTTACGGTCGCATTTTCAAAATCAATCTTGTCAAGCAATCGCCTGTCGCTCATATTAAAGTTAGGATTGCGGCTGACAAGCTGACCCTCAAGCTTAAAGAGAATAACGGCAATCGCCTTGTGCATATCGGCAACCAGCAACGGATCGTTTGAGGTGTAGGGCGAATCCGCAAAAGGACCTTTCGGCATAAAGCGTTCAACATTTCCGCCGCCGTAAACATCCTTTGCAAAAAGCGAGAGGTCACGCAGACTTATTCCGTAGCCAACCTCGATTGTGTCAAGATTGCCGTATGAAAATGCGTTGTTAAGTGCAGCGGCAATGCAAGCCATACTGCCAGATGCCGCACCCATCCAAAGAATATCGTGATTGCCCCACTGAATGTCAACACCGTGGTGCATCATAAGGTCGTCAAGCACAATGTCAGGTCTTGCTCCTCTGTCGAAAATGTCGCCGACAATGTGGAGCTTGTCAACAATAAGTCTTTTTATCGTGTCACAAAGCGAGAGTATGAAAACATCGGCTTGTCCTGCCTCAATAATTGTGTGCAGAATATTTTCGTGGTAGGTTTCACGGTCTTTTTTGCCTGAATCACCGAACATAAGCTCCTCAATGATGTAGGCATAATGCTTTGGCAGAGTTTTACGAACCTTGCTTCGTGTGTATTTTGAAGAAATGTGTCGGCAGATTGCAAGCAATCTTATGAGTGTTAATCTGTACCATTCTTCAATGTCGGTTATTTCGCTTTTGTAAACACTGAGTTTTTCCTTTGGATAATAAATCAGCGTTGCAAGCTCGGCACGCTGTTCGGATGTGAGAGTATTTGAAAAAAAGGTCGTCAATCTTTTCTCTGATTGAACCCGATGCGTTGTTGAGAATATGTCTGAATGCCTCGTGCTCACCGTGAATATCGGAAAGAAAATGTTCCGTACCTTTCGGCAAATCAAGGATTGCGTGAAGATTAATCATCTCTGCCGCCGCCGACTGAATGTTCGGATACTGCTCCGAAAGTGCCTCAAGATAGTAATTCTTCTTTATGCATACCGTAGTCGGCAGATACTCCATACTTAAGCTGTCTGCCAAAGGCATTGAAGAACTTTTCATAATTTTCTCTGTCATTTGCAAGCATTGAAGTAAGCTCGTTCTTAATCTTCTTCTCAATGTTCTGTGCAATAGTGATAAGGTGACGGTCATGCTGGAGCATTTCTCTTGAAATGTTGAGCGAAAGGTCTGCGCTGTCAACAATACCCTTTACAAAACGGAAGTGCTCGGGCAAAAGCTCTTCGCAGTTTTCCATAATAAGAACACCGCTTGAATAAAGCTGAAGTCCCTTTTTGTATTCCTTTGTATAGTAATCGTAAGGTGCCTGTGACGGAATGAAAAGCAATGCCTTGTACGTAACAACACCCTCTACGGAAGTTACGATTGTATGCAAAGGCTTGTCCATAGCCATAAACTTTTCACGATAAAAATTATCGTACTCTTCCTGCTTAACATCTTTCTTTGCTCTTTGCCAGATTGGGAGCATACTGTTAA
>VOFC01004031.1_pt1 | contig 14045 bp, 13 predicted proteins | sample 5384161 | NCBI WGS metagenome assembly VOFC01 (sample SAMN12384722, study PRJNA508395) | human gut metagenome | isolation source: healthy gut B | host: Homo sapiens | reverse complement strand
TTTCCGTGTCCAATGTCATGCGCTTCACCGTAAACCGGTGGTTTCGTGCCGTCATCAGCCCCTCAATACCAGTCGCTTCAAACGAGAAACCACGCGAATACCAGGAACCCGCGTTGAGCCTCCGATACGGAATCTATCCGGAAATCGTTTGCCTGGAAATCGAAGTTCGCCAGTTTATACACCTCGATCTTATCTTTAACCGCGAAAGAGTATTGCAACTTTGCCTGCCCGATACCGACCGTACCAATAGAAACCGTATGTAAGACAGGCGAGATCAATTCATAAAAGAGACAGGGAACGGACCAAAGAATCCGCCTCCGCCTCATTCAGGCTTTTCTTCTCCGTTTTTAGCAGACGGCAGGCTTTCCCCGCCAGATTAAAGGCTTGTATATCCGAAGAAATAATATCTAACGAGCGCGCGCCGTGAGGTAATTCAGCGCATTTTCACGACGGAACTGTATTCCTTTCACTTCAATGGCTCTGATTAACGCATTCAGATAGCTGTCCGGCCGCTTTTTCTGTTCCCCACAATTTCAGGAGCGTATCAATCTGTTTGCTGATGCGACATTGGACCATCAGTGGATACACGTCGATACGGAACGCGCCAAAGTGGAAAGCCCTTTTAAGAGCACTATTGCACATGGGTATCTCACCTTGTCCATGTTGCCATATCTGTGGAACCAGATTTCCACCGAAAAGAAGGAGTAACGCATCCTGACTTTACAACTTTTCCGGCATATACTTCCGAACCGGGCAGGCATATGCTGGCGGCGTAACTTGGGATTGAGACGTTCCTTGATGGCAATAGACTTGAAGTAAGTTTTCCACATCTGCTGGAAAAGTTTCTCATCGGCATCCATCAGTTCCTCACCGAGCAGACCGGAAAGAAGGTGGGCATCCTTCTCTTCGAAACGAACTTCGGTGGCCTCTTTCAGATCGTAATAGTAACCGTACTCACGTTTCAGGTCGTAAAGCAACCAGCGCTGATCGGCAAAGCGGTCTTTCAGATGCGGAAGAGTGAGAGGGAGTACATTATATACTCGCTTGACAGCGGCAAAGAAAGTCCCGTCCGCCGCTTTTTGGAAACGAAGAAACTGGATGACACGCAGGCGCTCGTTCGTCACCTTTTTCCATACCTTGGAGACTTCGAGGACATCGGGATCGCCAAAGTTCAGTTCGATCGTACGCGGAGCGTCGATCGCCTTACGGATATAGCGAAAAAGCAGCATGTCCGTTTCTGGCAGTTCAGATAGCCAAGTAACGGTAATCACAGACAAAGCCATAGCGGAAAGCCGCTTCTGCAAACCTTTCCAAACACGATCCACCTTGGCATCGTCCGTACAGATCGTCACTGCCTCATCATAAAACAAGGGAAAAGGTTCTCCTTCTGCTAACAGCAGATCGGGAAAGCTGCGACGTGAATAAGCATCAAAAACAGCGGTCAGCAGCCCTTCAAAGGTTTTATCGTACACGAATACCGTCATGATTCTTCCTTAAATTGGAGGATAAGCTGACGGTCGTCGGTACTCTTACGTCCCGCTTTCCGGATAAGGATTTGACGGACCACCTCAGGTGACACTTCGTTAATCGTGCGGACTGGCAACTCGTGGCATGTAATGAAATACTGGGCTTTCTTCATCACGACACCCATCTTCTTCAATTGCCCTGTCCCCAGACGGGAATATCGGCGGGAGACGACGATCAATTTCGCCGACTTCACCCCGATACCGGGTACGCGAAGAAGCATCTCGTAATCCGCCTTATTGATATCGACCGGGAACTGCTCCGGATGGCGCAACGCCCAACCGAGCTTCGGATCGACTTCCAGATCGAGGTCAGGATAGGCATCGTTCACGATCTCATCCACTTTGAACTGATAGAAGCGCAAGAGCCAGTCCGCCTGATACAGACGGTTCTCCCGAACCAACGGCGGTTGCTTCAAGGCCGGCAACCGATTATCGTATTCATTGACAGGGATAAAACCGGAATAATAGACACGCTTCATCGTCGGACGCTGATAGAGGGCGGATGAGAGACGAAGGATATCCTTATCCGAATCGGGTGTCGCCCCGACAATCATCTGCGTGCTTTGTCCGGCAGGCACAAAACGCGGAGCATGGCGAAAACGTTTCCGCTCTTCAGCGCTCTGCAAAACACCTTGCTGAATATAACGCATCGGCTGAAAGACGCTCTGAAAATCCTTTTCAGGAGCCAATAGCTGAAGACTCTTCTCGTTCGGGATCTCGATATTCACACTCATACGGTCGGCATAGAGTCCGGCTTCATTAACTAGTTCCTGGCTGGCGCCGGGAATACTTTTCAAGTGGATATAGCCGTTAAACCGGTATACTGTCCGGAGGTCTTTTACCACCCTGACGAGGCGCTCCATCGTGTAATCGGCATTGCGCACAACACCGGAACTCAAGAAAAGCCCTTCGATATAGTTACGGCGGTAAAACTCGATCGTGAGGTTCACCAGTTCCGTCACCGTCAATGTGGCACGGGGAATATCGTTACTGCGGCGATTGATGCAGTAGGCGCAATCGAACATGCAGTAATTTGTCAGCATAATCTTCAGTAAAGAAATGCAACGGCCATCCTCGGCAAAGCTATGACAAATGCCCCACCCTGCCGCACTTCCGATCCCGCCGCTCTTGTTCTTTCGCGACGTTCCGCTGGAAGCGCAAGATACATCGTACTTGGCCGATTCAGCCAGTACTTTCAGTTTTTCGAGCACTTTTTCGTCCATAATTGTTACCGGGATTTCTTGACAAAAAGTAAGAATAATCTTTTACTATTTCTTCGCTCCCAAAAGAAAAAGTAATCCTACCTTCTTGAAAGGATCACTGTACCGGAATACAGATTTCTGTCAGCAGGTTTTCAGGCTTCGTATTGCGTGGGTCGTTCAGATAGCGTTCATAACTCGGCTCGTCACGGAGTGTACAGCCCATCTCTGGCAATTTCTTTGCATAGATCGTATCGTAAACGGCTTGCAGATATTCATATGATCCCTTATAAATAAAGGATGCATAGCGACCGGTCGGAATCTGCTTGATCCAACTTCGCCTTTCGGCAGAACAGGTTCAGGCATGACCATGCAAACATCCGTACGCAATTTATCTTCTGATGTTACCTTCGGATCGTCGTGGTAGATGCAAAGCGGACAAGGATCTTGGGTCGGCGGTTATGCTCGTGGGCAAACGCATACAACCGCATCCAAGTTCCGCCATAATCATTCAGGCGATAATCACCCGTCAGACGGATATAAATCACATTACGAACAGGGATTTCCCTTATTTCAGCCTCCAACTGCAAGTCGGGCCATATCTTTTCGGTCTCATAATCGTGTACTCTTTATTGTTTCTATATTCGTTAGGTGAAATAGAATAGAACTGCCTGAAAGCCTTCGACAACGAAGAAGGTGCACCATACCCGATACGGTAAGCGATATCCCCGACAGATATATCCGTGTAGCGAAGCAGATGAGCTGCAGTCTCAATCCGTTTCCGCACGATGAACGCTCCCAACGGCTCTCCTAAAAACGCACTCATCACCCGATGAAAAATGGTACGGGGACAAATGCGACATTTCAGCCAGTTGGTTCAGGTCTATATCATTCCCCAAATGATTATTGATATACTCAATCACCAGGTTCACCCGTTTCAGATACTCTTCTCTTGTCAAATCCTCGTTGCTGCGGCAATTGATCACTCTGCATCACTTCAGCAAAGAAATCCTCTATCACTCTATCACTACAAAGGTTGTAGCTATTCATATTCAAGTGTCAGAGGCAGTGATACAGGACGTTTTCCTCTATCACTCCATCACTCCTCTATCACTTCTAAAACAGGACATTTTTGCCATACAATTGAAAACCAATATATTACCTTCTATCACTTTTGAAAAAGCATATAAAATAATCGAATAAACAAATGTAAAAACGAATATAACAGATATTAAATTGGCGGAATACGGTTCTTCATTCCACAAAAGCTATCTCTTTTTTTAGCAAAGACAAGTACATCAATCCGTAAACACCCCCATGTTGCCATCCTTTACATCCGGGTGTAGAGAGCCGGTACATCCGGGTGTTAAGGATGGCAACATGGGGGTGTCCGGCAACTAAAGTACCGTGCCGGACAATAAAAACCGCCCGGTTTCACCTATTTTACTGCCGTTTTTGCATGTTATTTTTCTGTTTTTACTTCGCAAAGGTAATGTTCCTCCTACCTGCTAACTTTTCCAATCTTGTCAGCTTACAAATATTTCAGGCATCTTCATGAACGAGAAACAATCCCTCGAAACGACATCAAGGTGAAGGGCAAGCCGATATCAAGGCGAGATGGAAAGCCATTCCCCGTACCGCATCAACGAGTACTTTGGTTCTCGGCTGCTGTCTGTGCCGATATACGGATATAGGTTTCATCCAGGCTGCGGAAATTGGAGGCGTCGCGGATCAGCAGACCATGACGATCCCACAGATACTGTTTCCAACCCAGCGGCCGTCCCTTTTTCATGCGGACCAAGAAGAAAGTTACGGATGTCGGTAATGCTTCCAAGTCGCCCAGTTCATTCAGCCGGTCGATCAGGCTGGCTGTCTCGCGTTGCCATTCACGGATGGGGCAGGATATATTGCTCCGGATGCGTCAAGATGTACTTGCCGGCTTCCACAGCAATTGCATTGACAGACCAGGGAATGATGTACCGGTTTATCTGCTCGACCTTATCCGGAGAAGCGACAAGTAGCCGATACGGAGTCCCGGTATATTATGCGCTTTCGAAATAGATTGTATCAAGATCAGGTTCGGATGGTTGCAGACATCCGAAGGTTCCAACAACCTTTCCGTCGTGAAAGCGACGTATGCCTGGTCGATGATAAAAAGACCGTCTGCCGGTTCGCCTCGATCAATGCCAACAGTTCGGCCCGGCGGATCAGTCTGCCGTCCGGATTATTCGGGTTACAGATCCAGCAGAAATCCTGTCCTTCCAGCGAAAGGCCGGACAGGTCGCACGAGGTCGGAAAGAAACTGACTTCATGCCCGTGCAGGCGGCAAGCATCTTCATACTCCACAAAAGAGGGAACGGCAATAGCGGATTTCGCCCCTTTCCAGGTTTGCGCCAGCAGATAGAATGCCGTGATGGAACCGTTCGTAACCACTATATTCTCCTCTTCCACCTCATAGCAGCGGGCAAGCAATCTTTTTCAGGGAAGAAGCATCCGGTTCCGGATAACGCGTGAGTTCATAAAACTGCTCGTTCAGGTGTTCCCTGAGTGTGCGGAGATCGGCTCCATGCCATACATTTGAACTGAAATTTATCTTTACCTCTTTCTGTGAATTATAGTGGTCGTCACCGTGTCCGAATAACATCTTTAGGGGAATTATGATTTATGAATTATTTGATTGCTTTATAGATTGCGTCTTGGATACGTGTGCGGATATCCAGCGAACCTAGCTTGTTGTTGGCCCGTGTCGGGTTCACACGGTTGGACAGGAAGATATACAGCAGGTTGTTATCCGGGTCCACCCAAAGCAAGTGCCGGTAAAACCGGTATGCCCATAAACGGAGGCGGGAGCCAGGCTGCCGCAAAGGAGATGCTTTACCCCCACCGGCTACCGGCTTGTCGAAACCTAAGCCGCGGCGACAGGTCGGACTTTTACTTTTGGGTGAAAAGACGGCAGGTTTCTTTGGATAGGTATTGTTCACCTCCGTAGCTTCCCTGATTCAGATAGAGTTGCAGCACTTTCGCCAAGTCGTTGGCGTTGGAGAAAAAGCCCGGCATTGCCCGAAACGCCCCCCCCTGGAAAGCGGCTGCCTCATCATGCACATAGCCGCGAAGCAGTTGCCGACGGATAAAATGGTCGTTTTCGGTCGGGACGATCTGCATCGTGTCGAGGATATGCAACGGATTGTAGGCCGTATGCCAAGCTCCAAGCTTTGCTGAAAGAACATGTCATGCAACAGGCGGTCCATCGGCTGCCGCATCGCTTTTCCACCATCATCTTCAACAGGATGAAATTGATGCAACTGTATTTGTACTTGCCCCGCACGCCGAGGCGCGAGAGTCCTTGATCTCCTGGATAATGGTGTCTTTAAAAGAGTCGTGCAGATACATGTTACGGGCGATCTCTGTCGTAAAGCCCGGCTTTTTCCGGGCAGATACCAGATTGGGAAGAAAAGAGAAGTCGTTGCGCACATAGGTCCGGGCGTCGAAACGGACCGGATGCGCCTGGTTCTTCGCATTACTGTACAGGCTGCCTTTATAACTATCCTTGTCGATCGCGTTCAGATAGAAGTTGATAGTCGGCGTCAGGCCGGACTGGTGGTAGAGGAGGTCTTTGACAGCTAAATTCTTTTTTATCCGAATCCTTTAGTTCGGGTATAAAATCGGATATCTTATTGTTCAGCGTGAACTTCTTGTCATCGTATGCTTTCATTACAGCCAGCAAGGTCCCCGCCGCTTTGGAAGAAGAAGCCAGGTCGTAGACGGAGTTTTCATCAACAGCTTGTTTCTTATCGTAGTCGAAATAGCCGAACGATTTGTCATAGATAATCATGCCATCTTTGGCGACGAGCACCTGGCAACCGGGAAACGCCTTCTGTTCCAAACCGTCTTCCACGATAGAGGCGATCACGTCCAAACGTTCGGGACTTGCCTCCACTTCTTCCGGCTCGTGATAACCGAGACGTGTCTTTTCGGTAAACACACCCGTCCCCGCCGTGTAGAGGGTAGGGATGGAAACCGACAGCTTTCCTTTAGCCGCAATACCGCCGAAAATGGCTTGCGCCGCATATTTCTGAGCAAGCGGTGTGCCCTCGTAGGCCATTACGACCGCTTTGGCTTTCAGGATGGAAGGTTTATATGCTTTACAAAAATAGGGCAAGGTGAAAAAAGGCATAGACCAGTTCCTTCTTTGCCGCCAGCTCGCGCAGAGCCGGGCTTTTCCGGAATGCGGACCGTATGCACGCCGCAAATGACCACATCGTATTTCTCCAATTTCTTATATACACTCTGCACTTGGGCTGCCGTCGCATTCCGGCTGATGCTGAAACAGGCGACCGAGTCGTAGCGCCCCAGCATCTTTTGGAACTCGTTCCCTACCCCGTCACCGATAGACAGGGCGGCGATCTTTTTCTTATCGAGCTGCTTCAACGGGATGATGTCGCCCTCGTTCTTCAGCAGGGTGATCGCTTCTTCATTCAACTTGGCGGCCAACCATGCGGCATGGGGAGAGTTCAGGCGTTCGGACAATCCCTTCGTCTCGACCGGGCGATAGTCGTTCAGCCCTGCGATGTATTTATATTGCAGGATCTTGATGATCTTCGCTTCTATCTCTTCCCTGTCCAAAATACCCTCTTCCAAGGCCTCCTTCACGGCTGCAAAGTCGTTAATCGGCGCAGCCGGAGCCAAAAGGATGTCATTGCCCGCCAATAGCGCCATTACGGAAGGGTTATCGGATTTACGGGTAGTAGCGCCTTTCATCGCCAAAGCGTCGGTAAAGCACAGTCCCCGGAATCCGAGCTCTTTTTGCAGCAGGTCGGTGACGACGGCACGGGACATGGAGACCGGCTTATTGCGTGCCTTGTCCAACGCCGGGACATACAGGTGTCCGGTCATCACGCCGGCATAGCCGTCATAGATGTAACGTTTGAAAGGCAGCAACTCCACACTGTCCAGGCGTGCCCGGTCATGATGAACGGCAGGCAGCGTATAATGGGAATCTTCGGCGGTATCGCCATGTCCTGGGAAATGCTTGGCGACAGACAGGATGCCCTGCCCTTCCAGCCCACGGGCATACGCAAGCCCTTTGTCAGCCACCGCCTCAGGATTCTCGCCGAAGGAGCGGAGGCCGATCACCGGGTTGTCGGTATTGCTGTTGACATCCATATCGGGTGCGAAATTGATATGGATTCCCATCTCCTTGCACTGCCGGGCGACTTCCTTGCCGTATTCGGTTATCAGGCTGTTATCCTCAATCGCCCCCAACATCATGTTCTTCGGGAAACGGGTCGTACCGGAGAGGCGCATGGAAAGTCCCCATTCGCCGTCCAGCGACACGAGCATCGGGACACGGGAGGCTTTGCAGGCGGTTCGTCACCTCGGCCTGCGTGACCGGATCACCTTTTATGGAAAAGGATGCCGCCGATCTTTATCTCATTGACATAACGCATCAGGCGTTGCATATTGCGGGTGTCGGATTTCGGGTTGGCGATGATCATAAAGAGTTGCCCGATACGTTCGTCATAACTCATCGCATCGAAGACGGAGTCCACCCAGTGATTCATTTTCTCCTTGTCCACTGCCCGGTAAAGGTTCGGCGTCGTCTGTGCGACAGCGGAAAGAACGGTAACACAACTAAATAAAAAAGATATATATTTTCTTCATCGAAAGAGTTGAAATTTATGATTTATAATTTATGATTTATAAATAATGATCACAATGTCTTTCTAATAAATCATAAATCACAAATCATAAATCAAAACAAATGTACGGAAATTACCCTGATATTTCCTACCTTTGAAGTGTTTACTAACTATTTTTTAATCTAAATTCTATAGAACCATGCAAAGAAGGCACTTTATGAAGCTGACAGGTATGTTGGCTACGCTTCCGGCCATCAAGGGGATAGCCGCAACCTCCGAAAAACCCGCTCCATCCGGAAAGCAGCTATACGAATGGCGAATCTACACACTGGAAGAAGATGCGGACGGCCTGGACGGCTTTTTCCGCGACACACTGATCCCTGCCTATAACCGGAAGAATATCAAAGCAGGCGCTTTCGTCCCTTATAAGAAAGAGGAAAAAGAACGGCGTCTACTGCTGTTCATTTATCCCAACATCACGACTTACCACCGGGTGAAACGGACCATCTGGGACGACACGGTATTCAGGAAAGCGGCACAGCCTTATTTCGACAAGACGGCTCCCAACCCGGCTTACTTCAATTTCGAAAGTTTCCTCAAAGTCGAAGCTTTCGACAAAGTACCTTCCTTCTGATGCCGGACAAGAACCGGACGCTGTTCGAACTCAAGGACGTACCACAGTCCCAACGAAGAAGCCAACCAGCGGAAAGTCGCGATGTTCAATAAAGATGAAATAGATGTCTTCGACAAGGTCGGCATCAACCCGTTTGCTACGGAGAGGTACTGGCCGGTCCGATCATGCCGGCGGTGATGTACCTCACCTGGTACAGGACGAACCGACACGCAATGCCGCCTGGGACAAATTCCGGGCACATCCGGACTGGCAACGGATCAAGAACCTGCCGGAATATGCCTATACAGCCACCCGAAACACCAGTCTGCTCCTCTCACCATTGCCTTACTCGCAGATATAAGGAAATTAAAAATAAAAAAACCGACAGTTATGAGACAAGCCATATTCCTCCTGTGTCTTTGGAGTTGCAGCCTATTGACGGGACATGCCCAGGAAGCCGATGAAGCGAATTACGACGAAAGCAAAATTCCCCCTTATACCCTGCCCGCTCTGTTAAAGACTAGCGACGGCCGGGAAATAACAACCGTGCAACAATGGGAACAGATCAGACGCCCGGAATTGCTGTCCGTCTTTGCCGAACAGGTATATGGAAAGATGCCAGCGGACAAAGTGGATGTGTCCTACAAGAAGTTGGACGACAACCACAGTGCCGTCAACGGCAGTGCCACCCGCAAACAGATCGAAATCACATTCAGCCATAACGGTATAGAACGGAAAGCCCTGCTGCTGATGTATCTGCCGAACCATGTCAAAACAAAAGTGCCGGTATTCCTGCATTTCAACTTCCAGGGGAACCAGACAATCTCTTCGGACCCGGACATCATCCCGTCGCAATATTCCGACCGCCCACGCGGCAACCAGGCATCGCGCTGGCCGGTGGAAAAGATCATCGACGCCGGTTACGGGTTGGCCACCATCCATTACTTCGACTTCTTCCCCGACAGCAAGGACAGATATGCGGAAAGTATTCTCGCCCTCTTCGGTCATCCATCTGAAGGAGACATTCCGGCAGACGGCGGACAAGCAATCGCCGCCTGGGCATGGGGTTACAGTCGGGTGATGGATTACCTCGAAACAGACTGGCAGGTCGATGCCTCCAAAATCATCCTGATGGGACATTCCCGCTTGGGCAAAACCTCCCTTTGGGTTGGCGCTACCGATCCGCGTTTTGCAATCGTCATCTCCAACGAATCCGGATGTGGCGGAGCAGCCCTATCCAGACGGCAGGTAGGTGAAACTGTCAACCGGATCAACCACGCGTTCCCTCACTGGTTCTGCAAGAACTTCCGCCGGTATAACAAGAAAGAAGGTGAACTGCCGATCGATCAGCACGAACTCTTGGCCCTCATCGCTCCCGCGCCCCCTTTATGTGGCAAGCGCCGAAGAAGACCGTTGGTCCGATCCGAAAGGTGAATTTCTTTCAACCGCATACGCCGGAGAAGTCTATAAGCTCTACGGAATGAAAGGACTGGAAACGACCACGATGCCGACGGTCAACATGCCGATCATGAACCGTGTCGCCTACCACAATCGTACCGGAGTGCATGATGTGACGGATTTCGACTGGGAGAACTACATTAAGTTTGCCGATAAGTGGCTGAAGTAAAATTTATTTCAGACTGCTACTTGCGTATCAAATAATTATTTCGTTACTTTTGCATCCGCTTTGCGTAATCTCTGTCGGGACAAGTAGCCCGTTATATTGCGTTTCATTAAAAATTACAATTAAAAAGCTATAAAACAATGGATTTAATTAAAGTTGTAAACGAAGCGTTCGCTACGAAGAAGGAACTTCCTTCATTCAAGAGTGGTGACACGATCACAGTAGCTTACCGTATCAAAAGAAGGTAACAAAGAGCGTATCCAGCAGTACAGAGGTGTCGTAATCCGCATCTCAGGTCATGGTGACAAAAACGCTTCACAGTGCGTAAGATGTCTGAAAACGTAGGTGTAGAACGTTTTTCCCGATCGAATCTCCGTTTATCGAAAGCATCACGGTTAACAAAGTCTGGTAAAGTACGCCGTGCTAAATTGTATTACTTGCGTGCTCCCGCAGCAGATCATTTACCGTCTTGACCGGATTGAAGGTCTCGATAGGAACTTCGACGAAGATTGTATTCCAGTCGCTCATCGCACCATTCCACAAACCTGGCAATTCCAATGCTTTCAATTCGCGACCGTCCTTGCTCTTATAAGAGATAAAGCCGGTATTCTTGTCTACATAATCCGGCAAGTTGAACTTCTCGCCCTTATAGTTCTTCAACGCGCATACCAGATCCACCGGATTGAAGTGCGTGCCCTTTTCGAACATCGCTTTCTTTTCGGGATCCTTCAAATCAATCTGCGAGCTTTCGAGAATTTGCAGAGAGACAGTTCCATCCGGGTTGACAGCCAGGAACGGGCCACCGCCCGGCTCACCGACATTCTTCACCATACCGCAGACACGCAACGGGCGGTTCAGCTTACTCTTAATATAAAGGATCAACTCGGCATCTTCCAACAACTTCGTTTCCGGATTCTTCACGCACAGCTCCTCCTGCAGGAAATGAATCATCTCTTCCACCTGGTCGTGCGAATACTTGCCGCTGTCGATCAGCTCCAAATACTTAAAGATGCGTTCTTGCAAAGAGACCAGCACACCGGCGATCACCTTCTTTGAAGATAACCGTCGAGCATTTGAAACTGTCCGGAACCACATTATCTATATTCTTGACAAACACCACATCGGCATCTACATCGTTCAGGTTTTCGATCAAAGCACCGTGGCCACCCGGACGGAACAACAACAGGTTACCGTTCTTGTCGCGGAACGGATTGTTTTCCATATCGGCAGCAATCGTATCGGTACTCGGCTTCGTACGCTGAAAGAGATATCGTATTTGACAGAGAATTTCTCTTCATAATCTCCCGTCTTTGCAGCAACCAACTGTTCGAACAACGCCTTATGTTCGGGCGACACAGTGAAATGTATATTCACTTCGCCGGCATTGTTCTTCGCATACATCGCACCTTCAGCCAGATGTTCTTCCATCGCCGTACGGGCTGTCTGCGGATAAGAATGAAAAAGCAACAGACCTTTCGGAAGCTGTCCGTAGTTCAGTCCTTTCGACTCCAACAGGTTGGAGACAACAGCCTTATACTGTCCGAGAGCGATTAGTGCAGGAATATCTTTTGCTTCATTCTCGATGCAAGCCCGGTTCAAGGCATCATAGAAGGCAAACTTCCCTGATATCATCAAAAAACTTCTTCTCAAACGCATTCCGAGGCTCGTTATAGTCGGCAGACAGGAATTCATACAGATTCTTGAACATACGGCTTGCCGCACCCGAAGCCGGCACTGAACTTCACGATCTTCTTTATTCTTTGCCAGGTAAGCATCCCAGGCATCCATATATAGGAGCCTGCTTTCTCCTGCGGGATTACCATAATCCCTCTCTCGACCGACGCCGAAGCTGTAATTTCCAAAAAAGGAAACCCTTTCACGAAACAAGCCAACTGCTCTTCAATCTGCTTTTCGCTGATTCCTTTAGCCGCCAGTAACTCTAAGTCTTTTGCGTTTAACATAGTATATCTTTTTAATTAGTTAATAATCAGACACGCTACAAGGCCCTTCCGACCTATGTATATCGCAAATGTATAAAAATACCATTAGAATTGCACTGATATTCGGAGAAAAACTTATTTTTACGGTATGTTTTACGGACAGCCCACAAACAAGCTGTAAAAAAGACAGACGACTATGGATATACAACCGTTCTTTACCGAAGAGGAGAAAAAACAGTTTTTCTCCAAGTACAAGCAATTATTACGCCATCTGTACTCTTTCCTGAAAAAAGAAGATCTGAGTAAAATGAAAGAGTTGATGAAGCGGGTTGTGGCTTTGGATTGTTACGGACGAGACAAAAACGGCATTAACGGCCTGCTCCGCAATATCGACACGGCATTGATCGCCACCACAGAGATCGGATTGAAGCGCACGTCGGTCATCGCACTCCTGCTTTACCGTCCGGTCATGAAAAAGATCATTACTTTAGATGAAGTGAAGACTACATTCGATGCGGATGTCACCCTGATCATCAGCCGTCTGCTGAAGACTTCGGATCTTTACGCCCGCAATACGGCTGTCGACTCCGAGAACTTCCATAAACTGCTGTTCTCATTTGCCGAAGACGTACGCGTGATCCTGATCATGATCGCCGACCGCCTTTGCCTGATGCGCCTCGGCAAACAATTGAAGAATGACGAGGACCGGAAACGGCTGGCGACGGAAGTTTCCTATCTATACGCCCCGCTCGCCCACCGCCTCGGCTTGTACACGATCAAAAGCGAACTGGAAGACTTGTCGCTGAAATATACCGACCGCAAGCAATACGATTTTATCAAGCAGAAGCTAAACGAGACGAAACGTTCGCGCGACGCCTACATCGCCGAGTTCATCACCCCTATCAAAAAGCAAGCTGGAGGAGGCTGGGCTGCAGTTCGACATCAAGGGACGCACGAAGTCCATCCACTCCATCAACAACAAGCTGAAGAAACAGAACATCCCGTTCGAAGACATATACGACTTGTTTGCCATCCGCATCATCCTCGACACGCCGTATGAGAAGGAGCGTTCGGACTGCTGGCAAGTCTACTCGATCATCACCGATATGTACCAGCCGAACCCGAAACGCATGAAGGACTGGATATCTATCCCGAAAAACGAACGGTTACGAAAGTCTGCATATCACCGTGATGGGACCACAGAACAAATGGGTGGAAGTGCAGATCCGTACCCGCCGCATGGACGAAATTGCCGAACGGGGACTGGCCGCTCACTGGAAATATAAAGGAGGAAAGGCGGAAAGCGGGGCTGGACGAATTCTGAACACTGTCCGTGCCGCCCTGGAAACGAAAGAGAACAACCCGCCTCGACCTGATGCAGGATTTCAAGATGGACTTGTACAAAGACGAGATCTATGTCTTCACCCCGACAGGCGAACTGACTCAAGCTGGCCAAAGGGGCGACCGTGCTCGACTTTGCTTTCGCGATCCATACCAAGTTAGG
>VOFC01005112.1_pt1 | contig 14047 bp, 22 predicted proteins | sample 5384161 | NCBI WGS metagenome assembly VOFC01 (sample SAMN12384722, study PRJNA508395) | human gut metagenome | isolation source: healthy gut B | host: Homo sapiens | reverse complement strand
TATTTTATCAGATGATAAAGAAGAAAAAAGAAGATAAAAAATAGAAGAATAAAATATATAGTTCTAAAATAAAATATAAAGCATATAATATTAGAAATAAAATGCAAGGAGAAATGAAAATGCAGATTATTAAATATTGTATGCTTTTTTTGTATTCATATTATCAGTTCTAATTGGTAAATACATATCACAAAAATATAAATATAGACTAGAGGAATTAGAAGAAATCAAAAAACGCATTAAACATATTCAAATCAAAAATAAAATTTACATATGAGCCAATACCCGAAATATTTGAAGAAATTTCAAAAACACAAATTATAATATATCAAAATTATTTAAACAAGCAAATCAAAATATGCAAACCGAAACAGCATCATTAGCATGGGAAACAGCAATAGATGAATTTTCTGGCAATTTAAACAAAGAGGACAAGCATGTAATAAAAACGCTTTCCAAGTTATTACGGAATGACTGATGCAGAAGGACAGTTAAGTCAAATTGAAATAACAGAAAGCTTTTAGAAGAACAAATTAGAGCAATTGTAACTATGGCAATTCACATTTTTGTCATTTGCCTTGTTGTTTTTTTATGGGAAACAGACGGTTAAAGAATATTATTTCCATAACCATTCATAAGAAGCGTTTTTCCAAACAGGTGGATGAATTACAGAAGCAGCTGGATGAAAAAAGAAGAATCTGAACTTGTCATGAGGGAAATGCTACAATATTACCCATGATTTAAAAAACACCCTTAACGGCGATACGCGGTATGCCCAGGAATATTAGATGGAGTGGCGGCAACTGACCGCATGAACAAGTATATCAGTACCATAAGAAATAAAGCAGATGACATGGCAAATCTGGTAAATGAGTTGTCGTTGTTTGCTCAAATTTATAATAAAGAAATTGAATATAAAAAAGGAGGTGTCGAAATTGATGAATACATCAGCCGGTGTATGAGCAATTTGTCACTTGACTTGAAACCAGAAAGATTGATTTTTTATATCGAAATGATGTGGAAAAAGGGAACGTGCCTTTATATTGATGAGGAAAAGATAAAACGAGTTTTTTTTATAATGTAATTGGAAATGCATACAAATACATTGATAAAGATTTGGGAATGATATTTCTTCATATTGAGGATGCCGGGAAAATGGTCTGGGTTCGAATTACCGATAATGGTTCGGGAATCGAGAAAGATGAACTGCCGCTGATTTTTTTGAACGTTTTTACCGAACCGACAGTTCCAGAAATTCAAAAACCGGAGGAACCGGACTTGGTCTCGCGATTGCAAAAAAGATAATTGAAGACCATGGCGGACAGATTTATGCGGAAAGTGAAAAAGGGGAAAGGGACGAAAATTTCTTTTTTCATTGCCAAAGAAAGTAGACGAAAAGAAAAAAATATGATAGCATAGGATTAGTAGAATGGAGGGCCAGTATGAAGAAAATACTTATTGTTGAAGATGAATTACCGATTGCTGAGTTGGAAAAAGATTATTTGGAGCTTAGTGATTTTGAGGTTACGATTGAGACCGACGGCATTGAGGGCGAAGCAAAAGCAATGAGCGGAGAGTACGATTTGCTGATTCTTGATGTAATGCTTCCGGGACAGGACGGATTCGAAATTTGCCGTAAATACAGAGAAAAGTATTTGGCACCTGTCATTGTTGTTTCGGCAAAAAGGAAGATATTGATAAAATCCATGGATTAGGACTTGGTGCAGATGATTATATGACAAAACCATTCAGTCCGAGTGAATTGGTGGCACGTGTGAAAGCACATATAAACCGTTATGAGTCTCTGACGGAGAAATCATCTGAGAAGACGGCAAAGAATGAGACGATTGAGGTTGGTGATTTAAAGATTGACCGTACCGCCCGTCGTGTATTTGTTCGTGGTGAAGAGAAAAATTTAACTTCCAAAGAATTTGATTTGCTTTACTTTTTGGCAAAAAATCCAAATCATGTATTCCCGAAAGAAGAGCTGTTCCAGCAAATCTGGGATGTAGGTCCGATTGGGGAAAATGGCATGGTTGGCGATATTGCCACCGTTACCGTGCATATCAAAAAAATTCGTGAAAAAAATTGAGCAGGATACATCCAATCCGGAGTATATTGAGACCATCTGGGGTGTTGGATACCGGTTCCGCGCCAATTAATTTCAGGGATAAAAATTAAAAATCGAAGATACTAAGGTAGCAGGCCGTATGGTCTGCTGCTTTTTATATTTACGGGAGGTGCGGCATGAAAACAAGACATTTGATTTTAATTGGCCTTACGATTTTGTTGTGGTTTTCTTTTCGATTTCTGCTTCCGCTGACGCTTCCCTTTGTACTTGCCTATTTTTTTGCGAAATTGGTATCGCCAATGATACAATTTCTGGTAAATAAATTAAAATGGAGACGGAAGGTCAGTATTTTTTAGTTGTTTTTTTTTACGCTGTTGATATTAGGTGGATTTAGCGTTTATATCATTACATTAATTATAAGTCAGGGAATGCTGCTGCTGCAGAAAATACCGGTTTATGGGCAGATTTGCGGAAGAATGCTTGAAAAAAATGTGCAGTCACTGCGACCGGATGCTGGAGCTTGCGGATGGAAGCAGTTTTGATTATTTAGAGGGTCAGGCAGCAGGGCTTTATCAGAAAAAATTGGCACGGATTTACTTCCTAAATTGTCCGGGTGTGCCATTTTTCTCGTAAAAAAGTTGGAGCCATTAGTTCTCTGTTTATTTTCTTTTGTCGGTGCTTTTAATTTTGCTGGATGACAAAATGCCTGCGGTGCGTGGGAGACTTCGCCCATTTGTGCAAAAACTGCGTGGTGCCGGACTTGCTTATCTCAAAGCGCAGTCACTATTGTTATTCATTATTGCGGCACTTTTGGCACTTGGTTTTTATTTCATGGGAAATGATTATGCGATACTTCTTGCGATTGGAATTGCTTTTACTGGATGCATTTCCGGTACTTGGGAGCGGTATGGTACTAATTCCGTGGGCGGTATTAAGCGTCATTGGCGGACGATATTATGATGCAGCAATTGTCACAACTCTTTTTGCGTGGTTACATTTTTGAGAGAAATTTTAGAACCGAGACTGATTGGAAAAAGAAGTGGGGATTAAACCCTTGTATCTGATTATTTCCGTGTACGCCGGAATCGAATTATTTGGCATCGGTGGTGTGATTTTGGGGCCGGTTTCTCTAACCATTTTGAAAGCGGTACGTGAAGAACTCATCGAGCGGGAACGAACCTAACGGGAAATCCAGCGGCTCATACCGGAGCCATGGTCTGAAAAATGGACGTGTGTGAAAACCTAGTTTTTCGTAAAAGGTTCTTTGTTCAATGCGGACATGAGGTTTACCATAATGGTCTCTCCCTCATCCACCTGACTTTCCAGCCAGGAAAGAACATGCTCAATAATATATCGTCCAAGTCCCTGCGACTGGTGCGATGGACGCACAATGACATCGCAGATAAAATAGACGTACCCACCATCTCCGACAACACGCGCCATGCCCACGGGCCGTCCGTTCTCTCTGGCAATCAGGGTATAGAGGGAATGGTCGAGGGCGATGCGGGCGCGATTTTCTCTTATGGTAATAAAATCTACGCTTGCACGAAGGTCATTATATTCATCAATTGTTATGGAATGATTTAATGTTATATTTTCTATGTTCATGGCAAGCTCCTAAAGTATCAGACAAACTGGTTGGTTGTTTCATCATACTGGTAGTCAATGGAATCCAATGTCTGACAAAGCTCTGCCTGATTCAGTTCATATGTCTGGCACAATTCTTCCAAAGTTGCAAATTGATCCCGTAATTTTGTGTTTACAAAACTAACTAAAATAATGGGGTCCTGTGGTACATCCACAATCAAACACCTCCTTGTATTTTTTCATTGATTCCCAACTATCATACATAAAAACATAGTTTCTTGTCAACCTATTAGAAGAAAGAATCTTTTTTGGGAGGTGATTATGTCGCAGAGAACAGAATTTTCAAAGGATTTTAGCAAAAATAAACAGCGGATTGATGAACTTTTGCAGATTGATAAAAGCTTTGATTTGCTGTACCGGGTGGTGATTATTGGTGGTAAAAAGGCTTGTTTTTTATTTTGTTGACGGTTTCTGTAAAGACGAAATTATGGAGAAGGTATTAGAATTTCTCTATAAAATTAAACCGGAGGAAATGCCGGAAACAGCGCATGATTTTTAAATGAAAACTGCCGTATGGTGAGATTGATTTAGTGCGGACAGAAAATGATTTGATTCAGAGGTGCTTATCGGGTGTTCCGCTTTTGATGGTGGATGGATACTGCGAACTGCTCGCAATGGATTTTCGAACATATCCGGCACGTTCGGTCGACGAACCGGAAAAAAGATAAAGTAATGCGCGGTTCCAGAGATGGTTTTGTGGAAACCGTTGTGTATAATACGGCATTGGTCAGAAGAAGAATTCGTTCTACGGATCTTGTGATGGAAATGCATACAGTAGGAAAAAAGTTCACGGACAGATGTCGTAATTGCTTATATGGGTAACCGTGTGGAGCCGGAAATGTTAAACAACATTCGTAAGCGGATTGACGCGATTGAGATTGATTCTCTTTCCATGAATCAGCAGAGTCTTGCAGAATGTTTATATCAGCACAAGTGGTATAATCCGTTTCCGAAATTCAAGTTTTCGGAACGTCCGGATGTCACAGCAGCCAGTATATTGGAGGGAAGTGTGGCAATTTTAGTGGATAATTCGCCATCTGCCATGATTTTACCGACATCGGTTTTTGATATTGTCGAGGATGCGGACGATTATTATTTTCCTCCTGTGACAGGAACTTACCTGCGGCTGTCGCGAATGGTCATTGATTTTCTTGCCGTTTTTATGACGCCGGTATTTTTTACTTTTTTATTATGCATCCGGAGTGGCTTCCGGAGTCCTTAAAGTTTATTCAGATTAATGACCCGGTGAATGTCCCCATTTTCCTGCAAATGCTGATTTTGGAGTTCGCCATTGATGGATTAAAACTAGCGTCGGTGAATACTCCGAATATGCTGAGCACGCCGCTTAGTGTCGTGGCAGGTATTATATTGGGTGATTATACGGTAAGTTCCGGCTGGTTCAATGCCGAAATCATGCTGTATATGGCATTTGTGGCCGTGGCAAATTACACGCAGGTCAGTTTGGAACTTGGCTATGCACTGAAGTTCATGCGGATTATTTTGATTTGTCTTACCGCTGCATTTGGTCCGTGGGGGCTGCTTGCCGGTACGGCGCTGGTAGTTGTTTTGATTGTGACGAACCGGACAATCAGCGGAAAAAGCTATATTTATCCGATTGTTCCGTTTAATGCGAAACAGTTTTTGCGACGGTTTTTCCGAGTAAATCTGCCGAGTTCGGAAAAATAAAATATTTGTTGACAAAATAAGAAAAAAAGATATAATTAAATCAAGTTTTTTAAAAAGTGTAGAAGGAGGAGAAAGCGATTAAGGTTTGGGGAGATTCAAAAGACAGGAAGCCGCATTGCTGGACGATTCCATGCGGCGGGTTACATATGGGGGAACTAAAGCAAAGAATAATCGACGTGGTAGACATTTGAGCGTTAGACAGCTAGTCGTAATAGAGATGGGAAACAACATAGAATCTGTTGTCTTTTATCTTGGGTGTTTGTTTAAAGGAACTGTAGCTATTCTTGTACATGAGAATCTCTCAGAGTTTGAATTATCCGAGTATATTGAAAAAATTTCAGCCAGAATATTTATTTTTGTTAATCTGACAAGTCGTTTTCAATTATGTATGACCAAACTGAAGCAACGGCAAGGATGACCGTGTTGCCATGGACAGAGATGCAGCGAAAAAAAAGGGTAGTGTCGGCAGGTTGCTCTTTAATGTGAGATTATGGTTATCTAGATGAAGAAGGTGTTAATTATGAAAAAGGTTTTTGTTTTTGCTTATTATGTTTACTTTTTTTATTGAAGCATCTTCTTGTAATAATTCACAGGGGGGAGAAACATAATGAAATGAAAGTATCATCAATTGCTGAAACAAAGATACAAACAAAGGATTCTCCTTTTGATGTTGAAAATGGTGTATTAAAAAATATCATTGGCAGAAATGTGAGGAAACGGAAAACGAAAAACGAAAAAGCGTTTATAACAAGAAATATGATTTGGGTGAACTTGGAACAGGAGAGGAATTATAACGATTTGGTTTTGGTCAAAATTGAAAGGAGATGAAACTTAATGAAAAAAAAGTTAGAAAGTAAATGGACATATGCCGTATTATTACTACCCATGATTTTGTGTGTTTTTTATAGTAAGCTATGTGATGTTAACGCCATGATGAAAGAAAGCAGGTTGATTTTTGACCCATATGGTTCGGCGGGTATTACATGGGCATATTGGAATAGTATTAGTAAGATTACATGGATGCTTTTTCTTGCTTTAAGTTTAGTTTCTATTTTAACGGTAGTGGGGGCTTTTTGTAATTATAAAAGCGCAAAAAAGCAGCCTATATCACGATTATTTTAAATACATGTGGTGTTCTGTGGCTGTTTATCTTAACACTTGCAGAGAAAAAATACTGCTTTGATGCAGCAACTGGCAAAAATATTTGCTTTACTTAGTGGTGTTAAATATTCGAAACAGGCTAACATTGTGTCAAATACGTATTTTGCTGACAGAGCAATGGTATTAGGGATATTGTTTGCGAGTTTAATCATTTGCTGCATTATAATTGCAAGAACAAAAATCAAGGAAAACAACAACATAAACCTCTGTAAAATTGTAGGATTTGGTTTGATTGTCAGTTTTGTTCGCTCTTTACTGCAACAGTATTGGCAGTCTAATACAATGATTAAGGTTTTAGGAGTTGGAAATAAGGAAAATCAAGAACTTTTTCGCAGATGTTTCAGCTAAAAGGTGAGTATTCATGGTATTTTGATTTCCCAATTTTGGAATTGATTATAATGGCAGTTTTGTTGTGTACATTTGATAGAACATCAAAAACAAAAAATATCATAACAGGTGGTGTGGTGGCACTATTGATTCAGTCGAGGTGTTATCTTGGGAACGATGTTGCATAGAATAAATAATTTACAACAAGTGTATCAAAGGAACAGGAATTATTCTATTCAAAAACATTAAAAAGCAGATGCTGTGTCACAGTGTATTGGTTTATTTGTGTTTGATTTTATTTCAATTTTATGTTATTGCTTTTCTTGAAAAAAAAACAACATTTTTGAAGATAGGTATTGCTCAAATTTGTGTATTGCTGATAAGTGTTTTGTGCATGAAATTGATTGGCACGATACAAAATTACAGGAATTGTAGTGGGTGTTGTTAGTGCAGTAGTATTTATATGCTTGTATGTTATGAATACAAAACTACAAAAATGTAAAAAGTGAGAATAGGATGAAAAAATAATGTAAAACAAAGGGACTGTCCCACTGAGACAGCCCCTCTTTTTTATCCTTCTATCAATTGCTTTTTAATCCAGGCAATTTCATCTTTATAAGGTGGTGTTGATTTCTTTTGGATTTTCCGGGTCTTTAATATACGGAGTCTCCAGAATTTTCGGAATCGTTTCAAAGCGCGAATCTCGAATAATCTGCATCAGAGCGTCGCTTCCTAAATAACCTTTTTCCAAAATTCTCGTGGCGGTCTTTTTTGCTGCACCGAGCGGATTTTACTGTCGTTAATATGGAAGGCAGCAATCTGGTTAAGACCAATTATTTTATCAAATTCATTCATAACATTTTCGTAGTCGTTCACTAAATCGTAGCCGGCATCATTTACATGGCAGGTGTCAAAGCAGACACGAAGTTTATCCGGATGATTGCAGCCGTCATAAATAGCCTTCAGTTCTTCAAAACTGCGTCCGATTTCTGTGCCTTTTCAACCATTGTTTCCAGTGCGATAAACACGGGAGTATCTTCGTTTAAAACTTCATTAAGTCCTTTACAGATTTGTGCAATACCGGCTTCTGCCCCGGCACCAACATGTGCACCGGATGTAAAACTAAAACAGTTGCACCCATAGACGCTGTGCGTTCAATCTCTTTTGCAAGAAAAGTGACCGCCAGTTCATAGGTCTCCGGTTTTACCGTGTTGGCAAGATTAATAATGTAAAGTGCATGAACAATAAAGTTTGCCATGTCATGTTCTTCCATTAACTTTCTTGCCTGTGGAATGCATAATTCCGAAATATCTTTACGTCTCGTATTCTGGGGAGCACCGGTGTATACCATAAAAGTATTGGCATCATAAGAAAGTGCCTCTTTACAGAATTCACAAGCATATCTTTGCCGCTCATTCCCCACGTGAGAGCCGAGTAATAACATAAGAAATCCTCCTTTGGCACGCTAGGGCGTGTTTGTGATGTTCTTAGTATACACGTTTGGGGGTAATGTGTAAACAATAGAAAAAATTGTTTGTGCCAAGTGTTCATTCACTCTTTTTTTGTTTCCGTAATTCAAGAGAAAAGTTTTGTGTCTCGTGGGCGCTTTCGCTAATGGAGCTGCGTAGCAGCAAGGGCACTGAAACTACCAGTGCCTCTTGCTGACGCGCTCCAAACCCGCGAGCTACAAAAATTTTTCTCTTGAATTACTGGAATCCAAAGAAACTGGCGGTGAACATTTGCCACGCTAGAACTTTTGACTCAGTCGTTCATTGTTTTACAAATACATTATGAAATGTTTTCTGAATGCAGTTATAAGATAATAAAGAAAAAACTTAGTTTGGGATGATGGGGCTGTCATAAATGTTCGTTACTAGTTCCTTTGCCTTCCAATAATTCCGTAGGAAAACTTTGCGACGAGTGGGTTTTGAGTGCGTCGGTATGTGTTGCAAGAAGTCCAGTGGACTTCTGTTCTGCAACGACCGAAGCGGAGCGTAGACCACTGGTAGTTTCAGTGCCCATACCGCTACGTACTCAATGAACGGGGTGCCCACGAGACGCAAAGCTTTCCTACGGAATTATTGAAGACAAAAATGCCAACGAACACTTGACTCCCCTGCCACATCCATGCTTGACATCTCGTCCCATTTTACCTAAAATAAGAAACTAAGAAAGTGGCTTCATTTGCCACTTGACTTAAGAATTGGAGGAATATCAAAAAATGAGTAAGAAACCTTATTATTTGACGACGGCGATTGCTTATACATCGGGCAAGCCGCATATTGGCAATACTTACGAAATCGTTTTGGCTGATGCCATTGTCCGCTACAAACGTTTTCAGGGGTATGATGTTCGTTTTCAGACAGGAACCGATGAGCATGGACAGAAAATTGAGTTAAAAGCACAAAGAAGCAGGAATCACACCAAAAGAATTTGTAGATGGTGTTTCGACAGAGATAAAAAGAATTTGGGATTTGATGAATACGTCTTATGACCGCTTTATTCGTACAACCGATGAGGATCATGAAAAAGCAGGTTCAGAAGATTTTCAAAAAGCTTTTTATGATAAAGGCGATATTTACAAAGGATTTTATGAGGGGTATGTATTGTACGCCTTGCGAATCTTTCTTTACACCATCCCAGCTGGTGGATGGCAAATGTCCGGACTGTGGCAGAGAGTGCCAGCCGGCAAAAGAAGAAGCTTATTTCCTTAAATTAAGTAAATATCAGGACCGCCTGATGAAGCACATCGAGACACATCCGGAATTTATTCAGCCGGAGTCCCGTAAAAATGAGATGGTAAATAACTTTTTGAAACCGGGCTTACAGGATTTGTGTGTTTCCCGTACAAGTTTCAAGTGGGGAATCCCGGTTGACTTTGACCCGGCACATGTAATTTATGTGTGGATTGATGCGTTAAGCAACTATGTGACCGGTACCGGATTTGATTTGGATGGAAATCACACGCTTGTGGATGGCGAGAATTTATATGAAAAATACTGGCCGGCAGATTTGCATCTGATTGGAAAAAGATATTCTTCGTTTCCACACCATTTACTGGCCGATTATGCTGATGGCACTTGACATTCCACTGCCGAAACAGGTATTTGGACATCCGTGGCTTTTGCAGGGTGACGGCAAGATGAGTAAGAGCAAAGGAAATGTTATTTATGCTGATGATCTGGTAGATATTTTTGGCGTGGATGCCGTACGTTATTTTGTTTTTGCACGAAATGCCATTTGAAAATGATGGTGTTGTGAGCTGGGAACTCATGGTAGAGCGTATGAACTCTGATCTTGCAAACGTTCTTGGCAACGTTGTAAACCGTACGATTTCCATGACGAACAAATATCTTGGCGGCGTTTTGGAAAATAAAAATGTGACAGAAGCAGTTGATGACGATTTGAAAGAGACTGTTTTGTCGGTGCCAAAAGCAGTGGAAGAAAAATGGATAAACTGCGTGTTGCAGATGCGATTACGGAAGTGTTCCGTTTGTTCAAACGCTGTAACAAATATATTGATGAGACGGAGCCATGGGTACTTGGAAAAGACGAGGCAAAGAAAGACCGTCTTTCTACTGTCCTTTACAACTTAGTAGAGAGTATCGTAATTGGTGCTAGTCTGTTAGAGCCATTTATGCCGGAGACGACAGAGAAAATTCTCGCACAGTTAAATGCGAAAAAAACGTGGTTATGAAGAAATGGATACGTTTGGTCAGTATGAGTCCGGTACAAAAAGTAACGGATTCTCCGGAAATTTTGTTTATGCGTCTCGATCCGAAAGAAGTTTTGGCAAAGGCTGAAGAAATTAAACAGAAACAGATGGCAGAAGTAAAGGCTGAGTCCGGTGAAGAAGATGCCGGCGAGGAAGAAGGAATTGACATCGAAGCAAAACCGGAAATCACATTTGATGACTTTGAGAAGCTGCAATTCCAAGTAGGTAAGATTATCGCCTGTGAGGAAGTGCCTAAATCAAAAAATTACTTTGCAGCCAGGTGAAAATTGGCAGTGAAGTCAAACAGATTGTATCAGGAATTAAGAAATATTATTCACCGGAAGAAATGGTAGGCAAAAAAAGTAATGGTACTTGTCAACTTAAAACCTGCGAAACTTGCAGGAGTATTATCGGAAGGAATGCTTCTTTGCGCAGAAGACGAAGGAAACCTCTCCCTCATGACTCCCGAGAAAAAAAATGCCGGCAGGAGCAGAGATATGCTAAAGCATTGAGCCGTGCACTAGAAAGAAACGATTTCTCTTGTGCTTGCACAAAAGAGAAAAATCGTTTTTTCTAGTATAGGGCGAAAAAAAGCCCGGCAGTGAGGAATGCGGAGCATTCCGAGGTGCAGCACGGCGAGAGAAGAGGCGAAAGCCTGGCAGTGAGGAATGCGAAGCATTCCGAGGTGCGGCACGGCGAGAGAAGAGGCGAAAGCCTGGCAGTGAGGAATGCGGAGCATTCCTCGGCGAGAGGAGAGAACTATGAGCAGTTATATTTTCGACACCCACAGCCATTATGACGACAAAGCCTTTGACAGCGACCGCGACGAAATCCTTGGTGGACTTTTTGGCAAAGGGAATTGGTAAAGTCGTGGATGGGGAGCAGATATGCCATCCAGTAAAATGGCACTTGAACTGGCAAAGCAGTATGAATTTGTCTATGCGGCACTGGGGGTGCATCCGAGTGAAGTGGAAGGGCTGACGGAAGATGACATGGCGTGGATTTCTAGTCATGCAGCACATGAAAAAAAGTGGCAGCCATCGGAGAAATCGGGCTTGATTATCACTGGCCGGAGCCGGAACCGGCACTTCAGAAGCAGTGGTTTCGCAGACAGATTGAACTTGCAAAGGAAGTAAAACTTCCGATTATTGTGCACAGCCGTGATGCGGCAGATCCGACCATGCAAATCATTCAGGAAACAAAGCCTATGAGTGCGGCGGCGTCATTCACTGTTATTCGTATTCGCCGGAACTGGCAGAAGAATATGTGAAAATGGGATTCTTTATTGGCATGGGAGGAGTCCTCACATTTAAAAATGCAAAAAAATTAGTAAGATGTGCCGAGCGGATTCCGCTGTCTTCTATTGTGTTGGAAACAGACTGCCCGTATATGGCACCGGAGCCAAACAGAGGAAAGCGAAACGATTCGTCGCAGCTTATTTACGTGGCACAGAAGTTAGCAGAAATTAAGGGCATTACGGCAGAAGAAGTAAAGCAGGCAACAACGGAAAATGCCCACCGGTTATACCGGCTGACACAGAATAAATAAAAGGAGAAAAAACGCGTGGCAAAACTGGGAAACCCACAGGAAACCATACAGGTTTTACAAAAACATGATTTTCATTTTCAAAAAAAATTCGGACAAAATTTTTTGATTGACCCGCATGTGTTAGATAAAATTATCGAGGCGGCAGAAGTCACAAAAGATGATTTTGTACTGGAAATCGGACCGGGAATCGGAACGATGACACAGTATTTGTGCGAGGCGGCAAGACAGGTATTAGCAGTAGAAATTGACAACAACCTCATTCCGATTTTACAGGAGACACTTTCACCTTATGATAATGTAGAAATTCTTCATGGGGATATTTTAAAGCAGGATATTCATGAAATTGCGGAAAAATATAATGACAAAAAGCCAATCAAGGTAGTGGCAAACCTGCCCTATTACATTACAACCCCGATTATTATGGGACTTTTTAGAGAGCCACGTGCCACTTGCTAACATTACCGTTATGGTGCAGAAAGAAGTGGCTGAACGCATGCAGGCAGAGCCGGGCACAAAAAAAGAATATGGTGCATTGTCGCTTGCCGTGCAGTATTACGCAAAACCGTATTTGGCGGCGAATGTTCCGCCAAACTGTTTTATGCCGCGGCCTAATGTTGGAAGTGCGGTAATAAGACTTGACTGCTTAAACCGGGTGCCAATTGAGGTATCCGATGAAAAGTTGATGTTCCGTCTGATTCGGGCGTCTTTTAACCAGCGCCGGAAAACTTTACAGAATGGACTGGCGAACAGTCCGGAACTCTCCTTTTTCCAAAGAGGAAATCAAAAGTGCACTGGAAGCAATGGAGTTAAGTCCGACGATTCGTGGGGAAAAAACTTAGTTTAGCGCAATTTGCTGCATTAGCAGATGAATTAAAAAAGATTCAACAGGGAGGTAATACCGATGAGTGAAACAATGGCAGATTACGAAGACCAAATTAATGCATCTTTTCGATCGTTCCGCGAAGGCGATACGGTGACCGGAGAGGTGGTAAGCGTTGAAGAAGAGGGAAGTCCTTTTGATTTACGCAGTTTTTCACAGGGAGTAATTCCTTCCGGTGAATATAGTGATGATCCGAATTTCCATGCGATGGATGAGATTCGCACCGGAGAAATGCTGACGGCTGTTGTGCTTTCGCCGGATGATGGACAGGGCCGTGTCCTTCTGTCCCTGCGCGAGGCAAAAAGAGAAGAGGCATGGGAACAGGTAGAGAAGGCACTGGAAGAGAGAACGGTGTTTACGGTAAAAGTAAATAACAGCGTGAATGCCGGTGTTGTTGCCTACTGCGAGGGACTGAGAGGATTTATTCCGGCGTCGAAACTGGCACTGAGTATGTAGAAGATGTGGAAGAATATGTTGGAAAGACACTTTCGGTTATTGTCATTACAGCAGACCGCGAGGCAAATAAACTGGTTCTTTCCGCAAAAGATGTGGAAAAGGAAAAAGCAGCAAAAGAGCAGGAGAAAAAATTAAATGCTCTGCAAAAAGGGTTCGTGACAGAAGGCGTAATTGAGCGCATTGAGCCATATGGATGCTTTGTGACAATCGGGGATGGCTTATCCGGGCTTGTTCATATTTCCCAGATTTGCAATAAATTTTTACATTCGCCAAATGAAGTTGTCAAACTCGGGCAAACGGTGAAGGTAAAGGTCCTTGATGTGGCGGACGGAAAATCCGCCTGAGCATGAAAAGAGGCAGAGGATATTGCACCGGAAGTGGAAGAGGCCGAATCCATTGAGTATCATGATGAGGAGGCAACGACTTCTTTAGCTTCTCTTTGGCAGGGATTCATTTCGAAGATTAGCGCATAAAAATCACCGCGGCACATACATTATACTAACAATCAAAAGCGGAATATGCTTAGAAATGGAGTGTGTGCGGTGAGGAATAAGAG
>VOFC01004580.1_pt1 | contig 14056 bp, 21 predicted proteins | sample 5384161 | NCBI WGS metagenome assembly VOFC01 (sample SAMN12384722, study PRJNA508395) | human gut metagenome | isolation source: healthy gut B | host: Homo sapiens | reverse complement strand
ACAACTCTTAATGATTTTTTCATCGCTTCTTCTTTTGTATTTAACGCTCTTGTATCAAGTGTCGTGCTAATAACAAAATGAAATGCCGTGTTTCGCTGCGACACATATCAGTAGTTATAACAGCTCTCTATGTATTGGTTTTTACTATTGTCAGCAAATGACTCTGTAACTATATATTTATTGGCGTGGTTTTATCGTGTCCGAAGCATGTGAAATTCTCACCGTTCCACCAGCTAGAGTTATCAAATATTTATTATGTGGCTTCCCTAATGCTCTAAGCAGAAACTTTGCTATTGTGAATAGTCTTCGCTTTCAATATAGTAGTTTATGTTGATAATAGCCTGCTTTATAAGGCGCTTAATACTAGGTGGATAGTCTGCTGAAGTCCATTGGCCTATTGGGAGGAACGCAGTATCAACTACATCTTTTTTTAATACTCACACGATAAGCTTTTACCAAGAATTTGCTCAACTTTAGTGCCCCCCATCCAGTTCCACCAAATGTAGTGGTAATTACCTGAACAAATATGAGTTCTTTACCCTGTACCAGTAGTTTATGCTGACCTGTTTTAAATAAAGACACCGTCACAGTCTCAGAGTTTAGACTAAAAACGATAGATTGCTTTTATCTACTTTATGCTCTCGACAGTGGATATTTGAATCTGCCTCCTCAATAATATCCAGAAAGGCATCGAAATCGCTTTCGTTGAAGTATGGAACAGAAAACCAATGATCACCTTGAACAGTGACTTTTTTTCTATCCATCAATGCAGACTTTGCAAGCCGATCTGCCTTTCATTGTAAATTACATTGCTATGTCCCGGAACCTTAAAATTCAGCTTTTACAAAATCTTCAAATTTTGTTTTATACAAAAGACACAAACATCTGGTTTGCTTTCTTTAGCTTTCGCATTCCATTCCAGTCAACCACTTTGAAAGCCCCTCGTAGTCGTGATATATCTTGATTTTTCATATCCATTAGATATGGCCCAATCGACAGCATTGATCACACCAAATATCTCGCCAATGATGTTATCACTATCAAATATTCTTTTATTGTCCCAATTAGCCACAAATATCCTGCTCTGTACCATCCGGCAAAAATAATTGCCACACCATACGAATATCTGTTTAGTTCTTTGTCGTAGCTCCATCCGTAAATGCTACTAAATACCCATCTTTATTATCCGCAGCAACTTTTCAACCCAAAGATCTCTATTAATCAAATATGCTCGGATTCTTTTTGTATTAAACTTTTTGTACCAGCTCCGAATAACCCCTGATATTGCAGCTTGCGCCTCTGGCCAATTATTAAAAATGCCAGTCGCATGTCCTTTTTTCAGCAGTACATTTGGCGCACTGCTACAAATTTAGAATATAATATTATTTGTTTCAATCACTTTGTCAAGACATCTTTCCCCTAAAAAAGCTGATTCTAAATCACCTCCATACCAGATCAGTACAATGTTGAATTGTTTATACAATAAATTTCACCATATTAAAATATAGACTTTTCTTCGCTTCTGTAAATAAAATATTGAAAGAATCTTGTCACAACATTGGCACATTTTTGCTCTTTTCGGCGCAAATCCGATATGTTATACTGAAGATGCTCAAAAAGCATATAAAATTGAATCTTGTTAGCAGACGCCTGTACCTGCTTTTTGCATCAGGAAAAGAAAAGGAGGAGCATCTTTGAACACATCCAACAACTTGCCGCAGCTTCCGCCGCCGAGGAAAAAATTCCGGCCGCTGGCTCTACGCCGCATGGCTCGGCGTCAGCATTCTGCCGCTTCTGACCCAGCCGGCTTCGGCCACGACGATCTGGGAAAAGGCGACGGAGATCATGAAGGACGTTTACCAGCAAATTCTTTCATCTCCAATCGCTGCCATCGTCACCGCGTCTGTCGCGCTTCTGATGATGAACTTTTCCCGCAGCGGCCGGACCGTCGAGGAATCGCGTGCATGGCTCAAACGCATTGCAATCACCTGAAGCGATCCTGAACGGACTTTGGCTTCATCATTATGTCACGCCGTTCTTTCCGGCGGTCAGTGGACGGCATAAAAACATGGGGGGATTCTGACGGCGTTGTCGAATGATCTCCGAACAGATCATATGCACGGTCTGGACCTCATCAACAACACGTCGGTGCTCGGCGCACTCGGCTGGGATGGACACGTTTCTGCGCTACTTCCCCGGCAGCCGAGACGATGTATGATATTTTACCGCCATCGGTATCGGCCTGATTCTCTTGATGTGGGTCTGGAACCTGTTCAAGAACTACTGGCTGGGCGCAGGCTTTGAAGCGGGTATGACTGGATCTTATCATCCGAGCTGCCGCCGCTCAGCTTTGCGGATTTCAACCCGTCATGCGTCATCATCGGCGCTGGTGCAACGGTGCGGTTACGCTGATCGTGCCATCATCGTCGTGCTGCTGGCGTGGAACTATCTGGAAGCTGCTCTTTGAAGCCGCCGAGCGGTATATCCGCTCGGCGTTCTTGTTTACCAGCATGGGCGGCTCGGCAAATATCTTCAGCGCGTGGTGTCGGATGCTGGGCGGGCAGGTGTTTCTGCTGCTCATGAACGCATGGTGCCTACGGCTGTTTACCAGCATGGTCGGCACGTTTATTGCAAATCCGCTTTCCCTTTAGAACGCAGCGCAAAAGAACTTGTTACTCACGGAGCAGCCAATCGATGAGGTTTTCGGATTTGATCCCGTCATAGGAGGCATCGAGCCCCGGTTCAAGAGACAACACGATCTTTTCGTAGTTGTCGCGGATACTTGCAGCGGTGCAAGTTCACGTTTCCGCACATCCTCACTCATCATGGACTCGTTACCTGGATATACTTTTTCTCGTCGGCAGTCGTTGCGATGAAATCCACCTCGGCATTGCCAATCTTGCCAATCGCTACATCGTAGCCCCGGCGAAGCAGCTCAAAGTAAACAACATTCTCGATGGCGTGACCGCTGTCCCGATTACGAAAGCCCAGCAGATAATTGCGAAGGCCGATGTCAACGATATAGTATTTTCCGAGTGTACGGAGGTAGGCCTTGCCCTTGATATCAAATCGCTTGATCTCATAGAAAAAGTAGCTCTCCAGAAGCGCGTTCACATATGCCTGCACCGTATGGGCGCTGGGTGCGCCTTTGCGCTTGCCGTCATCCAAGAGTCCTTCGTTGACCAACGTATTGCCGATGGATGCAATAGAAACACTGGAACCGATGTTATCTGCAAGGAACAGGATGATTTTACGCAGCAGCGCAGGATCTGTAATCTGTTTTTGACCCGTGTGCTTTTCTCTCTCCAAAATATCACGAATGACCACCGTAGAATAGATGCCATCGAAGAGCGACAGCGCCTTTTCCTGCTCCAGCCCAACATCAGCAATGCCTGGCATTCCTCCGAAACGCATATAGGCGTCAAAAACCTCGCGCAGTTCGTAGCGTTCACCGTTCTTATCAAATACCTGCTTGCGGAGTCCACCAAGGGCGCTTTGCGTTTCCCGAACCTCGAAGTCGTGGAAAGCAAGGAACTCTTGGAAGGAAAGCGGCAGCATTTTGATTTCCACGCACCGCCCGGAGATAGGTAGAATACTCCGAAGAAAGAAGGTAAGCGTTTGACCCGGTGACATAGATATCGCAGTCAAAATCTACACGGAAGGCGTTGACCGCATCCTCCCATGCTTCGATCCGCTGAAGCTCATCAAAGAAAAGATACATCCGCTTTCCAGGGACAATGCGCTCTTTCACATACCGATAGATATCGTCGGCGCTCATCCCTCGAAAATCAAAGGATTCAAAATTCATCTCAATGATCTGCTCCGGCAGAACACCGGTATCTTTTCAAATGCTGTACCATCAGTTTCAGCAGACTGGACTTGCCGCAGCGCCGAATGCCGGTTATCACCTTGACCGGCTCGGTATCCTGGAAGCCAATCAGCTTCTTCAGATAAATATCGCGCTTTTTCAGTTCGTGGGAATCTATCATGCTGAACACCTCCTGTGGCATTAGTATAACACCGTCTAAGCAAATTATCAAGTTTTTTGCACTCAAATGCAAAAACTTATGGCATTTACGGCAATTTATGCAGTATTGCCGCGTCCGAAATGCCATGTCTCATTTCTCCTTGGTATCTTGTAATGCGGCAGAAAGGAATGTCCTTTCCTATGAGAAAACGATTCTTTTTTGAACTGCCTGCTGATCCTCACCCTTCGTTGTAGTTATGTCAACTAGCGCATTTGCCATTTCCGAGAGTGACGTAGAATCTGCGGTCAGTGCTTCCGGGAAGGAAGCTGTTTCTGGCAACGTGCTGGTTTGGTTCCTGTGTGCCATTGCGTTCTTAAAGGTGTCACAGAAGATCGACAGCTTCTTGTCCAGTCTCGGTCTGAACGTTGGGCACACCGGCGGCTCCATGCTCTCTGAGGCGATGATTGCCATGCGCGCCATCAACACCGCGACCAGCGCGGTCGGCAGCGCATTGGGCAGCCGCAGCCGTCACGGTTCTGCTCCTGCATCCGGGAAACCCGGCGGCGGAAGTGCGGCTGCGGCAGGCTTTTTCAGCGGCGGTCTGGTCGGCATGGCAAGCCGCAAAATCGCGAGCGATGCTGTGCGCACGGCAACGACGGAGAAAAATATCGTCCAGCCGCAGCAGGCCGAGGCGACCGTCAGCCGGACACACGCGAGCAGCGACACCCATTCCGGTTCGCAGATGGCTTCTGAGCAGCAGCGGCAGAATACCAGCCAGCTTGACCAGAATCAGCAGACGGTTTTTCTCGCGCTGTAAACTCGGAACAGCGAGAAAACTCCCCAGCAGGCGCTTCACGAATCGCAGCATTCCGTAGACGCCAGCCAGATCCATCAGGATACAGACTGCGCAGGAGCAGCAGTTCCACGCGGCGCTGCATACGGAGGATCAGCAGGCATCGCATCTGGCGTTCCAGTCAGAACAGGGCGAATTTGCCGGCTCTGTGGTGCAGTCGGATGAATTTGATGCAAGCAGTGAAGAAGCCAGAACGGAACAGTCGCAGGTCATGCAGTCCGCCTTGCAGCAGGAGCAGATCGGCGTTACCCAGCGCGAGGTGCAGTCCGAGGAAAGCCGTCATGTACAGTATGATAGAAGGATTTGGAGGACAAACCTATGAGGACAACCATCCAGCAGCTTGCAGAATTTCTGACCGCCTGCCGCGGGAACTGGCGAAATACCTGTTTCATCTCCTGCGGCGTCTGCAAATGTCATTCGCCGTGTTCCGGCTATCTGATGAGCGCAGATGCCGGCGGCACAGCCTGTTTTGATTTCCATCGCCGAATATGAACGCCTCACTGCGCAGCGGATCGACCCAACGGAATGCCGCGGGCAGCTCTCCCGCAGCGCCTTTGAGGATATTTATGCGTTATATCTCAACTGGTGCCTGTCAGACGATGAAAGCTGCTGTTTACAGCTGCTCTCTCTTCTTCCTTCTGAGTAATACATAGGAGGATTTCCATTTGAAAAAAGCCCACATTACCTGTCCATACTGCCACGCGCCGGCACAGCTTCGCCCGGCCAGCAGCATTTATGGCATCCACACAAAAGACCGTGCAGCGAAACTGTACGTCTGCTCCCGGTATCCCGCCTGCGACGCTTATGTACAGGCGCACAAGGCGACTGGTCTGCCGATGGGAACGCTTGCAGACAAATCGCTTCGCCAAAAACGGATGCAGGCACATCGGACCTTCAACCAGCTTTGGGAGAAAGGCTTCATGCGCAAACAGGATGCTTACGCATGGCTGTGCGTCCGCTTCGGCATCCCGGAAGCTGACGCACATATTGCCAACTTCTCGGGTATCGCTGTGACCAGGTCATATCGCTCTGCAAAAAGAATTTCTGAACGCACAAAGGAAGGTGAAATATAATGGATCGAAGCAGCATCGCATTGACCGCTGAGCAGCAGTTTCTCGTAGAAAACAGCCTGGAATTTGTCCACTGGACGATTGCAAATCTTATTCCCAAAAGCAACTGCCGTATGGAATATTACGATCTCTTTCAGGAGGGCTGCGTTGCGCTCTGCCATGCAGCGGCAAGCTACCATGGCGGCACATCGTTCAAGACCTATGCCATCACGGTCATCCGCAACCATCTGATCGACTGCTGCCGCAAGCAGGCAAGCTGGCACAAATACATCTCAGAGCAGTCGCTGGACGACCCGGACGCAAGCCTCCCAACGCCGGTATGCACAGATCATGCGCACTTTTCCAATGTGGACACAAGTGCGGTACTTACCGCCTGCAAGAAACACTATCGCGGTGTCGCAAAACTCGGTATTGACGCACTTGTTCTGAAAGCGAAGGGCTTTGACTGCAAGGATATTGCAGCGCTCTATCACACCAGCTCCAACAATGTCGGCGCATGGATCTCCCGCGCGGCAGTTTCTGCGGCTCGGCGCGTTTTTGAAGCTCTGGATTCGGAACGGTGTGCCGTTCTCTAAAGCAATTCGCCTGTTCTCACGCCCAAAACAGGATGCAGCGGAACGGCAGATCGTGCGGCTGGCGAATCAGGCGCTTCTCAGCAGTGCGGAACTGATCAAGTGCGCGGAGCGTGGCGTGCGGACGCTTCACTCTGATGCGCAGCTCATGGACTGCCTGTATGACGATGAGTTAACCACCAGCGAGAATCTGCCAATCCTGATGGCAGCCTCCCGGCAGGCACGCCCTGTTTCGGCGGCAATCGCAAACCTGTATCTGCACAAGCAGATCGTCTTTGAGCGGTGCTGAATATGAAAAAAGCTCCTCACGTGGCCTGCGCCGCTGCTGCAGAAGTGGCTGCTTTCGCTGCTGCTCTGCCTGCCGTTTCTGGCCGCAGCCATCATTTCTGCGTTCTCCGGCGATCGGACGTTTCTGATCCTCAGCGCATTGCTTTCGCTTTTTTGCGGCGTTCGCTGTACGGAGCTTTATGTGCTGCTCGTGAACGAACGATATTGTGCAGAAGAAGGCATTTGTCTTTCGGTTTCCAGCATTCCGTTTCAACGCCAGCGCAGGGTCATTCTGCAAAAAGCAGACGGAGAACAGGTCATCTTCTGCGTCGAAAAGAACAAGCGGCTGTCTGTGGGGCAAGCCTATCAGGTCTATCTGCCAGTCAGTACAGTTGTCCATGAAGTTAAGAACACATATCTGCCGCAGCCCTGCGCGTTGGCCGTCGAGAAAATTGAACCCGTGTCTTTCGATTGCGTGGAATCGGCAGACTGAACCTCTTAGTTTCTTGAAATTGTTGTCTATCTGTTTTCGTTGATTATTTTTCCGTAGTTTGCTATACTATAGATGAAAATGATGTAAGGAGGTGCTTACCATGCCCATTGATGAGATTGAAGTCATAAAACAAAAGCTGGTCGATCAGATCAAGCCGATTGGCGTTTATCTGTTTGGCTCTTTTGCCAACGGTACCGCGCACGCCGACAGCGATTTTGACTTCTACATTATTGTAGATGACAACGAGAAAGATCTTCACGCCGTAGCCACTTCTGCATACAAAGCGATTCGCGGCGTGAAGCAGCGCCCCGTGGATATTTTGGTTGGCACAAAAAGCCGCTTTGACGAACGTAAGAATCAGTTCACCGTAGAAAACGAGGTATTCCACAAAGGAGTTCTGCTCTATGGATCAGCAAGTTAAACAGTGGCTTGACTATGCCGCGCAAGATTTAGGCGTTGCCCGGCATCTTTTTGAAAACTATCATCAAATCGTCTGCTACCACTGCCAGCAGTCTGCGGAAAAAGCGATCAAGGCTGTGATTGTCTCTCTGCACTGGCCCACCGATTCCCAAAGCCACGATCTTTCTTTTCTGCTGAATCAGATTCACAACTATATCTCCATCCCGGATGCAATCGGCGATGCTGCAGATGCCCTAACGCCATTTGGTACCATGACACGGTATCCAAACGAATTGACTGTCGAGGAGCATCATGCAAAACAAGCAATCGCATTTGCCGAGCTGATCCTGAATTGGACAGCATCTGCTTTGCGATAAAGCAAAAAATCACAGTTGCATAACCGAAGCGGCCGCAGATCTGCGGCCGCTTCGGTTTTCCTCATTTCGATATCGTTCACTGTGTTTCTAATTTGTTGACTATTGAACCAGTGATACGATAGCAGCATATCCATTATCGTAGTATTGCTTTCGGATACCCCATAGGAATTTTGGGCAGGACTTCCTGCGGTCTGTGATAATTTGCACTCCACCGTTTTTCTCGGCCAAAACCTCATCATCGATATCTCCAGAAGGCATTCCAAATTCTCTAAGGAACTCTTGAAGACTTCCGTTTAATTCGCCGTAATCTAACCAATATAGTAGTTGTAATAATTTCCAAATCCACATAAGTAATAATGCTCATAGTATCCTGCCCGTGCGTTTCCATTCGATACGAAGCCACGAACAGACTGCGGACTCCCCGGAAAGTCATAGTAACTTGTTTCGCCTAATGTGATATTGATGTGATTATTCAGCGTCATATCACGAATTGTAATGGACATTCTCCGAATTGTGTAATGCTGTGATTAAATAACTCCGTGCCGCCATTCCCTCGTCAAAAGCCATCTGTAAAAACGTAATAGTCAGAACATATGCACATAATGTATTCTTCATCTGAAAATTGCGCACTCATCTGCCCACTGTTTGTTGCCCAATATACACTTTTGAGAGGTTATCTAATTGTTCATCAATACGTCTCTTTTCTCTGCACGATTCATAATCCATGTAGAAAGTAAAGTTGCGATTACTGCAAACACCACACCTGTTATAAGCGCCATCAGTATTTCGTGCCATAGTTCTTTTCGCTTTTTTATGACTGCCTTTCGCGGGATCACGGGTCTCTCCATTTTATAGTCACACCTTTTGCAGAAGTATTATATTTGTGCCTTATTTATATATTATGAGATGTTCCATCTTTTTTTTTTGCAGCAAGAATCAACATAGTGAGAATCAAAGTTTGACAATCGCTATATATTGTGCTACTATACTCATGTAATTGATATTTGTGCAGTTCATCGGAACGCAGACCGTATGGTCTGTGCGTGGGGCTTCTCACATTGCACACGTTGGTCAGGTTTGTATTTGAGTGCTGGTAGCATGGTATTTGCCCGCAAAGGGGTAGATGTCGCTGCCGGCATTTTTATATAGATATTCATGCCGGTGGCAGAAAGGAGTGTTATGGCAAAAGCGAGTCTCATCGGGCTGATCACGCAAGGCCGGAATTGCAGCACAGCGCCAAGGGTGAACCCTATGTCCGCTTTTCCGTAGCCGAGTACGTCGGCTTCGGTTTGCAACGGCACACACAGTTTGTTGACGTGTGGGCATGGGGGCTACATGGCAGCGGCTTGCAAAGTGTACATTGAGTAACGGCGATTTTATCTTTTGAGCGGCACGTTGGAGCTGGAAGAGTTCACAAAAAAAGACGGCATCACAAAGGATAACCGCTTGAAGCTCAGATTGGACGATTGGGCGCCTGTTCCGCAAAAGCGGGAAACAATCCGTCCAGTACAGAATGAAACAGAGGGTTTTCCAGTCACCGCCGAACAGATCGACGGCGACCGGGAGGAACTGCCGGAATAACGCCGGCGCAGCGGAAGAGGAACCGCACCAGATGATTCAGAAATGATTCGTCGGTGCGGTTCCTCTTTTTTTATTTTATCGAAAGAATTTTGAAAGGTGGCTAAATTTTATGAAACGATCCAGTCCCCTCTGGGGAAGTGTCTCTGTCCTGATCGGTGTGGTCATTGCGATCCTGGCGCTGGTGCGCGGCGCATGGCTCGTCCCGCTTTTGCTCCTGGTCTTTACGGCGTGGGGCCTGTGGGTGGTCATGTTCCAGCTTCAGCCTGCGTGGGATTCCATTCGCGGATACCGGAAGAAGGAACACGACGCCAGAAAGCAGCGGAAGCATCGCTTTACAGCACAGCACAGACCAATGCCGACGCCGTGCAGCTTCTGCTGCGGCACGTCAACCATCGGATCTCCGCGTATCTCAAATCAGTCTATCCGAGCGCCCGCTGGGAGTGGACGACCGGAAATCCGACCGCTCTCGTTATACAGGGCGGCACCGGGCGAATCCGCGTGTATGGCATTGAAGAATACGACTACGCAGATGTGCAGATCGACCGCAACGGCAACCTCTCCTGCAATCTCCTGAAGGTCGTGCCGGTGCAGCCGCGTATGGACGCACCGACACCGCCAAACCAGCAGCCGGTCGATCCGCAGGTCTGGTATGACGTGGAGGGACGTGAAGTGTTGGAGCGTGTGATCGCCGATCTGGATTCCCGCGGCCATAGCAGTCTGACACTGAAAGAGGACGGCAGCGTGTGCGTCCATGAGGATGACGACACAAAGGATATTCCGCAGGAACACCTCACCGCCTTCCCGCCGAAAGTCTATTGGCCGCGTCTGGGACAGGTGTTGGAAAGCGAAGGCTTGAGTGCACGTGTTCAGGATAACGAGATTTCGGTATCCTGGTAATTTTTTTTTGAGAAGGGAGCGAAAATTCGAATGAAAAGCGGACGCAGTATTCAGGATGTGAGCCGCGAGATCCTGCGCCAGCAGGAGGCAAAAACGGCAGACTATCTGGTCGCAACCGACCGTCTGTACATGGATACATATGGCGACAGCCCTGTGATCCGTGTGCTCGACCGCGAGGGTATCGACCAGATCGAGCCACTGGAAATTCAGCAGACCGCACACCAGCAGATCGGCACCTATCTGGACATTCCCAGCAAGTATTATGACCGGATGCTCCAGCGCGATCCCGCGCTTCTGGGCTACAACGTCAACCGCTGGTTCCAGAAAGGGCCGGAGCAGAAGCTGCTGCGCACGATGGACGGCAAGGCCAGAGCGTTTCTCAGCAACCGCTATCGCCGCATCGACAATCTGGACATCGCCCGCGTTGTTCTTCCCATCATTGGGGAAATGGAGGGCGCACGCTTTGAAAGCTGCGAGATCACTGACGACCGGATGTATCTAAAAGTTGTCAATCCGCGCTTGCAGGCAGAGGTTATTCCCGGTGATATTGTGCAGGCCGGCATTATGATCTCCAACAGCGAGACAGGACTTGGTGCCGTCAACATTCAGCCACTCATTTACCGGCTGGTATGCTCCAACGGCATGGTTGTAAATGAAGCCGGCACCCGCCGGGCGCACATGGCCGCGTGAACACCACGGATGTGAACTTCGCCCTCTATTCCCAGCAGACGCTGGATGCAGAAGATCGCGCATTTGTCCTGAAAATTCAGGACACTGTGCGCGCTGCCGTTGACGAAGCCAGATTCTCGACAGGTTCTGGAGCGGATGCGGGAAAGCAAGCAGGCGCAGCTCAGAAGCTGGAAGAGATTGGGTACAGCGTTATGACGATGTCGCCCGCCCTCTTCCGGCAGATGAACCGAACGGAACTGCTGGCCGCCTGAGCGGTCGGAACATTTTTAAGGAGGATATGATTATGTACGAACAGACCAACACCATGATGGAGACCAAGACCTCTTTCCAGATCCCGCAGCTTCTTGACGGAGACGACTTCACCAGTGAAGACCTTGCGGACGATATGGAGGGCCTGCGCCTGAGCTTCACCCGCATCAAGATCCCCGGCGGCGGGCACCTGCAGTTTGAGATCCCGTCCGGAAATCCGGATGTGCCGGACTATGCGCCTTATCTGGAGGGTGTCATTCTCTACAGCCACAACTCCAACGCCTACTGGCCCAAACGGCAGGTGCGCTTCGCCGAAAAAAATCACACAAGCTGGTCTATGCATTTTTGCAGGAGCAGTGGTATGATCCTGGCGAATATTACGATCTTGCCGTTATGGGCTACCTGCGTGCCGTGGAACGCTATTGTTCCCATGCCCATCTGCGCCGCTTTTCGTTTTCCACCGTCGCTTACCGCGCGATGCAGCAGAGCATCGTGTCGTGGAAGCGCGGAGAGAGCGTCGGCGCAGGCAGGCAGAGGAAGCCTACTGTGCGCTTTTGCGGCCGCAGGGAGAACGTTTGTGACGCGGAGCTTTCGGAAGCATATTTCTTCTCGGAGCTGCAAAAATGCGGAACGCCGCAGCAGGCTGCGTTTGCGCTGCTGCGCCTGCATGGGTACAGCATTGCGGAGATCGCCGCGCGGTACAAGCTGGACCCGCGGCGTGTGCGCCGAATGCTCAAAAGTCTGTATTCCGCCTATCTGCGGCTCCGCGGAGATGGAAAGGAGGCGACAAAATGAAGGATCAGCACACAAGGATGCTCCACGGGCGTCTGCTCCGACCGCTAAAGGTCGGCAGCAGCGCGCTCATCGACCACGAAGGGCAGTTCATTCTGACCTCACTGGTCACGTCCATCCAGGTGCAAAATGAACAGGAAGCAAAGTTTGAAACGCTGAATACCCACTACCATGTGCGGTTTTCTCCACTTCAAGCGGCAGTTGCGGCGTCAATTCTGATGGCCGTCGCTGCATGAATGAAACACCGGCGGCGATCTCCCGTCTGATTGCCGCCGGACCCGCCGACCGCGGCCACAATTTTTGTGGCTGCGGTTTTTCCATAGGAGGTTTTATGAACGAACAGATCGTCCCGGTTTCCGGAAATCAGAAGATCGCGTTCCAGTGCCAACGGTGCGGCGCGTGCTGCCGGCACGTGGAAAACAAGGTCATGCTGGAGCCCTACGATGTTTATCAGCTTGCGCTTCATTTTCAAAGCGAAGGGCAAGCCGTCAGGCCGGAGGATATCTGTGCACAGTACGCGCACCCCATGCCGCTGGAACCGTATTTCCCGATTTTCCTGCTGAATACCGCAGGTGAAGATCAACACTGCATTTTTCTGAACGGGAATCATTGCAGTGTTTATGCGCGCCGTCCGCGTGCCTGCCGAATGTATCCATTCACCGTGGATGCAGGACGGCGCGGTAAGGACTTCGAGTATTTTCTCTGCACAGATTACCCGGTCACTTCGGCAAAGGCCGCGTCCGGGTCAGCGACTGGTTCTATGAGAATTTCTCCAAGGATGCCCGCCGCTTTGTGAAAGCCGATTACGCAGCGATTCGGCAGTATGGCAAGCTGCTCCGGCAAATGACACCTGCGCAGATCGAGCATTTGCTGTTCCAGTTTCTGTTTTACCGCTACTGGAATTATGACCTGAGCAAGCCCTTTCAGGAGCAGTTTGAACACAATCAACGCCAGCTGCTTGCATTTCTGCAGGAACAGCTGGCCCAAAATGGAGGTTCTATGAGTCAATCCAGAATCACTGGCGCAGTCCTTCTGTGCTGGGAAGATTGCACATCCATTCTTTCGAAGCACTTGACAACGCTGCTGCAGCGTCCGATTCAACTGTGCAGGATGGTAGAAGACTATGACTACTGGTGCGTTGCGTCGATAAACGGAAGGTTCTCCATCCCGGAGCTTCACAGTCTGCTGGATGCGCTTTCCGCAACCACTGCAGACTTTCCTCTGATCTGATCCCAGAGGAATCCAACCAGACGCGCTCTTTCAGCATGGAGTTTTCCCGTGCACTTTTACAGCATTTTCTTACACGCAAGCTGGCGCTACGAACATCTCACCGAGGAGTATCTGATGGTAATTGACGTGGACATCGCTGTCCCCGCATGCTGCATTATGAATGGAGGGGTGCCGGATGTCTGATGCAAAGCTGATGATGCCGCTGTTTTTGTAACGGCATGTTTAACTGTGGCGGCCGCAGAAATCTCCGTGCTGTCCACCTCTATGGCCTGCGAGGCCGAGGGCGCAGACGCCGTCTCGCTCATCAACACCCTTTTAGGCATGTCGATCGACATCGAGCGCCGCGCGCCGCGACTGAGCATCCGCACGGGCGGACTGAGCGGCCCTGCCGTCAAACCCGTCGCCGTGAGAATGGTCTATGACGTGGCCCGCGCCGTCAAGATCCCCGTCGTGGGCCTGGGAGGCATCATGACCGCCGAGGACGCCATCGAGTTTATGATGGCAGGAGCCACGGCTATCGAGATTGGTACGGCCAACTTCGTTGATCCTGCCGTCACCATCAAGGTACGCGACGGTATCAACGACTGGCTCGACAAGCACGGTTGCCACTCTGTGACG
>VOFC01000628.1_pt1 | contig 14057 bp, 20 predicted proteins | sample 5384161 | NCBI WGS metagenome assembly VOFC01 (sample SAMN12384722, study PRJNA508395) | human gut metagenome | isolation source: healthy gut B | host: Homo sapiens | reverse complement strand
AAGGCAGAGCGCGAACACAAGACACGGCGATCAGAATATGCTTCATGCCTCATCCTCCCGCATAGCAGCAAAATAGAGCTTGCCGCCCGGCTCGCTCGTGAGCAGGTACACGTCCTGCATGCGGCAGTTATATTTTTCAAAATTTCCTGCACCCATGCCTCATCCCGGCCCAGAAGCGTCAGATTCTGCCGCATGAGCCGCCCGGAGGCGATCACCGTCACCGGCAGCTTCCGCGCCCCCGACCTGCACCCCCGCGTCCTTGGCGGACGCGGGCTCGTATTTCGGATACAGAAACGTCGAGATCGCGCCGCTCGTCTCCAGAATGGCGTACTGCACCTGCGAGAGGTCTGTCACGCCCTGGATGCGCAGGTACTCCGAAAGCTCGTCGGTATTGACCCGCGTTTTTTTGAGATTCTGCTGCAAGAGCAGCCCGTTTTCGATCAGAATGACCGGCTTGCCGCACAGAAACCGCCGCACGCCCACGCTCCGGTATGTCAGCACGGACAAGACCAGCTCCACGCTCAACACGACCAAAATCGGCAGCAGCCCCGCCAAAAGCGGCGTGCCCGTCTCCTGCATCGGCACGGCGGCCAGATTTGCAATCAGCATCGTCACAACGAATTCCATCGGCTCCATCTCGCCTAGCTGCCGCTTACCCATGAGCCGCACGACAAGAATCAGCGCCAGATACAAATCACAGCGCGAATGAGTGAAATCAGCATAAAAAACCCTCCCTGCCTAGCATTTACACAAGGCAGGGAGGATATACCTGAAAACCGTTTTGTTCGTTTTTTGCTCAGATACTTTTCGCAGACCATTCTCGCTTCCCGTCGCGGTCGCTTCCTCGTCGATGCAGGCGAGGCGGCCTTCGCGGACGGTGATCTTTCCGTTCATGACCGTGTAGTCGACCGGCCCGCGCACACCGACGGTGGCAAGAACGGCCTTCGGGTCATAGCACGCCCCGACAAGCTCGAGCCGGCGGCTGTCAATCAGGAACAGGTCGCAGCACTTGCCGACGGCAAGGCTTCCGATGTCGCTGCGACCGAGCAGCCGCGCGCTGCCGCGCGTAGCGATTTTCAGGAAGTCGTAGCCCGAGGGTGCTTCGCGGCTGGAATTGAGCCGGTGCAGTAAAAACGCTGTGCGCAGCTCCTCCATGAGACTCGAGCCGTCGTTGGACGCGGAGCCATCAACACCGAGGCCGACGGGCACGCCAAGCTTCAGCATGTCCGGAATGCGTGCGATGCCGGAGGACGAGCTTCATATTGCTTGCGGGCAATGGCACACGCCGGTGCCTGTTTCGGCCAGAAGCTTCAGTTCTTCATCGTTAAAGTGAATGCCGTGCGCGTACCACACGTCCGGGCCGACCCAGCCGAGCGTCTGCATGAAAGCCAGCGGGCGCATGCCCTCGCGTTCTAGCATATAGTTCTCCTCGTCTTTCGTCTCGCACAGGTGGGTGTGCAGGCGGACGTGGTACTGCCGCGCAAGCATGGCGCTCTGCCGCAGAAGTTCCGCGGAGACAGAGAACGGCGAGCACGGCGCCAGCGCCAGCTGCCGCATGGAGCCGAACGCGTCGTGATACGTCTCAATGAGGCGCGCGGAGTCCTTCATAATTTCGTCCACCGTCTGCACCACGGAGTCGGGCGGCAGGCCGCCATCCTTGACGGACAGATCCATAGAGCCGCGTGAGCAGTGCATGCGCATGCCAAGCTGCGACGCAGCTTCAAACTGCGTCCCAATCAGATCGCCCGCACCTGCGGGAAGACATAATGGTGGTCAAAGCAAGTCGTGCAGCCATGCTTCATGAGTTCGCCCATGCCCGTCAGGCTCGACAGGCGGATAACCTCCGCGTCGAGATTTTTCCAGATCTCATAGAGTGTTTTCAGCCAATCGAACAGTTCCATATTCTGCACCTGCGGCAGATTGCGGGAGAACTGCTGGTAGAGATGATGGTGCGTGTTGATCAGCCCCGGATAGCAGAGCATATGGCTCGCGTCCAGTACCTCCTCCGCGGGCTTTTCCAGCTTCGGGCCGATGGCGCGGATCACGCCGTCCTCGGCGTAGAGGTCGACGTTTTCGTAGACCGTATCGCCCTCGTCGCAGGAGACGAGCTTCGAGATGTTGCGGATCAAAAGACGCTGCATGGCAAATCCCATCCTTTTTCAGATAGATCTATTTTTACCACGCGGCCGCGAAAAATCAACCTTTTATGCGATAGCGCTTGCGGGCCGCGGGCGGATATGATAGAATCGATGCAAGGTAAATGACATTTACGGAGGCGTGCTATGACGCTCGGACAGAAGCTCAAAAGGCCCGGCTCGACCGCGGGCTGACCCAGTCGCAGGTCGTGGGCGACCGCATCACGCGCAATATGCTCTCGCAGCTGGAAAACGACCTGGCCTCGCCGTCGGTCGGGACGCTGGAATATCTGGCGTCGGTCCTCGGCGTCCAGGCCGCGTGGCTGCTCGCGGATGAGAAGGAAGAGGAAGCCGCTGGACGCACCGAGCGGCTGCGCGCGTGCTACCGCGGCGGCGACTGGGCCGGCTGCCTGGAGCTTGCGCAGGAGCTGCAGCCGGACGACGAGCAGGCGCTGCTGCTCGCGCTGGCCGCGGCGCAGTGCGCCCTGCACGCGCTGGAGGCCGAGCGCTTTGCCGCCGCGCAGCAGCTGGCGCGGCAGGCGCTGAGCTGGAACGAAGCGAGCCTGTACGAAAACGCGCAGGTCCGGCTGGAGATGCTCCGCGTCCTCGCGCGCTGCGCGGAGCAGACCGACGGGGACGCCGAGGCGGCCTTCGCCGCCTACCGCGCCGCCTATACCGAGCTGCAGCCCGCCGTGCCGTATCACCTGTGCATGGCCCGCTATCAGCTCATACAGGAGCATCTGCCCGCCGCCGAGCACGAGATCTGGTCGATCGCCGACCTGCCGGAATCGAGCCGCGCGGAATACCTCATCCTGCGCGGCCGGCTGGCCTGCAAAAAGGAGCAGTATGAGACCGCCGCGGAATACCTGCGCCAGGCCGACGCCCTCGGCCCCCTGCCCAAGCTCCTCGAGCGCGAGCTCTGCCAGTCCATGGAGCTCGCCAGCCGCGAGCTGCAGGACTACAAGACCGCCTACGAATACGCCGCAAGGCAGCTGAAGCTGTGACGGGCCAGAACCTCTCGCCTCGCTACGCTCGGCACCTCCCCTTGACAAGGGGAGGCTTTGGACTTTACCGCAAACCCAAGGCTCCCCTTGTCAGGGGAGCTGGCCCGCAGGGCCTGAGGGGTTAAGCCCCGCCGCAGCGGGCCAATGGCTTCCCCTGGGGGAAGCTGGCTCGGCGAAGCCGAGACTGATGAGGGCCGGGGAGCACTGGCAGATCGCTTTGCGGTTTCAGCAAAATCGCCGCTGCTCCCCTACCCTCATCCGTCTGCTCCGCTTCGCTCCGCATCCACCTTCCCCTCATAGGGGAAGGCATAACACGCCCGGCTCCTATGGGGAGCCGGGCTTCTGTCTCTGTTATCTTCCGGTATAGGCGTTGGCCCAGCCGGTCTCGAGGGTCGCCCAGTCGCGCTGGGGGAGTTTGCCGGTCCAGGTCTCGACACGGTCGCCCATCTGGTAGGTGTGGCTGTTGGTGGCCTCCATGATGGCCTCGTAGAACCAGTCGGTCGTCTGCACATCCGGCCAGTCGATGCGGTCGGAGATCTTCATGTGCGCCTTCGACGGCTTGCGGCCGAGCGTGCGGTTGACGATGGCGCAGGCCTCGGCGCGGGTGATCTTGCTTTCAGGCTTGAACGAACCATCCGAATAGCCCTCGATCAGCCCGGCGTCCTTCGCTGCGGTCACATACGGTGCGAACCAGTCGGTCGTCTTCACATCGGTGAAGTAGTTGTACACGGCAGAGCCGTTATTCTGCGTGAAGCTCACGGCGATCTTCGCAAACTCCGCGCGGGAGATCGGCGCATCGGGGCGGAACGTGCCGTCCGCGTAGCCGCCGATCACGCCCATGCGGCTCAGGGTCGAAACCGCGTTGTTGTACCACTTGTCAGCCGAAACATCGGAGAAATTATTCTCGGAAGACCAGTACTTTGCGCGGGTGTCGTCGTCCAGCAGCCGGAAGAAGATCGTCGCGACCTCCGCCCGCGTGATCTTCCCGTTCGGACGAACGGTGCCGTCGGCGTAGCCGATCAGATAGGAATAGTGGTCATCGGTGTTGGCCTGCAGGGCCGGGAGCAGGACGGCGGTGATGTCGTCGATGTCGTCGCGCTTGGTCTCTACTACGGTCTCCTTTGTATTTGCAGTATCTGCAGACGCGCGTGATCTCCCGCTTGTACGAGCCGTCAGGCTGCTGGGCCCAACCGGTTTCCTTGAGAATATCAAAGGCGTTGTCCTTGTAGCCATCGGTGTACTTATCATTCGTCGTATCCACAGAATGACTGACCATCTTGCCTTTTTTCCCAAACGGTGGTGCCGTCGATCTTTACTGTCGCATAATGATTATAATGATCATTTCCTTTACCTACAACAGATTCTACTTGGAACAGGCGGGAACAGGTATCTTCGTTAGGATTCACCCCACTTACGCTGTTGATCCCGGAGATGTTAACAGTATAATCATTATTGCTGTCCTTAATATTCAGGATCTGCTTGTTGTGGGATGTATTATTGACTGTGCAACCCATGAAATTGACAATGGTTGATCTTCCATCCTCGCGATAAACGTTGATGACCTTACCGGCAGAATTGAAGATGCAGTTATTAAAGGTATACTCCGTGCCTGTCCAAGTCCACAGAGAATAATCTACACCAGCAATGCCGGATTCCTCTGTACCGGGGGGCGTTGAAGGTAACGTTTTCAAACATAGTCGTTACATAGCCCCAGTAATCGGCACGGCCATTGAAAATACAATTTTTCAATGTGATATGGTCGATATACGTCAAGCCCTGCGTATTGTTATGCCAAACAGAAGCCCATTTAGTAGAACCTTTCGGATACACGCTGCCGATAACAGTCATATTCTGAATGTGATACTATCGCTGCCCTTAAAGCTGTAGTCACAATAGCCATCAGACCCGTATGGTTCCTCCGGGGCCAGATCTGCCACGTTGTTTCTCCGGTACCGGCGCCCACAAAGGTCAGACTTTTCCCCGCTCCCGTGCCTTTTTTCCGTCGGTTTCGCAGCGTTGCCGCAGTAGGTTCCCTTGCCAAGATAGATGGTGTCGACGCTTGCCGCATGCTCCATGGCCTCGTCAAGCGTATTATACACATTGCCTGTGCTGTCAATTTTGGCCTTTTCATCATGCACAAACCTTACTGCTGCGTAAGAATCCTCCGCCAGTGCCATGACCGGCAGCACGCCGATCAGCATGACCAGTGCCAGCAGACAGGCTAAGATCCGTTTTTTCATCGTATTTCTCTCCTTTGATATGATTTGTCAGAAACCCATCTTCTGTATATTTAATACAGAAGAAAAGCGTACACGCTTTTTCTTCTGTATATTTAATACAGAAGAAAAGCGTGTACACGCTTTTGCCTTTTCTGGGAATTGTACAGCAAGCATACCACAGGTTTCCTGCGGTTGCAAGGATCGGATGGAATTTTTGTGGAATTTTTATAAATGGGGTGCGCAAAAAAGCCTCCCCTGAAAGGGGAGGTGGCACGGCGGAACGCCGGGACGGAGAGGCTGCAGCAGATTTGCGACGACCTCTCAGTCACCTTCGGTGACAGCTCCCCTGGAAGGGGAGCCAAGGGGAGCCTTGGATGCGGGCTTAAAAACGCCTCCCCTTGTGAAGGGGAGGTGCCGAGCGAAGCGAGGCGGAGAGGTTATTCCTTGATCGCCTTGACAAACGCGGCTTTGTCTTCGGCTTTGAAGAAGGCGCTGCCGGCGACGAGGACGTTGGCGCCGGCGGCGGTGCAGAGCCTGGCGGTCTGGGCGTTGACGCCGCCGTCGACCTCGAGCTCGCAGGCCGGGTTGCGCGCGTCGATATACCTGCGGATCTCGGAGACCTTCGGCATCATGTCGGCCATGAAGCTCTGGCCGCCGAAGCCCGGCTCGACCGTCATCACGAGGATCAGGTCCACCAGCTCCAGATACGGCAGCACAGCCTCGGCCGGGGTCTTCGGCTTGACGCAGACGGCGGGCTTTTTGCCGCAGGCGCGGATGCGGCGGATGGCCTCAAGGGTATTTTCCGGCGTGTCGGCCTCGACATGGACCGTCACGATATCCGCCCCCGCCTCGCAGAAGCGCTCGACATAGCGCAGGGGCCGGTCGATCATCAGGTGCACGTCCAGCGTCAGGTCGGTGATCTTGCGGATGCACGGGATCGGGGCCAGGCCGATGGAAAGATTGGGAACAAACAGGCCGTCCATTACGTCAATATGAACATACTCGGCGCCGGCCTGCTTGATCCTGCCGATGTCCCGCCCGAGATCGGCAAAATCGGCAGCCAGGATAGAGGGAGATACACGGATCATGAAAATGCCTCCAATACATAAAATAGCGCCGCACCGCCCCTGCGGCCGCGGGCATAGATATGGTTGTGCGGCCGTGCGCCGGCAGGATGCTTCCGCTGTTCTCCTGCGCAGCCGGTCCGGCCGCCCGCAAGGGCCGCTCCGGCGGCCTTTGCGCTATTATACCGTGCGGCCCCGGCGGTTGTCAATCCGCCGCGCGTGTTGACTTTCCCTTCTATTTGTACTACTATTATTTTGAAGAAGTATCATAAGTGCTCCGCCGCCGCGGAGAAAGGAAAACTATGGACGAACAGAAAAAGAAGAGTCAGAAAAAGCGCTCGGTCATCCCGATCTACGCGATCGGCGCGGTGTGGCTGCTATACGCCGGGAAGCTTGATACCTTCCGGGGCATCGTGTCGTGCGCCGTCGTGTCGGCGATCGTATATGGCATCCTGCGCATCGTGCTGCGCGGCAAAAAGACCGACACGCCGGAAGAAGCGCCCGCCGCCGCGCCGGAGCCCCAGCCCGCCAAACCCGAGCCGCAGCCGCAGCCTGAGGCGGACAAGCTCCCGCCTGAGCTGCAGTCGGTCATCTACCAGGGCAAGACCTCCATCGCCAAGATCCGCCAGCTCAACGACGAGATCCCTGACGAGCGCATGAGCGCCCAGATCGACCTCATCGAGCGGCTGACCACGCAGATCTTCGACTGCGTGAAGGAGCATCCGGAAAAGCTCAAGCAGATCCGGCAGTTCCTCAACTACTACCTGCCGACCACGATCAAGCTCATGGAGCAGTACGTGAAGCTGCAGAACCAGAGTGTCAAGACCGAAAACATCACCGATGGCATGCAGAAGATCGAAGACCTGCTCGACAAGGTCATCGTGGCCTTCCAGCGCCAGCTCGACGCGCTGTTTGAGTCCGACGTTGTCGACATCACCGCCGACATCCGCGTCATGGAGCAGATGATGGCCAGCGAGGGTTTAACAGAAAAAGAAAGATTTTGCGTAAAACGCCACAAGCTATTATATAGGAGGAACACAACATGGACGAATATATCCCCCAGCTGACGCTGACCCCGGATCTTTCCGCACAGGCGCAGCCGGAAGTCAAAAAGGAAGAGGATCTCATCACCAAGGCGCAGGCCGCGCCTGAGGCCGGGCCGGACCTTTCCGCCCTCTCCCCTGCCGAGCAGCAGGCCGTGCTGAGCTTCGCGAAGCAGATCGATCTGGAAAACGCGCAGCAGGTGCTCGAGTACGGCGCGTCCGCGCAGAAGAACATCGCGGACTTCTCCGACACCGCCTGGCCAAGGTCAAGACCGGCGATCTCGGCGAGATCGGCACGATGCTCTCCGGCCTGCTCGTGGAGCTCAAAACGCTCGAGGAGCCGGAAAAGAAGGGCATCGCGGGCCTGTTCCGCAAGGCAAAGATCAATTCCGAGGAGCTCAAGGCCCGCTTCTCTACGGCCGAGGTCAACGTCGACCGCATCTCCGGGGAGCTGGAAAAGCACAAGGTCACGCTTTTTTGAAGGACGTGGCCGTCATGGATCAGATGTATGACCGGAATCTGCAGTATTTCAAGGAGCTGACCATGTATATCCTCGCCGGCAAGCAGAAGCTGGCCGAGGCCCGCAGCACCACCCTGCGCGAGCTGCGCGAAAAGGCCGAAGCCTCGAACCTGCCCGAGGATGCGCAGGCGGCCAACGACTTTGAAAACAAGTGCGTCCGCTTTGAGAAAAAGCTCCACGATCTCGAGCTGACGCGCGTCATCTCGCTGCAGACCGCGCCGCAGATCCGCATGATCCAGAACAACGACACCGCGCTCGTCGAGAAGATCCAGACCTCGGTCCTCAACACCATCCCCCTGTGGAAAAACCAGATGATCCTGACGCTCGGCATCGAAAATTCCCGCCGCGCCATGGAAGCCCAGCGGCAGGTCACCGACATGACGAACGCGCTGCTGCAGAAAAACGCCGACATGCTGCACATGGCCTCCGTGGAGACCGCGAAGGAATCCGAGCGCGGCATCGTCGACATGGAGACGCTCAAGCACACGAACGAGAGCCTCATCTCCACACTCGACGAGGTCCTGCAGATCCAGACCGACGGCGCAAAGAAGCGCCAGGAGGCCGAGCAGGAGCTCCGCCGGCTCGAGGGCGAGCTGAAGCAGAAGCTTCTGCAGCCGCGCAGCTGAACATCTAATAAGGAGTAACCATGAAGTTCTTTCAGAAGACCGGCGTTGCGGTCGCCATCACCGTATTGGCCATCGCCGCGGCGCTTTTCATCGGGCTGTCCCCGGTCCTGAAGTCCGGGGCCGAGACTGCCCCTGTGCAGACCGTTTCCTCGCAGGACACGTCTGCGCAGACCTCCTCCGCCAGCCTCCCGGCTTCGAACCGGCCGCCTCCGGCACAGCCGGAGACGAGACGATCTCCAACAAATACATCCGCGACGAGGCCGGGCTCTTCACCCGCAGCGCAGAGAACACCATCAAGGACTACAACGATAAAATTTATTCCAAGACCGGCTCGCACGTCGCCATCCTCACCACCGCGGATACCGGCGGGATGTCGCTCGAGGGCTACACCAACAGCGCGTTCGACGCCATGGGCCTGAGCGAGTACGACATGCTCTTCTCCGTCGACACCGACACCCAGACGTGGTATGTGACGACCGGCGCGTATGTGGCAGACTTTGCCGACAGCCGGCTCGAGTCGATCTTCAAGGACGGCTTCGCCGCCATCCTCGACACCGACGCGGACGAGGCCGCGAAGGACCTTTACAAGGACCTCTACAGCTGGTGCAAGTCGAACCTGACCGGCGCTGCCGCGCCGCAGGCGGAGGAGCCGGTCCAGCAGACCGGCTATGGAAGGAGAAAAAGCGTGATCGGCACCATCATCACCATTCTGATCATCTACTGGATCCTGAAGGCCATCTTCGGCTCCGGCCGCAGAGGCGGTGGCGGCGGCTTCTGGTCCGGCCTGTTCCTCGGCTCGCTGTTTTCGAACCGGCACCATGGTCCCGGCCCCCCGGCCCGCGGCCCGGCGGGTTTGGCGGCGGTCCGCGCCCCGGCGGCTTCGGCGGAGGGCCGAGGCCGGGCGGCGGCTCGCGCGGCGGCTTTGGCGGCGGACGGGGCGGCTTCGGCGGCGGACGGCGGTAAGGTCCGTTCTGAAAAAATTTTGCAACTATCACTCGGCTGGCGACGGCAGAGTGTTTCAGATGAGAATCTGAAGCACTTTTTGTTATATGCACCGGTGAGCATCACGAAAAGTCTAAGATTGGACTCCCCATGAACTTACTCACAAACGGACGCGTCATCACCCGCGACGAGGGCGGCAAGGGCTACTACGAAAAGGGCGCTGTCGCCTATGAGGGCACCAAGATCGTGGAGGTCGGCGAAGAGGCCGCGCTGCGCGCAAATATCCGCAGGCGAGATCATCGACGCCAAGGGCGGCGTCATCATGCCCGCCTTCATCAACGCGCATACCCACATCTACTCCGCGCTGGCACGAGGCCTCTCCATTGTCGGCAACAACCCCACAAATTTCTATGAAGTGCTCGACGGCACCTGGTGGGCCATGGATCGCAAGCTGACGCTTGAGGGGTCCCGCGCTTCCGCGGATGCCCTGTACATCGACTGCATCAAGCAGGGCGTCACCACGATTTTGATCACCACGCTTCCTTCTGCGAGATCCCCGGCTCCCTGTTCCAGATCGGCGAGAGCGCGAAGAAATTCGGCATCCGCTCCTGTCTGTGCTACGAGGTCTCCGACCGTGACGGCGAGGAGAAGTGCCTGCAGGCCATCAAGGAGAACGCCGACTGGATCACCTACTGCGAACAGCAGAAGGATCCGATGCTCGCCGCGATGTTCGGCGGCCACGCGCTGTTCACCATCTCCGACAAGACCTTTGACCGCATGGTCGAAGCCAATAACGGCCGTACCGGCTACCACATCCACGTCTCCGAGGGCATGAATGACGTCTATGACTCCTGCAGAACTACGGCCGCCGCCCCGTGCAGCGCCTGCACGACCACGGTATTCTGGGCGACAAGACTATTCTCGGCCACTGCATCCACGTGAACCCCGCTGAGATCGAGCTTATCAAGAACACCCACACCATGGTTGTCAACAACCCCGAGTCCAACATGTCCAACGCCGTCGGCGTCTGCCCGGTGCTGCCGCTCTCGAAGGCCGGCATCCTGCTCGGCCTCGGCACCGACGCATGGACCAACGACATGATCGAATCGCTCAAGGCTGCGCTCTGCGTCCAGCGCCTGAATGCCTGCCTGCCGAACGTCGCCTGGTGCGAGGTCACGGTATGCTGTTTAAGAACAACGCGAAGATCGGCGCGAAGTATTTCCCGGACGAGCTGGGCGTTCTCAAGGCCGGCGCTGCTGCCGACATCATCGTCATGGATTACAAGCCGTACACTCCGTTCTCGGATGAGAATATCGACGGCCACATCCTCTTCGGCATGACCGGCAAGCTCTGCCGCACGACCATCGCAAACGGCAAGCTCCTGATGAAGGATCGCGAGCTCATCGGCATCGACGAGGAAGCCGAAAACGCCCACATCCTCGAAGCCGCCAAGAAGCTCTGGGGCGCACTGAACCACAGAGAATATTAAGCCGCTTCTTTTTGTAGGGGCCGACGTACATCGGCCCCCGCAGACAGCAAGAACAGGAGGGTTTTCTGTACGAAACCCGTCAGAGAGTGCGGCGAATTCCGTAACATTTTCTCCACGCTCGACGCCGCGCTGTTTGCCCCGATCCCTACATCGGAACGGAACGGCTCGGCCTGCGCTGTACGAATTCACCCGTCAGAGGTTCTGCAAGCTGGCTTCTGGGAAGCTTGCCGTGCTTGTGCCGCTTTGCGGACTCGACGCCGCGCTGTTCTTCCCTCTTCGAAAACATCGGAACGGACCGGCTCGGCCTTTCAGTCCTTCCGTTTTTCCTGAGTATTCGTTCTTTGAATTCTACCATCGTGCCGGCGCTGTTTCAGGGCAGCTGACCGTTTATGCGCTGCCGCGTTTGACATTCGGGCCGGTCTGCCCATCGTATGCTGATGCTTTTCTGGAAGGGCCGCGGAAAACGCCGCTTGACAAGGGAATATGCCGTGATCTTTGCCGTTTCAGTCCTTCCGGCGTTATCGTCCTGATCTTACGCCGGACCAGCGTCCTCTGGCGCGCCAGCGCCCGGCGGGTTTTTGCGAGCGCGCAGGCGCTGGCATTCGCCTGAAAGGATTTCATGACATTCGTCACAGCCGGGCTGCCATCGAGAATAACGAAATGCGTCGTTCTGGAAGGGCCGCATATGGGCCCTATTAAAACTTAGGAGGTAATCACATGTCTGAAAAAATGTATCCGATCCCGTTCAAGTCTCTGATGAACTGGGTCGTCACCGAATACGCCCGCGAGGGTGAGATCTTCGGCGTGCATACGCCGTATTATGCCTCGGGCAAGACGCTCCCCATCTTCGGCGAGACGATCGAAACCCCGTTCGGCCCCGCTGCCGGCCCCAACAGCCAGCTCGCACAGAACATCATCGCTGCGTACTTCGCCGGCGCCCGCTTTTTCGAGGTCAAGACGGTGCAGAAGATGGACGGCGAGGAGCTGGCCCGCTGCATCCCGCGTCCGTGCATCTTGCCGCGGACGAGGCCTATAACCAGGAATGGTCAACCGAACTCGAGGTCCCGCAGGCGCAGAACGAGTATATCAAGGCATGGTGCGCACTCAAGGTCCTTGTCCAAGATCTACGGCCTCGGCTCTCCGGATGGCTTCGTGTTCAATATGTCCGTCGGCTATGACCTCGATGGCATCAAGGGCCCGAAGATCGACAGCTACATTAACAATATGATGGATGCGTCGGGCACCGCACAGTTCCAGGAGTGCCTGGCCGTCCTGACCGAATGTTCCCGGAGGAGAAGGACTATATCGCCGGTATCTCCCCGCGTGTCAGCCGCAGCGTCACCGTTTCCACCCTCCACGGCTGTCCTCCGCAGGAGATCGAGCGCATTGCCTCCTACCTGCTGCGGGAGAAGCACCTGCACGCGTTCGTCAAGTGCAATCCAACCATCCTTGGCTACAAGACCGCCCGCACCATCCTCGATTCCATGGGCTATGACTACATCGTCTTCGACGAGCATCATTTCAACGAGGACCTGCAGTGGGCTGATGCCGTGCCGATGTTCGAGCGGCTGCAGGCGCTGGCCGACTCCAAGGGCCTGGAGTTCGGCCTCAAGCTCTCCAATACCTTCCCGTTCGACACCACGCGGAACGAGCTGCCCGGCACCGAGATGTACATGTCCGGCCGGAGCCTCTTCCCGCTGACCATTGAGATGTGCAGCCGTATTAGCCGCCAGTTCAACGGCAAGATGCGCATCTCCTTCGCCGGCGGCGCGGAATTCTTCAACTGCGACAAGCTGTTCGCGGCAGGCATCTGGCCCATCACCGTGGCGACCACCATTCTCAAGCCCGGCGGATACAACCGCCTGGCACCAGATGGTCGAAAAGACGGAAGCTGCCCTATCATGCCTTCAGCGGCACCGACTCCTCCGCCATCAGCGACCTGTCCGCGGCCAGCCACACCGATCTCCACCATCTCAAGCCCATCAAGCCCCTGCCCGCGCGCAAGAGCGAGGACAAGGTCCCCCTCATCGACTGCTTCACTGCCCCCTGCAAGGGCGGCTGCCCGATTCATCAGGATATCCGGAGTACATGGAACTCGTCCGCCGCGGTCTGTACGGCCCGGCCCTGAAGCTGATCACGGAGAAAGAACCCGCCTGCCGTTCTTGACCGGCACGATCTGCGCACACCGCTGCCAGAACAAGTGCACGCGCAACTTCTACGAAGAGTCCGTCCAGATCCGCGATACCAAGCTCGTTGCAGCCGCACATGGTTATGACGCGCTGATGGCCTCCATCCGGCCCACCGAAAAGCTGCCCGGCAAGAAGGCTGCAATCATCGGCGGCGGTCCGACCGGCATCGCGGCTGCCTACTTCCTCGCCCGCGGCGGCGTGCAAACCACGATCTTCGAGCGCGAAGCGAAAGCTCGGCGGCGTGCCGCGCTATGTGATTCCCGCGTTCCGTATCTCCGACGAAGCCATCGACAAGGACGTCGCGCTCATGGAGCGCCTCGGCGTCGAGGTCAAGTGCGGCGCTCCGGCCCCGAGCGTGGCCGAACTCAAGAAGATGGGCTACACCCACATCCTCCTGGCCACCGGCGCATGGCAGGCGGGCGAACTGGGTATCCCCGGTAATGTCAAGCGGTGTCATCGCCTGGATGAAGGAAATGAAGACGCAAGTCAAGCCGTGCCTCGAGGGCCATGTGGTCGTCGTCGGCGCGGGCAACACCGCGATGGACGCAGCAAGAGTTGCCAAGCGCATGGGCGCTGCGTCCTCCACCATCGTCTACCGCCGCACGAAGAAGGAAATGCCCGCCGATGAGCATGAGCTCAAGCTTGCTATCGACGAGGGCGTAAAGTTGGTCGAACTGGCGGCGCCTGTCGAGCAGAAGGACGGCAGGCTGATCTGCAATCAGATGAAGCTTGGCGAACCCGACGCATCCGGCCGCCGCAGCCCCGTCGCCACCGGCGAGACGTTTGAGATCCCGTGTGACCTTGTTATTTCTGCGATCGGCGAGAA
>VOFC01006436.1_pt1 | contig 14061 bp, 17 predicted proteins | sample 5384161 | NCBI WGS metagenome assembly VOFC01 (sample SAMN12384722, study PRJNA508395) | human gut metagenome | isolation source: healthy gut B | host: Homo sapiens | reverse complement strand
GTATTACAGTTGAGCCAATCCATGCTATTGGACTTGCAAAACATATTCCTGTATATCCAACTAAAGCAGATAAGCCTACTGCAAAGAATTGTTCTCATAACTAACTCTGCAATTCCTGCCATCATTGGTACAGAGGCATTTCCTATTCCTTGAATTGTGTTTCTATAAATAAATAATAAACCTAAAATCCATAAAAATACTGAAATTGTATTTAAATATTGTTGTGCATATTCTATAACATGAACTTTATCTGCTGATACAAAAAGTTTTGTGAAACTTCTTCCAAATAAAACTAAAAATCATTCCAGCTGCTACATTTATTATAGTTGATATAATTACGCACTTTTTAACTCCCTCTTTTATTCTTTTTTCTATCTTTTAGCTCCAAGATTTTGAGCTGCATAAGTTGCCATTGCTGTTCCAAAGGTTGCAGAGGTTGGGTTACAAGTTGTTCAACCTTTGAAGCTGCTGTATAAGAGGCAACTACAGTTGAGCCAAGACCATTAATTGCAACTTGAAGAATCATAATTCTATGGCAATTATAGAATATTGTATAGCTGTTTGAACTCCTATATTTAAAAGTCTTCTAATAAGGGCTATATCTAATGTCCAATCTTTTTTTAGATAATTTTAATATAGGAATTTTTTCTTCATATAAACATAACATAAAACACAAAAGAAATTCCTTGAGATACTACTGTTGCTATAGCTGTTCCCTTTACTCCTAAAGGTATATATACTACTAATACAATATCTAAAATTACATTTATTACTGATGATAAAATTAAAAAAATATAAAGGGGTTTTACTATCACCTAAGGCTCTTAGTATAGATGCAAATAAGTTATAAAATATAACAACTAAAGTTCCTCCATAAATTATAGCAATATACTTAAAAAGAATCATTTATTATATCCTTTGGGTTTTCATAATCCTTAAAAGGGGCATTGCAAAAATAAGGCTTATGGCTGTAATTACTATTGTACTTGCTATACTTAAATAAAAAGACATAGCCACAGACCTTTTTTACTCCCTTTTCATTATTAGGCTCCAAACTTTTGGGCTATAATAACTGCAAAACCATTAGTTAACCCTTGAATAAATCCTAAAACTAAAAGGACATGGCACCGGTTGCACCCACTGCAGCTAAAGCTTGTACTCCTATGAATCTTCCAACAACTATAGTATCAACCATACTATAAAACTGTTGAAATATATTTCCAACAAGCATAGGAATTGAAAAGGCAAGAAAAATTTAGCTGGTTTTCCAACTGTCATATCATTAGTCATACTCTATTTTCCTCCATTATTAAATTTTTAAAAAAAATAAAGTTAAATATTCCATATAAAATATATAACTTTATTTCAAAATAGTAAATAGTTTTTTATTTTTTACTAAAATTTTTACTTAATTTTATAACTTTCAAGCATGACCTTCAATCTGCTTTTAACTTCTTTTTAAGCCAGGAGGGTGATATTATTTTTTACATTTCTGCATAGCTTCTAAGCCAAGGTATCATCTCATAGCAATCATTTACTTTCTTTAAAATTTTAAAGCCCTTTTCCCCTTCTATTATTTCAGCTTCTCCTATTTCACTTTTTATTTTATTTAAAATATATTTTCCTTTTCATTTTTATTATAACTTCAAGTTCTAATATTTCATGTTCTCCCTTATAATTTTTAGAACGCTTGACCAACTTTTTTCCATAGTTTCTTTATAAAGTTCTTCTAAACTTTCTCTTTTAAACCTTCTTTTAAAACCTTAACATCTTTTATTCTATCAAGTCTTGAAACAACACATCTGTTATTTTTTATTAAAAAGAAATTAGATAATATCTTCCACAATTGCTGTCATATCTTATTTTATAAGGCTTTAAAACTTCCTCTACATATCTATTTTTTCTAGTGCTTTTTTATATTACTTTCTAAATTTATTCTTTTTTCCTCATTTATTGCATTTAAAAGCTTATAATATTTCTTCTTCTATTACTGGGTGAAAATGAAGATCTTTATATTGAAATAAATCCTTATTTTCTATATTTATATTTCTTTCAAAATATAAATAATCAAATAAACTTAAGGTAAAATAGTAACCTGCCATATTAGGTATAATAATATTTTTATATAAACTTGAAACATAATAAAAAATTTTACCTCTTCATTTGTAAAAATCCTTTAAAATATCCTTTTGCTATTTTATACATATTATTTCTTCCCTGTTTTCACAAATAAATAATCCATTTCATATTTAATTCCTTTATCTTTCTTTCTATAGTTTTTTTTTTTTCCACTTATATTGTCATATTTTATAAGCTCCTTATCAATTAAAAAGTCTTCTATTTCACTAAAAGACATTAATTTATTATTATAATTTAATACCATAAGAATATAATAATAAAGAATTAAATCAGTTTTTGTAAAACTTTTACTAAAATAAGTTTCAACTAAAAAGTTTTTTGTATTTAAAAGAGAATCATAACTTAAATTTAAAAGCTTAAGTCTTCCATCCCTTTCTTCCTTTATAAAATCATCCCCCTATGTATTGTTGTATTCTCCCCATTTCATATTTAAGTTTTCTTGTACTTTTACCATTTTTCTCTTCTAAAGCTTCCCTTGAAAAACAGCCATATAAAAATACATCCCTTAATATTTCCCTTATGTTATCATAATGTTTAATAAACTCAGAAAACAAATTTTTTTCTCTCCCTTTATTTAATTATTTTCTTCTTTAATATATAAATATAATTTTTTATAGTGAAAGATTATAAGCACAAGTTATTCTTTCTATTATTGTCTTTACAATATTTTCAGGGGATTTTTACCCAACATAAGGCCCTAAGGAAATAATTTTTCTTATTATCTCTTCTTCTTGAAAGCTATAATAATAAAGTTCTATTTCATAAACATCCTTTTCTATAACCCTTGCATATCTTTCATAGGAAGAAAAACTCATAAAAAATCTTTCCATAGCACTTCTTTCATCCTTTACCTGAAGAATTATAGGTTTTATCTACATATTTATTTTAATTTTGAAAATATATCTTTTCTTGATACTTTATCCCCTAAAGATACCTTTGTTAAATTATCCATTACTGTCATAACAGGTCTTTTTCCTCTATTGAATAAAAGAGACTCTAAATTTTTCATCCCTTAAAGAATACTTCTATTCTAATTGAATAGCCTTTTTGATTTTTATACACATTTCCATTTCTATCTATGTTAGTATAAATTATAGCCTTACTTTCTAATATTCCCCCTTAAAATTGTAAAAAACTTTTTTTCTCTAAAATCCTTATCTTCTGTGCTTTTCTTCTAATAAAGTTTTATTTGTTATATGAATATTTTTATAGCTTAAATTCTCTACATCCTTTAAATTTTCTTTAAGCTTATTTTACAATTTCCTCCCCTAAAAAAATTTTTGCTTTTCATTTTCTATTAAATCCTTAAGCCATTGTTTTTCTAAAGAAGTAAATCTAACTTTTAAAGGGATTTCTCCTTCTTTCTCTATTATAGGATAATATTTTCCATCTTTTTCTTTTAATAAATTAAGATTATTTTTCTTCATTTAAACATTTATTTAAAATCATTTCCTAAAAGTTGACCTATTTTTTATCAATAAATTCATAATCATTATACCCATTTTCCTGTATTAATTTTATTATCTCCTCTTCAGTAATACCTTTTCTTTTGCTAAAGATAATATAGTAAATACTAAATGAAAATATTTATTTTTATATTCATGAAATAGCTCCATTTATATTTTTCCTCCTATTTCAATTATCAAAATATATTATATCCTCAAATAGCTAAAATTTAAAATAATTTTATTAAAACTTATTCCTCAAGGCTTTAAAATTATAAATAGGTTTTATTATCTCTAAAATTTCTACTGTATCTTCTATATTATTTATAATTTCTTCCATAGGCTTATATACCATAGGAGCTTCATCTAAAGTGTTTTCACTTATAGAAGAGGTAAATATACCTTCCATAGATTCTTTAAACTCATTTAAGGTTAAAACTTCCTTTGCCTTTTGTTCTGCTCATAAGTCTTCCCGCACCATGGGGAGCTGAATAGTTCCAATTTTCATTTCCTTTTCCTATACATATAAGGCTTCCATCTCTCATATTTATTGAATTAATAGCTTTTCTCCCTTATAGGCAGATACACTTCCCCTTTCTTATTATATTATCTTTAAAAGTTTATATAATTATGGGTTGTATTAAAGGATTCATAGTCACTAAAGGATTTATTAAACATTCTTTTTTAATATAATATCTGCCATTGTATTTCTATTTAACACAGCATATTCTTGACATATATTCATATCATGTAAATATTCATCTCTATATACTTTCCCTGTTAAAAACATAATTCCTTTGGATAACTTGGAAACTTTTCCTCATATTCTGCCTTTAACTTTTTAATTCCTTTTGAATTTCCTTTCTTCTACCTGCTTTTTAAAGGTATCTATTATTTCATCCCTTCTTATATAATAATCTTCCTTACCACTACATAAATCTACAGCAAGATTTTTGATAATATTCTGCAACTTGAGTTCCTAAATTTCTACTTCAGAATGAATTACTAAATATTTATTATTGTCTTTATCTTTATCTACTTCTATAAAATGGTTTCCTCCACCTAAGGTTCCAATACTTCTTTCTAATCTTTTGAATTTTTAAGGCTTCTAACAATAAAGTTCTTGTAACTTTTTCTTATCTTATCATTCTTCCTTCATGAACATTTTTTACCAGAAGGAACATACTTTTTTATTACTTCATCAAGCTTTTCTAAATGAAAATCCTCTTTACCTAAAAATATTGTAAGCATACCACAACCAATATCAACTCCTACAATATTTGGAATAACCTTATCCTTTAAATCAGCAGTAAAACCTATAACAAACTTTTTTTCCCCCATGGGTATCTGGCATTATCCTTATTTTAGCACCTTCTACAAAGGACTGGTCACATAAATTTTTTATTTGCTCCATGGCAATATCTTCTACATCATCAGTAAAAATAATAGCTTCACTATACTGTCCCTTTACTACTTTCATTTTAAATTCACCTTCTCTTTTTTTTAATAATCTTCTTTAAAATAATAATTTTCTATTTCCTCTTTAAGAGAGCTTAAGCCTTCTTCCACCTTTGGAATAAACTCTAAAACCTTTTTCATTCCATCCTGCTAAAATATTTGTTCTCTCTCTCAATAAACTGCTGAGTTCCATAGCCTTGCATGTCTATAGAATGAACCCACAAATTAGGATTTACAGTTTTCTATATTTATCTACCCACATTTCACAGGTTTTTTGAATATCCCCTATTTATTTCATTATCTGAAAGCATTATTATCCTATCTACCTTTTATCCTTTGATTTAATATATATTTTATAGGAAGTGTAAGGTCAGTCCAACCTCCTCCTCCATATATTGATTCTGCATTTTTTAGTATTCCCCTATCTTTATTTAAATCATACAAAAACCAAACTATCATCAAAGGTTACAGTTATTGAATTTTCACAAATATAATTTGCCATAGCAAGCATAACTACTGCAATTTCAGAACAAGTTACCTTACTTTTTAAAACTTATAGGAAAATTCATAGAACCTGAAACATCTGCTGCAATTAAGGTTGTTCCCTTTAATTTTAATACTTTTAACTGAAGATATTATAGCCTTTTCTAAAGCATTATAAGCCCTTTCATCATAAATATCTTCATTTTTTAAAGATTTATAAGCTGAATAAAATCTAAAGGAAGCTGCTTACTTTTTATTACCCTATCTTCATTTTCTATTATTTCAAAAACCTTATTTATATTAGAAGGATTAGCATTTATAATATTTCTTAAATTTCTTAATAAAGCCATATAACCAACTAAATTATTTTCAATTAAATACTCCCAGGTTTCTTTATTATTCCCATAGGCTGACAAAATACTTTCCCAAGTCTTTTGAGTTTCCATTTTATCCTCTAAAACCCTTTTAAATAACTTTACTTTGTTCTTCATTTTTAGCCTTTGGATGAGTTAAACATAAAATATCCTTTTAGCTTAACTTCACCATTTTTATTATTTTTTGCTAAAGAATACTCATTAAACTTTAAAAACTTTCTGCTAAGCCCTTTTTTCATACCATTAGAATTGGCTTTTTAAAAGTATTTAAATAATAAGCTAAAATCTCATTCATATCATCAGGTCTTTCAACAATGTTTTTAATTACTTCTTTAGAATACTTCTTTCCATTAACACTTTTAGAAAGTTCACCAGCTAAAACATGAGATATACTTCTTAAATGCATATTCTTTCTTGTATATATTGTAAGATTAGCTAAAAACCTACTATCACTAGCAGCTAACCTTCTTATATCATTTACTATTTCACTAGAATTATCACCATAAAACTTACTTTCATTAAAGAAAGATGTTAAAACTTTAGTTATAAGTCTTTCTTTATCATCCATTTTATAAACCACATTGCCACTTTTATTAACTGTCTTTTCTTTGTCTTTTAAATTAAACTTACTCATAATTTTTTAACACCTCTTAATAAACTCTTTCTAATTCCTATGAACCAATTATATCTATAACTAGAATATTTTAAAAGACAAAAACCTTGCACTTTTATACTAAAACTATTATTAACTTGGCAAGTTATTCACAATTTTCAAAATATATAATTACCTATAAAATAAAAAAAATACACAACCTAAATACTAGATTGTGCATTTTTTATTTTAAATATCTCTTAAAGAATTTTAATTTTTTTATATTTATTTGAAAATACATTTTCTAAAAAACAAGGAGAAAAGCTAAAAGAGAAGTAGTGCTCTACCAAGCTGAGCTATTTATATGTGTTTTTACATATAAATTGGATTTGAACCAATGACACCTATTCTTATAAGAAGTATCTCTTTATACACTTCCTTGTTTTTAAAGAAAACTGCTTTTAGAGAAAATCAAAAAGTGTATAAAAAATCCTAATAAAGAAGTAACACTTTTTTTGCACTACCAAAAAGCTTTAACTATATTATATCTTTATCTAAAATATTTTAAAAGACAAAAACCTTGCACTTTATAAAAAAGCTCTTTTTCATTTTTAATCTATTTAATTTTATACAAATACTTCAAATATTTCTTTTTCTTTAATAATTAATTTTTCTTTTTATATTCTTTATTTTTATTAAAGTTAAATACTAATAAATATCCCTTGTTTTCATTATTTATATTAAGATAATCTGCTAATTGTTTTAAACCTTTTTCATGGTATTCTTCTCCACGCCATATTTTAAGCTCTATTATATATTTATTTTTATTATAAGTTATTACTACATCTAATCTTTTTTCTTCAGATATTTGTACTTCTTTAAAAGCAAAACCTACTCCATTTATTATTGGTTTTATAAAGGCTAGAAAAATAGTCTTCCTTCACGTTCTAAAAAGTTTTTGTCAATTTTACTATATTGCTCTTTCATAAATTCTTGAAATTTTATTAAAATCTTTTCTATATTTAATCCATTCCTTCTATGAAGTTTGCTTTTTGTTATAACCTTTCAACATTTTTAGTTTTCTATTTGTTAGAAAAATAGTTATAAAGTCTTTGTTCTAAAATTCTATTAGATATTTTTTTACCTTTCCATTTCTTCTTTTTTAAAAATACCCAAACATTAACACCTAAATTACTATATTATTATCTATATTAAAGTCTTTTTCTTTCTCCATTAAATACAATATCAAAATATATTCTTTTTAAATCTTTATTATTAGACTATATTTTTTATAAATCATCAAATAATGTATTTTTCTCATTTAATAATAGTTTTACAGCCTTTTATCATATTTTCTTCATTCCAAGAAGAATTTAAATCTTCATCTATTATTTGACATAATCTACTTACTAAAAAAAAGGATAACCATTTGTATAAAAATATATAAACTCTGCTGACTTTTTAGCATTTTAAACTCTTTATCTATTTTTTATACTCATTTAACATATTTTTATTCCTTTTTCTGAAAGACTCATATCTATATTAAAAGGAACTGCTATATTCCATGGAGAATTATATTTTCTTTTTCTTCATCTGGTCTTAGTTTTAATTTTAAATTTTTTATATCATAAACTCCTGCTAAAATTACAGATTTAAATGTAATTGCTTCATCATCTTTCTTCTAAATATTTTTTCTAAGCATACCTAAAAAATTTAAAAATATTTGATTATTAGAACTTTTTATCAACTTCATCTATTATAAAATAACTTCTTTATCTAATTTTTTATAAATTTAGATATTAGCCTAGATAAATTAGATAGTGTACAAACTTTAAGCTGAGTTTTTTAAATGTTTCACTTAAATTTTCATCTATACAGTCTTATATCCTCAATTAAATTTTTATAAATTTATTACAAAATTTTTCTTCATCACTAAAGGCAATATCTCCAATTCCTTCAAAACTTATACTTATAACCAATACTTTTTTTTAAACTATTTTCTAAAGCTGTTAATGTTGTGGTTTTTTCCATATTGTCTTGGTCTATTTATTACAAAATATTTTTTCACTTATATTAACCATATAATGCTTCTTTTGATTACAAAGGCCTGTAGTATTAAATCTTTTCATATATTTAGCTACTCCCTACTTTTATTTTTTAATAATTATATAGTCTTCTTTATTTTTATGTAAAATAAAAAACCTCCTTTTTTTATTATTTTATCAAAAAAAAGAGAAGGTTTTATTCATCTATTTGTTCCCTTAAACAGGTCTAATGTAATTTCCACCTCTTAAAACCTAGTGTTCATGCGGTCTAATTTTTGCTATTTTGCGCAACTCCTTTTTTGTTTTTAATTTTATTAAAAAAATAGGGTATGTTTTAGGTTGCGCATTTTTAAAATTTCCTTAAAAGCTAGTGTTTAAGCCATTTCTTTAGGTTTTTTTTTTTTGTAACCTCCCACTTTTACAGGTTTTTTAGGTTGCGCAAGTTTGTTTTTTTCTTGCTGTCTTTAGTATAGCATATTTTATTTGTTTTAGTCTACTTATTTTATACAAATACTTAAAATATTTCTTTTAAAAAAGACAAAAACTTTGCACTTAAAAAATATATTTATTTTTTATGTTATATTTTTATAAAGGTCTTTTTTTTTTTATAGGAAATTATATATTTTGAAAATTGTTATTAACTTGCTAAGTTAATAAGAAAGCTTAGTAAAAAGAAATAAAAAATAAGGATGTGAATAATATGGAAAAAGGTTAAAAAATTTCTGATTTATTTTGTGAATTGTTTATAAGTTCTGATTTTAATAAAGTAAAGGTTAATGAAATTTTTATTTATTTAAAACTTTAACTAAAAAAAGAGTTTATATATTTAAGTGTAGAAATTAAAAATTCTATAAACAGAAAACTTAGTTATAGTTATGATTTTATTTTAGATAAAAATTGCTTTATTCATTAGATGAAGAAAAACAAGTAATGCTTTTTAGGTATGTGTACATTTCATCCTAATGGATATGTAAGAGAAAGATATTTTAATTATCTTCTTAATTATAATATAGAAATGATATTTCCCTTTATTCTTTTAAGATGTGCAGATTATGTAAATGAAATAGGATATAAAGGAACTAAATATTTATTAAATATATTAACTTTACAAAACATTAAAATTATAATAGAAAATATGTTTATAATAGAAAAGCAAAAATATTTAATAAGATTTCATTATGAAAGTATTATTGAAAAAATAGAATCTATTTATAAGGAAAATGATTTAACTAATTTATTAGAAAAATATTTAACTAAAAAAGATGAATTTTTAAGAGAATATGCTCTTTTTAAAGTTAATAAGTTTTAAAAATATTACTTTAGAAAATAAAGTTAAATATATTTTAGGAGAAAAAAATACTTCCAATAAGGGCTAAAGGATTTCAAAAATTTAATTACTAATTTAGAAGAAAAAGATATTATTTATTTAAAAGATTTTTTTATAAAGGATAAATCCTCTAAAATAAGAAAACTAATGTTAAATGAGTTATTAAGAATAAATTATTATAATAAACCTTCTGATTTAATGGAATTTGCTATTGATAGTAATATTTCTATAAGAGAAGATGGAAGATATTATATGAAAAAGTTTGGATTTAATGATTTTATAGCCTTTTATATTGATAAAGTTAAAAATAATTATACAGATGGGGGCTTTATATGGTCTTTGTGAAGTAGCAGGGAAAAAGGAATTTGAAATATTAAAACAATATTCTACTGGCTATAAAAAGAAAAATTGAAAAGAAAATATTAAAAACTTTAGCTTTACTTGATTTTAATAATTCTATAAATATTATTTTAAAGTATCTACAAGATGAAAAGGCAGGCTACTCTAAAATAGCAAAGGGAATACTTATTGAACATAAAGGTGAATTTAATGAAGAAAAGGTTTATAAGATTTTAAAATCCTCAACTATAGAGCATGTTAAAATTAACTCAGCCTATATATTAATAAATTTAAATAAGTGGATTTCAATAAAATATATAATAGAATTTATTTCTTATAAAGATAAAAATTAAAGGAAATAGCTTATGAAGGTCTTACTTGATTTATAATTTTAATACAAACCAAACTAAGCCAAGTGAAAAAGAAAAAGGAAGAAATTAATAAAAGCATAAAAAATATGGGATATTTACAAGAAGAAATTTTAAACAATTAATATTTTTAATTCCAAAATAAAAATTTAAGTATTATTTTTTTATTTTTTCAAATCCTATTTTAATTAAAAATGTCGCACTACTTTTAGTGCGACACTTAAATTTTTGTATTCATTTACAGAAAAATTTTAATTATCTTAAATTCATATTTTTAATTATCTTAATTTCATATCTTTAACTATATTTTTTTATAGTTTTGTTTCAAATTTTAAACAAAAGTCTGTTGCCATTTTTATGGTGTTTTTTTTCACACTCACTTTTCATATTTCTATCACATTCCCAAAGTCCCATTTCTGGTTCTCTTGGACTTATAGCTAAATTTTCTGGGTCGTTCCAATACTTACAAAAAAAGCATATTTGGTGTCCAAAGATTTCCCTTACATTTATTCTATACATTTTTACCCTCCTTGTACACTTATAGATTTACTTTTTTAGTATTATACCATAAAATTTTAAATATGTACACAAACGTAAAGATTTAAATGGATATTTTTTTTATTTAATACAATAATTATTTAATATATAATCTAATAACATATATGTTAAAATGAAAGAAAGTGAAATTTTTCATAGAAAAGAAAATTCTTAAACTTATTTTTTTATTAAGCTTTATTATTTTAACTTAATAAGTTATGTAAAATTTTAGAATATATACTTTCTTAATAACATAAAAAGCTATAACTGGTGAATTTGCATTTGTTACATTAGGTACTTTGTATATAATTTCTTATTAATATAAAAAGCTATATACAATAAACTTTAAAATTTATTGTACATAGCTTTTTAAAAATTAAGATATAAATTAAGCTTTTATTGTTAAAACTGCTCTTTCTTCATTTAATTTGATAAGTTATATTTTCTCTTAACTTTCTTATAGAAGATACTCCCTCTGAGGCAGCTAGTCCTACTAAATAAGTTGCAATACCTATTCCAAACATTCCTACAACAGGTGCTTCAATACTTAAATCTAATAATTCAGAAATACTCTGTGCCACAGACATTGTTACTATAGATGTTATTGATGATACTGCCACTAACCATGAAACACTATCTTTTGTGAAAATTTCAGCAATATTATTTTTCCATTCTCCTTCTAAAACAATTTCTGAAACATTATCATTTACTGCTTTTTAATAATTCCTTTTCATTATTAACTATATTCAACAAAATTTCCTTTCTTATATTAAAAATAAATTCTATTATATTTTATTACCCATTTAAATAAATTCAACAGTTATTTTTTTTTTTACTTTTATTAAATTTTTCCTTAAAATACTTTATTTTATTAGATTGCATATTTTTTGTTGTTTAACAAATTAAACATAGCTTTTTTTACAAAATAATTTTTTAAATATATTAGAGGATACATTAAAAAATTCTTAACGTTTTCATTTAATATATTTATAAAATTAATTTTTTTAAGTATATTGTCATATTATACTAATATTTATATAATATACTTAGGTTTTTTTATATTTATAGAAATCATAATTATTTTTTATAATACTGGAGGTAACTAATAGTTACAAATAAATTATAAAAAGTTATAAATTGGTGTTGACTTTTTATAATTTAGAAAATTGTTGACAGCCTCCCATATTCATTAAAAAGAGTATGGAGTGATGTATTAATTTATACATCCAAAATCCATTGAATTGCTTGGAAACTCGTAAAGACACATTAACTACAACGTAAGTATGAAATATAACTAAGCGTGAATGTGACGAAAGTAGAAAAAATAATGTGTATGGCATAAGGTTAAATCCTAAGTGCTAGTTATAATCGACAATCAGCAGGAAGTTCTTAAAAAGGAAAACCTTCAACGACTATTCCGTAAAGGAAGTACACTCAAGTGGGGTGGAAGTGGTGGATACCCAAAATAGGTAATGATATAGTTCACGCTTATATGAAAGTATAAGAAGTTCATAGAGAACCGCAGAGCAACGAACTTATGTGAATGGCATAAACTTGTAGAAAGTTATAATTTATGTAGGTGCGTTGTACCCGAATTTAAGCCTTTGAAGAGCTACACCAAACTAGAGTAGATATAGTAATTTACTATTTCAAAATAGAGCTTTATGAAGAAGGAAAAAAATAAAATTTATATATTTATAACTTTTTATAAGTTTTATGTAACGGATAAAAATGGATTCACAAAAAAAAGAAAATACAATAATAGTGTCTAGTATAATATTGTTTGCTACTTATAATAGCCTTTGCTTTAGTCTTTGACCTTTTCAAAAAAACAAAAGAACCATTTAATTTTCAAGAAGCCTTTTAATATTAATGTTAAAAGTATAATTGTTAATGTAATTAGACAAACAGCTTTCTTTCAAATTAGATGATTATAAACTTACCCTAGAAGAAAAAGATGATAAACTGAAACTTTAGCTGGAGAAGATTTTTCATTAAAATATTATTTAAGTGATGAAGCAAAAAATTTAGATAATATTAATAACCCCCTTTTTATGGGTTTTTTTCAGTTTTAAATCCAAAGGATTCTGAAGAAGAAAAATAGCTTAGAGCTTTTGAATATCTTTTAATGAAGATTTATTAAGAAATAGTATATAACCTTTTCCTTGTTTTCAAAAATGTTATAGAGCCTAAAAACCCTTCTATTGAATATAAAGATATTCTTATGTAGTTATAGATGGAGTTATAGGTAATAAAGTGATAGTGACCTTTATATACTTCTGTTGTTAATGCTATAACTAAGGGAGAAACTAAAATAAACTTAGAAAGTCTTAATTGTTATATAACTCCTAAATATAAAGCAGATTCTCAAGAAGTATTAAATGCAGATGAACTTAATAAACATAGTAAAGAATCTATAACTTATACTATTGAAGTAATCAAGAACTTTTTGCTGTGATACTATAAAAATCTTGGCTTAAAGTTGATGATGATTTTAATGTTACCTTTAATACTAATGATGTTTATGGCTTTGTTAACTCTCTTGCTTCTAAATATAATACTGTTGGAAAAAGCAAGAAACTTTTTCCTCTTCTTCTGGTGGAACAGTTCAAGTTAGTGGTGGAGTTTATGGTTGGAAGGTTAATGTAGATGGGGAAGTTGAAAGTTTAATTTCTGCTATTAAAAATGGTACACAAACTAAAGAACTTACCTTTTCTCAAAAAAGGGAGCTGCTTTAGGAGATAATGATATAGGAAATTCTTATGTTGAAATAGACTTAGGCAGACAACATTTATGGCTTTATGTAGATGGAGCACTTATTATGGATACTAATATAATTTCAGGTAATGTAAGCAAAAACTACACAACTCCTCTTTGGAGTATATAGCCTATACTATAAACAAAAAGACCAAATTTTAAGAGGAGAAGACTATGCAACTCCTGTATCCTTTTGG
>VOFC01006755.1_pt1 | contig 14063 bp, 14 predicted proteins | sample 5384161 | NCBI WGS metagenome assembly VOFC01 (sample SAMN12384722, study PRJNA508395) | human gut metagenome | isolation source: healthy gut B | host: Homo sapiens | reverse complement strand
GTATGCGTTGTCTGCGTGGAAAGCGGCGCGGAGATCGATCAGCCGGGGCTGACCACCCGGTACGCCTCCGCCATCCTGACGGGAACGGCGGCGGAGGTAACGGACGCAGCGGAAAAGGTGAACGCCCTGCGTCTGCTGTGCCGGAAGCTGGCGCCGGAGAACCCCTGCTGGCAGGGAGATTTTCACGACTGCATCGGCCACACCGCCGTGTGGCGCATCACCGTGGCTGAGATCACGGGAAAGGCCAACCGGGGCAAGCCGGAATAAGAGAAGAACACACCGTGCCGGGAGCGCTGCTCGCGGCACGGTGTGTTTTATTAAGAGGCAGGGACGTCCTGCGGCTTCGGGGCGGCCTGCCGCATCGCTGGAAAGCCCAGCAGACGCAGGGCCATGCCGAAAAAGGCGTAAAAATAGTGAGATTTGAGACTGAAATATACGATTCGGCCAAGAAACTGCCTGAGAAAATAGGAAAGGCTGTTATAGACATCGCTGTAAATCAAAGCCCAGCACAGCGCCGGCAGCGCGATACCGCAGAGTGCAAGAACCAGCAGCCCCCGGCGCACCCGGCGGATGTAAAGTGTCTGAGGAGGCCGGATGGGGATGAACAGGCTCAGCAGCTGGGTCAGCGTCCAGCCCATCATACCCCAGGCAATGGGCTTCCAGACAGCAGAAAGTACAAAAACCGGCAGAAAATATTCGTCCCGCTTCATACACGCAAGAACCCATGGGCGCAGACGCACCATGACGCCCCAGAGAATCGCCGTCAGCCCGATGCCGGTCAGGGTAGGGAATACGGCGCGTCTCCGGCTTTCCGGCACCGGCGGGCCATAGAGGACAGCGTTGGCGTCCGTGCCGAAGATCTCTGCCAGCCGCAGGATCTGCTCTACATCCGGCCGGGTGCGGCCGTTTTCGTAGTTGGAGACGGTCTGCCGGGTGACAAACAGCCGCGCGGCCAGCTCGTCCTGCGTCATGTTCTGCCGTTTCCGCAGATCCCGGATGTTTTTCCCAATGTCACGCATACGCTTCACCTCGCCCCAAGCGTACCAAAAATCTGCCGGAATGTCACGCAAGGAATCTTTTCCATGACTGTTTTCGGGGGGACGGGCCGATTCAGCCTGCGCTCAGGTGAATGACGCAGCTGTTCAGATCGTAAAACGGTTCGGCGGCGGTGGGGGTCAGCCCCTCCAGCACATCGGATTCATACAGGGCGGAAACGGTCTTGAAGCACACCGGCAGGATGGGGGTCTGCTCCCGCAGATAACGGTACAGGGCGTTCAGCGCTGTCTCCCGGCCTGCGGAGCTGCGGCAGGCTTCCAGCAGCTGATTGCACTGGGCGTCGCTCCAACCGCCGTAGTTCAGGCTGCCGCCGGTGGCCAGCAGGGAGGAAACGTCCCAGTCCGCCAGCAGGCGCACCTCGCCGTAATACAGGTCGAAGCGTCCGGCGGCCAGAGCGGCGGTATACTCCGCCCACGGCAGACTTACCGCCTCCATGGAAATGCCGGAGGTGGTAAATGTGGCGGCGATCTGCTGGGCCACGGAGACCTTGAAGGCGTTTTCACTGTTTACCACCAGCCGCAGGGTGCGGGTGGGGCGGGTCTCGCAGGCGGCCAGCGCGTCGGCAAAGACGGTGGCGGAAAAAGCAGTATCCAGCTCCGACGGGTACAGCGGCGACACCGGGGAGACGGGGAACTGGGCGGCTCTGGCATGGCCGGACAGCAGCCCACTGACCAGCGCCTGCCGGTTGAGCCCCAGCGACAGGCAGCGGCGGAAGGCGGCGTCATCCAAAGGCTTGACGGTGGTGTTGATCCCCAGATACTGGAACACGGTGGTGTCGGCGTCCGTGCAGCGGACGCTGCCGGAAACGGTCACGGAATCCGTGCCGGTGAGGTCAGAGACAAGAAGCTGGACGTCGTGGGAGGTGAAGCGGTAAAGCATGGACTCCGCATCTGCGGTTTCCGTCAGAACGATCCGCTCCACCGGCTGACCGCCGCCCTGCCACCAGTTCTGGCTGGCCAGCAGGCAGGCGCCGCTGCTCCCATCGTAGAGGTAGGGGCCGGTGCCGATGGGAATGTCCTGCTTTTCCGTGCCGGATTTTAAAATGGGAATATCCAGCAGGGCGGGAAGGGCGCTGTTGGGCCGGGAGAGGGTCAGCGTCACGGTGCCGTTCCCGGCGGAAATGCTTTCATCCGCCAGCCGCGGGGCATAGCGGGCGGAGCTGCGGGCGGCGGTGAGGGTGGCTTTGACGTCGGCGGCGGTGAGGGGGGAGCCGTCCGAAAAGACGACGCCCTGCCGCAGAGTGAGAACATAGGTCAGGGCTTCCAGGTCATAGGTGTAGGAAGCGCACAGCAGGGGCTGGGGCGTAAACTGCCCGTCCAGATGGAACAGCCCCTCATAGAGCAGGGACGCCGCCGTCTGCTGCATCCCGTCCGGGCAGGTCAGGGGATTCAGTGGCTGCCCTGCCAGATAGGGAAGGGAAAAGGCGGAGGGGGAGCGGCGGCCGTCTCCTCCGGGGCCGGATCTTCTTCCGGGGGAAAGAGCGGCTCCTCCGCTTCGTCGATCTGCGCGCAGCCGGTCAGCAGGGACAGGGCCAGCAGCAGGGCCGCTGCCAGCGCGGTGATTCGTTTCATAGGCACTCCTTCAAAGCAATGACGGCGGCCTGCACGCCCCGCTGATCCCCCATTTTCCGATGGGACCAGAACAGATCCGGGCGGCAGGCGGTGCAAACGCCGGAAACCTCGATATGCTCCGGCGCAAGACCGGCACGCAGCAGCCACTGGCGGTTCAGACCGGCCAAATCCACATGGAATTTGGCGCCCCGGCGCTCCATGTGCGGTTCTGCGTCCGCCCCCAGAGCGTCCCGCATGGCGGCGGGAACGTCGCCGTCGGTTTCAAAGCAGCACCGGCCGATACAGGGGCCAAGGGCGGCCAGCAGATCCGCAGGACGGCTGCCGTAAGCATCCTCCATGGCCTGCACTGTTTTTTCCACGATCCCGGCGGCGCAGCCCCGCCAGCCGGCATGGGCCGCGCCCACAGCCTGCCGGACGGGATCGTACAGCAGCACGGTGCCGCAGTCGGCAGAAAAGACCGTCAGGGGCAGAGCTGCTTCATTGGTAATGAGAGCGTCCACATCCGTGTAGTCGCGGGGGCGAACGACGCCCTTCCCAGCGTCTGCGGCGGTGACGCGGCGGATGTTGGCGGTGTGGGTCTGCTGACTCAGCACGGTCCGGTGTTCATCCAGCCCCAGAACTGCGAAGAAGCGGCGGTAGTTTTCCCGGAGGGCTTCCGGGCCGTCCCCCTGATTGGGACGGAGGTTCAGACTGTCCCACGGGGCGGGGGACACGCCGCCTATCCGGGTGGAAAAGCCGTGGGGAATTTGATTCAGCACATCGGCGGTGAACCACACCAGACCGTTTTGCTCGCGCTGCTGAAAGGGCATTGCGTACACCTCACTGTCTCATATTTCAAAAAATGCTCTCCGGAAAACCAGAGGGCAAAGAGATGATGCCTCGCGGGCGGGCATGGCTCAGCCATGTCCGCCCTGCGGGGCAGAAAATCGGATGGACGGCGGATCACAGGTCGGGGTGATACTCCTTGCAGGTGCATTTCTTCCACTTCAGTCCGCTGCCGCAGGGGCAGGGATCGTTGCGGCCGATCTTCACGACCTTTTTCACCGGCTGCTTTTTGGGCGTGGTGCCGTCACCGCCCACGTTTTCCACGGTGGCCTTGGCCACACGCTCCCGCTTGACCTCCTCATCCTTCCGCAGACGGACGGAGTACAGCCGGCGGACGGTCTCATCCTGAATGGCGGAGACCATTTCCTCAAACATTTCCAGAGATTCCCGCTTGTAGACGTCCACGGGGTTGTTGTTGCCGTAGCCCTGAAGCCGGACGCCCTGCTTCAGATCGTCCATGGCGTCGATGTGATCCATCCAGTATTCGTCTACCACCCGGAGCATGATGACCCGCTCCAGCTCCCGCATGATGGGCGCGGTGATTTCCTGTTCCTTGGCCTCGTAGGTCTTTTCGGCAGCGGCGATGAATGCCTCGTCGAAATCCTCCTGAGTTTTGGAGGGGATCTCCTCGTCGGAGAACCCCACAGCGCCCTTGGCAAAGTAGATGCCCTCCATGCCGCTGAGCATTTCGTGATACCGGGCGGCGTCCAGATGCTGGCTTTCGCCAAAGGCCAGCGCCACATGGTTGCTGACGGAGGTGTGCATCATGTTCAGCACGGTTTCCTTGATGTCCATGCCGTCCAGCACCTGCCGGCGCTGGCCATAGATGATCTCCCGCTGCTTGTTCATCACGTCGTCGTACTCCAGCACGGACTTACGGGCCTGGAAGTTGCGGCTTTCCACGGTGGTCTGGGCGTTTTCAATGGCGCGGGAGAGCATCTTGTTCTCGATGGGGGTGTCCTCATCCAGATCGAACTTCTCCATCATGTTCTGGATGCGGTCGCCGCCGAACAGGCGCATCAGGTCGTCCTCCAGGGAGATGTAGAACCGGGTCTCGCCGGGGTCGCCCTGACGGCCGGCACGGCCGCGGAGCTGATTGTCGATCCGGCGGGAGTCATGGCGCTCGGTGCCGATGATGAACAGGCCGCCAGCCTCCCGGACCTTTTCGGCTTCTTCCTTGATGATGGCCTTGTGATAGGCCATCCGCTCGGCGAAGAGCTTCCGGGCTGCCAGAATTTCCTCATTGTCGGTCTCGGCGTAGCCGGTGGCGTCCACAATGACCTCTTCGGAGTAACCGGCCTTCACCAGATCGGCGCGGGACAGGTACTCGGCGTTGCCGCCCAGCATGATATCGGTGCCACGGCCCGCCATGTTGGTGGCCACGGTGACGGCCCCCAGCTTACCGGCCTGGGCCACGATCTCCGCTTCCTTCTCGTGGTTCTTGGCGTTGAGCAGATTGTGCTGGATGCCCTCCCGCTGGAGCAGCTGGCTCAGCAGCTCGTTCTTCTCAATGGACACGGTGCCAACCAGTACCGGCTGTCCCTTTTCATGACATTCCTTCACCTGCCGGATGACGGCTCGGAACTTGCCGGCCTCCGTCTTGTACACCACATCGTGGTGATCCACGCGCTGATTGGGACGGTTGGTTGGGATCTCCACGATATCCAGATTATAGATGGTGCCGAATTCCTCAGCTTCCGTCATGGCTGTGCCGGTCATGCCGGAGAGCTTGTCGTACAGGCGGAAGTAGTTCTGGAAAGTGATGGTGGCCAGCGTCTTGTTCTCGCTGTTGACGTTGACGTGCTCCTTGGCTTCAATGGCCTGATGCAGACCGTTGGAGTACCGGCGGCCGAACATGAGACGGCCGGTGAACTCGTCCACAATGATAACCTCGCCGTCCTTCACCACGTAGTCAATGTCCCGCTTCATGGTGCCGTGGGCTTTCAGAGCCTGATTGATGTGGTGATTCAGCGTGGCATTGAGGGATCGGACAGGTTCTCCACATGGAAGAACTCTTCCGCCTTGGCGATACCGGAGGCGGTGAGGGTGGCCGTCTTGGCCTTTTCATCCACAACGTAGTCGGCGTCGATGTTGGAATCTTCTTCCTCCTTGTCATCCAACTGCACAACTACTTTTTTTTCTTCAGGCGGGAGACGAACATCTCCGCCATATCGTACATCTGGGTGGACTTTTCGCCCTGACCGGAGATGATCAGGGGGGTACGGGCCTCATCGATCAGGATGGAGTCCACCTCGTCCACGATGGCGAAGCTGTGGCCCCGCTGCACCAGCTCATTGGAGTAGATGCACATATTGTCGCGGAGGTAGTCGAAGCCCATCTCGTTGTTGGTGCCGTAGGTGATGTCGGCGGCGTAAGCGTCCTTGCGCTGCTGGGAGGTGAGGCCGTGAACGATCAGACCCACCTTCAGGCCAAGGAAGCGATGCACCTTGCCCATCCACTCGGAGTCACGCTTGGCCAGATAGTCGTTGACGGTGACGATGTGGACGCCCTTGCCGGCCAGCGCGTTCAGATAGGCGGGGAGGGTGGCCACCAGCGTTTTGCCCTCGCCGGTCTTCATCTCGGCGATGCGGCCCTGGTGCAGCACGATGCCGCCCACCAGCTGGACGGGATAGGGGCGCATACCCAGCACGCGGTCCGCGGCCTCCCGCACGGCGGCAAAGGCCTCCGGCAGGATGTCGTCCAGCGTCTCACCGTTGGCCAGAGACGCTCCTTGAACTCCGGGGTCTTGGCCTGAAGCTCGGCGTCGGTCAAGGCCTTGTATTCGTCGGCCATGGCTTCGATCTTATCCACGATGGGATAGATGGATTTCATTAAGGGAGAACATAGCCGCCCACAATAAAACAAGCATACTATAGCATATCATCTCCCGGATTGCAAAGAAAAATGGAAGAAATACGAAAAAAGTTTACAAAATATCGACGCGCCGGAATGGATAATCGTTTAACAGGCTTTTGGCCTGAAAAAACGGCGGATACATCAGGCCGGTACAGAAAAAGCAGGGCTGTGCGGCACAGGCTTTGAGCCTGCTCCGTACAGCCCGCTATTTTTGCCGGCGTGCGTGCGCTTACGCAATATCGAATTCCGCCGCCAGCGCGAAATTTATATTCCGCTTATCCGGGTCTGTTTCATCTTCGTGAAATTCAGAGAACCACTTGACCGCACGGTAATGGCCGGGGTCCAGGGAACCGTAGAGGCTGGCCCACTGGAAGGTCATTTCCCCGGCGTGTCCTCATTATAAATGTAGCCTTCCGCAGTGTTGTCGTATTCCTTTTGCTTGGGTATCAGATTGTACCACTGGCCGTCCTGTTCTACCTGAAGGAAGAAATCAGCACTGTTGCCGCTGTCGATTTCCGTGTCCGTGGCGTTGAGGATCGTCACCTTGACCTGTCCCGGATAGGCGGAGCCATCCACCACCGTCATGGTGACGCCCTCATGGTTGTTGACCTCTAAATCAGATGCCTCTTCGCTGACCTTGGGGGCGTGGCCGCAGGCGGTGAGGGCCAGCAGGCACAGGGCACAGCAGAAGGTGAACACGTTCTTCATGAAGACCGCTCCTTTCGATAATTACAAAACAGATTCTATACTTCTCTATTATAGCAGACGTGAGAGAATAAAAAAAGTTTCCATGGATTCCGGCAAATTTGCGCGAATGACTGGAAAAGTTCACAAAACCTTCCTTTGTACTTTCCACGCCTCTGTGTTAAGATGTTCTAAAAAAGAAATGCTTTGCGTCATCTGTGAAAAATAAAAAGGAGGCCCCTATGAAACTGAGCTTTTACGGCGCTGATCAGTGCGTCACCGGCAGCTGCCACTGTCTGGAAGTCAACGGCAGGAAGATCCTCATTGACTGCGGCTTGCAGCAGGGACGGGACGAGATCGACAACGGCGCGCTGCCCTTCCATCCCGGCAGCATCGACTTCGTACTCATCACCCATGCCCACATTGACCACACCGGCCGGGTGCCCATGCTGGTAAAGCAGGGATTTCAGGGCCGCATCCTCACCACCCGCGTGACGGCCAACCTCATGGATATCATGCTGCAGGATTCCGCCCATATTCAGGAGTCCGACGCGGAGTGGAAAAACCGCAAGGCGGAGCGCTCCGGCGCGCCCAAGGTGGAGCCACTGTATACCGTGGAGGACGCGGAGAACGTGAAGCAGTACGTCACCACCTGCGAGTACGGACAGGATGTGGAGCTGTACGAGGGCGTCAGCGTCCGCTTTGCCGACGCGGGACACCTGCTGGGCAGCGCCTGTATCACCGTCACCGCCACGGAGAACGGCGTCACGAAAAAGCTGATCTTCTCCGGCGATCTGGGCAACGTGGATCAGCCCATTATCCGGGATCCCAGCCACTTCGCCGGTGCGGATTACGTCGTTATGGAATCCACCTACGGCAACCGCAACCACACCGAGGTGTGGAGCTACACGGAAGATCTGGCAAAGATCATTGACGAGACCATGGCCAAGGGCGGGAACGTGGTGATCCCCGCCTTCGCCGTGGGCCGCACGCAGGAACTTCTCTACTTTATCCGGGAAATCAAGGACAGGGGTCTGGTGAAATCCAACCCGGACTTCCCTGTATATATCGACTCCCCGCTGGCCCACCGGGCGACCACGATCTTCACCGGCGATCTGGACGGCTATCTGGACGCCGACGCGCTGGCGCTGGTGCAGGACGGCACCCACATGTTCAACTTCTCCAACCTCCGCATGACGGAGACGGTGGAGGAATCCAAGGGGCTGAACGAGGACGGTATTCCCAAGGTCATCATTTCCGCCTCCGGTATGTGCGACGCCGGCCGAATCCGGCACCACCTGAAGCACAACCTCTGGAAGCCGGAATGTACCGTGGTATTCGTGGGTTATCAGGGAGAGGGGACGCTGGGCCGCTCTCTGCTGGAAGGCGCCAAGAGTGTGAAGCTCTTCGGTGAGGAGATTGCCGTCCACGCAAAAATCGTCAACTTCCAGGGACTTTCATCCCACGCCGACCGGGATCATCTGCTCTCGTGGATCGCAGATATCAAGGTGCCCAAGCCCCAGCGCGTGTTCATCGTTCACGGCGACCGTGAGGTAGCGCCCTACTTTGCCGAGAGCGTGGAAAAGCTGGGCTTTACCGCCCATGCGCCTCAGTATACCGAGGTCTACGATCTGATCGAGGACAAGATCGTGGCCACCGGCTATCTGCCGGAGCGGAAGGTCAAGGCTGTGGGCGGCCAGAAGGTCACCGCCGCCTACGAGCGGTTGGTGGCGCTGGGCCAGCGCCTGGTGGATGTCATCCGCCGTTCCAAGGGCCGGGACAACAAGACCCTCAGCCGCTGGGCGGAACAGCTGCGCCAGCTGCTGGACAAATGGGAAGAATGATTGTAGAATAGAAGAATCCGCAGGGAGTGCTGTCAACGCGGCACTCCCTGCCTGTATCTGAACGGAAATTCTTAAGAACTTGAAAAGGATGAAAAATCCCATGGAAGCATTGGAAAAAGGAACGATTTATACGGCGGTGATCGACGGCTATTCCAGCGACGGGCTGGGGATCGCGCGGGTGAACGGCGCGGTGGTGTTCGTGCCACACGCCGTCCGGGGGGAGGAGATCGACCTTCGGATCACGAAGGTGATGAAAACCTCCTGCGCCGGAGAGATCGTGAAGATCCGCCGTCCATCGCCGGACCGCATGGAGCCGGAGTGTCCCCATGCGGGCAAATGCGGCGGCTGCGCCTACCGGCACCTGACCTATCCGGAGGAGCTGTGGGCCAAGCGCCAGCGGGTGCAGGACGCTCTGACCCGGATCGGCGGGCTTACCTTGCAGGTGGAGGAGATCCTGGGGGCGAAGAACCCGGAGCATTATCGGAATAAAAGCCAGTATCCCGTGGGGGCAGACGGCTCCATCGGCTTTTTTCAGGCCCGGACTCATAAAGTGGTTCCCATCCGCCGCTGCCTGATCCAGACGGAAGCTGCCGACCGCACCGCGCAGGCCGTGGGGGGAGTGGATGCGGCGCTACAAGATCCCTGCCTATGACGAGACCACCGGCAAGGGGCTGGTGCGGCACGTCTGCGTCCGGGTGAACCGCAGGGGCGAAAGCCTCTGCTGCGTGGTGGTCAACGGGAACAAGGTGCCGCGGGAGCCGGAGCTGGCAGGCTGCGTCACCGCAGCAGTCCCGCACACGGTAGGCGTCCTGCTGAACAGCAATACCCGCCGGGGCAATGTGATTCTTGGCGACAAATACCGCACGCTTTACGGCCAGAATTACCTGATGGACACCCTTTGCGGGCTGGAATTCAAGCTGTCCATGCCGTCCTTTTATCAGGTGAACCGGGATCAGGCGGAGGTGCTGTACGGCAAGGCGCTGGAATTCGCGGGCCTTACCGGGAATGAAACGGTATTGGACCTCTATTGCGGTATCGGTACCATTACCCTGTGTCTGGCAAAGGCAGCCAAGCGGGTCATCGGTGCGGAGATCGTGCCGCCGGCCATCCGGGACGCCAAGGAGAATGCGGTTCGCAATGGCATCGAAAACGCGGAGTTTTTCTGCGGGGACGCGGCGGATATTGCCGCCAGACTGGAAGCGGAGGGACTGCGGCCGAATGTGGTCACGGTAGACCCGCCCCGGAAGGACTGGCGCCGGAGGGTTGTCGCCTCCGTAGCGGCCATGAGGCCGGAGAAGGTGGTCTACGTTTCCTGCGACCCCGCTACACTGGGGCGGGACGTGAAACTCTTCGGCCAGCTGGGCTATCAGGCAGTGCGGGCCGCCGCCGTGGATATGTTCCCCGGCACGGCCCATGTGGAGACGGTTGTCTTGCTTTCCAAGGGTGAGGTCGACTCGAAAAAGATTCGGGTTGAGTTCTCTTTGGAAGATATGGATATGTCCGAATTTCAGGATGGGGCAACCTATCCGCAGATCAAGGAGTATGTGCTGGAGCATAGCGGGTTAAAGGTGTCCAACCTCTATATCTCACAGATTAAACAACTGAAATTTTTAGATGGCAGCATGATTGCCATTGATACCATCGCCGTGGAGAATGAGGTTGCTGACAATATGTATCAACGGTCAGAACTGGATTATCTAATCTACAATGATCCGGTTGGATATGCAGACTTGATCTTGAACGGTGATCCCGAAATTTATCTAAAAACTGTAACTGAATGTAAACCCTTAGATTAAAACTCAGCCCTCTGCCTTTTCCTTGGCAGAGGGCCGTTTTTTGCTTAACAGTTATTGAGCATCCCTTAATTGCTCTACAACACTGCATTTCGCTGCATTGTCATACATCATGCAAGGAATCAGCCACCCCAGCAGAAGAAATACCGGAATTGTCAGCAGGACAGGCAGAATGGTGAATCGATACTCAAAGAACCAGAACATACTGCCCAGCATTTTTCCTGCAAGAGGTCCCACCGCCAGCGACAGAATAAAGGCCGCCGATACGGAGGACATTGCGTAAAACAATCCCTCGTAGATCAGCATGGTTTTGAGCTGCCGGTTCGTCATTCCTACAGCCTGAAGCACAGCAAATTCACGGCGGCGGGAAAGAATACTGGTCATCATGGCGTTGAAGAAATTTAAGAGTCCCACCAGTCCGATGATAGCACAGAGGATACCACCTATCAGAAGGAACATCTGCCGGAACTGAGCAAACTCAGAGCGAGCCGTGGCCTTGCTTTCATACATCAAGGGTGAAAACTCACCGGCAGTGAGCTTCGATAGATATTGCTCTGCTTCGGCCTCGTCTGCGTCGTCTGCTGTGTCGAACAGGTAGAGCATCGGAATGGCCGCACCGCCGCTGTCCCTCTGTGCGGTATCCACAGACAAAACTGTCTCATATCCAATACCACCATAACGATAACTCATGGAATACGGAAGCTCTACCAAGGCGCAGACCGTGTACTCTACATCTCTGGCTCCATACAGTTTTTCCTGAAAGTACTCCTCCGGTGTATCTTCGGTGCGGAGTTCCCCGGTGCGGCTGTCGATATATTTCACATCGTCCGCATAGGTGGCGGTGATCGTGTCTCCCACCTTGGGGTAGTATTCAGGATTGGGCAGATTACCGTAGTCATCTAAGGAAACCGCAATGGCAATAGCGTTATTGTTTGGCTCCAGCATAGGAGAAATATCTCCGTCGAACACTTGCAGCTTGTCAAACAGGCTGTTATCCAGAGCCTCGATTCTGGTATCTCCCATCACCATATCGCCCCGGTGCTCCATGCGGCTCATATGGCTGTCCAACTGCTCAGCACTTTCGTACCTTGCATAGTCCTGCCGCAGAGCATCCTCCGTCATCCAAAGATATACGGGTTTTCGCACAGCATATCCCGTGCCGGAAAGACTGGACTTTGTGTTTGCTGCGATCTCTTCGATCTGTTCCGGCGTGATGAATTCATCTGCCGGGTTGTAACGGAAATAGTCGGGCGTGCTGACGATAAAATCGGCGCAGGTCATGAAGGATACATACTTCTCCATGCTGAAGCCGCCCACAAAGGCACACAGTGCATTGAACAGCGTCACCGACAGTGCCAGAGACACCACCACCAGCACCGTCTTTTTTTTTGTTTCGTCCCAGATTGGCAAAGGCCATCTGATGGAGCTTCGCTCCCCGGGTGCTGCGCTGTTTTTTTTCTTGGTCTGCATCGCATCCGTATATTTGGTAGCCTCCACCGGAGAAACCCTGGCTGCCATTTTCCCGGGCTTGGAGCAGGACAAAAGCACCGTCAGCAGGGCAAACAGCACGGAGCCAACAAAGATCACAGGCGAAGTGCTGATGGTGGTGATGCCCGCATCCAACTGGGTGGAGCGCAAGACAACAGGCACCAGAACAGCGCCAATGCCATAGCCCAACAGCAGCCCCGCCGGAATGCCGATCAGACAAAGCAGAAGTGCCTGCTGGCGAATGATGCGTTTGAGCTGCCGGGGCGTTGTGCCAATGGTTTTCAGCAGGCCGTAAAACCGGATATCCCCGGCCACCGAGATCTGGAAAATGTTATAGATGATAAGATACCCGGTGAAAATCACCAGCAGCAAAAAAAAGCTGCTATGGCGATCACAAGTTCCGGATCGAGATGCGACTCCAGCTGGGATGAGGTATATCCCCAGTTGACGCCGATCCGAACGCTGTTGGGATCGGTATAGCTGTCCCATGTGTAGCCGAGATCGGTATCCACCTGCTCCATCTGCCCTTGAATGTTTGTACTGGAAGCCATCATGACATTCAGGTCAGTGCGGAAGGGCTGTGAACCTGTTTTCACTGCCTGCGCTTCGATATCATCTGCGTAATCACGGCTGATGTTGATGTAGTGAACAGGCATTAGTTCATCATAGTCCCAATAGCCCACCAGCGTAAAGGTATCTGTTACAGTAAAGGCGGTTTGATCCTTGTCCGTGATGGAATAGGAAACCGTGACCTCTGCGCCCAGTTCCGGCGTTACGCCAAGCAGCTGCAACGCTGCCGTGTCCATGGTTACCTCTTTGCCGCTTTCGGGCATCCGCCCGGTAGTAGGGGTGGCATAGCTCCATTTGGTGCAGTTGGCATCCATGTAGCTGATCTCTGCCGGCGTTTTGGAAAAGACACCATCCGCAGTGATGCCGATCACCTTCCGTGCCCCCGCAGACTTTACCTTCGGGTGGGCGGCGATACGTTCCGCCTGCTCGGGGAAACATCCTTAAAAGGTGCCGTGTGCATAGCCGCCTACCTGCCGAAACTGGTAGGTTTCATAGCTGGCGTTCAACGACAAGACAATGGTGAACATGGACGTAAATAGCAGCGTTGTCAGCGCAATGGCAAAAATGGCGATCAGATTGCGGCGACGGTTCGCATAAAGAGATTTTAAGCTGAGCTTTCGAATACATTTTCTGTTTTTGACATTCATCGTAGCCACCTCCCGTTAGTTCTGGGAGACGATCCGTCCATCTTCGATACGGATAATGCGGTCTGCCATCTGCGCAATTTCTTCGTTGTGTGTGATCATTACGATTGTCTGGGCGAACTTTTGACTGGTGACTTTCAAAAGGCTCAATACATCCTGGCTGGTTTTGGAATCCAGATTGCCTGTCGGTTCGTCAGCAAGGATGATAGCCGGAGCTGCCGCCAGCGCACGGGCAACAAGATTCAGAAAAAGGAGCCGGTCATGGCAGCGTCCAGCATTCTTTCGATTTCTTCCATCGTTTTCTGGCCTTTCTCCGCTCCCATAACACAACAGCTGCCGCCGCCAGAAAACACAGCAGTATGATCACAATGCCGGTTTTATTCATCTTTTGTCACCCAGCTATAACCGATTCCATAGACGGTAAGCAAAATGACCTCTGCCTTGCCGTTCTCAAAATCTAATGATATTTCGCCCCATTCGCCGTCGCAGTCTGCCTGATATTCGTAGATTGCGGCGGCGATTTTCTTTTTTTTCGCTTGATCTTGGATTTCTGTTTTAGCCGGACTGCATGGATTGCGCCTCGGCAACCAACAATTCCGTCAACTTGTCCACTGCTTTTCGGTAGGCTCGTTCTGCACCGCTGGCTGTACTGCCCTCAAACATAACCGCCAGTTCTTCAAAGGTGGGGCGGTCTTTCCATGAGCCGACACGCCCACAGGTCATGCAAATTGC
>VOFC01006499.1_pt1 | contig 14067 bp, 28 predicted proteins | sample 5384161 | NCBI WGS metagenome assembly VOFC01 (sample SAMN12384722, study PRJNA508395) | human gut metagenome | isolation source: healthy gut B | host: Homo sapiens | reverse complement strand
GCAGGTGGAGGAAAGGAACGCAATGTCCACCTGCCCGGTGCGCAGCCACTCCTTGACATCGTCGTAGGTGCCCTGATACACTTCAATTTCGATCTGAGGGTACTGGGCCGCGAAGCTCTTGAGCAGGCCCGGCAGCAGCGAAGCGCACACCGAGTTGAATGCCCCCAGCTTCACCTTGCCTTTTTCCAGGCCGTTCAGGCGGGCAATGCTCTGCTTGAGTGCCTCGTCACTGTTGAGCACCGCACGGATGGACGGGTACAGCGAAGCGCCGTAACTGGTCATGGATACGCCGTTTTTGCCGCGGTTGAACAAGGCAAAGCCCAGTTCCTCCTCCATCACGGCAATGGCGTGGCTGATGGCCGAAGGGGTCAGATGCAGCTGCTGGGCCGCTTTGTTGAAGCTGCCCTGCCGTGCCACTGCATCAAAGATCTCGTAGGAAAAAAGCGTCATGCCCCAAAGCCTCCTTCCTGATTATTCTGGTTCGGAGACGCCCGATTCTCTGTGAATCTTTTTCATCTTTCGTTTGAGATAGTTCAATTATCTTCTTGATTGTACTATCCCGCGCCTTTTCTGTCAAGCGTTTTTGCCCCGATTTTTGCACGCTCTGTGCGGATTTTGCCGCGATTTTTGCAGGAAACGCCGCCTTTCCTTCGTTATAGTTCCTGTAACGATTTTTTACAAACTGACCGAGGTGTTCTTTATGACCGCACTTTCCCCGCGCCGCACCTTCAGCGGCACCGCTCTTAAAACCATTGCCTGCATCACCATGCTGGTGGATCACATCGGTGCGTCCTGCATCGAGGCGGGCATCCTTACGCCCGGGCTGGACGCCGGCACCCTCTCCCAAGACGCCCTTTCTGCCTACCCGCTGTACCGGCTGGACATGGTGCTGCGCTTCACCGGACGGCTGGCCTTTCCGCTGTTCTGTTTCTGCTGGTGGAGGGCTTTGTGCACACCCACAACGTCAAAGGCTACCTTGGGCGGCTGGTGCTGTTCGGCCTTTTGAGCGAGGTGCCTTTTGACCTTGCGTTCTTCCGCACCCCCTTTACCCGGGCTCGCAGAATGTTTACTGGACGCTGGCGCTGGGCGTGCTGGCCATGGCGGGGCTCAAGCGCTTTGAAAAGGAAAACGGCCTGCCCGGCTGGCAGGGGCTTGTGTGGGCGGGCGGCTGCGCCGCGCTGGCGCTGGCTGCCAATACCGACTACAACGCCAGTGGCGTGCTCATCATCTGCGCGTTATACCTCACCCGCGCAGACCGCAAGCGGCAGTAGAAGGTTTTCTCGTCCACCTCGCACAGGCGCTTGGTGCCGCTACGCGGTAGGCTTCCCGCACAAGGGGGCATGATCTTGTCCGGGAAGATGATCTGCCGGGCCTTGCCGGCATCCGTTTTGATGCCGCCGGTGCAGTACTGTTCAGCCAGGTGGGTGTTCGCTTTCAGAATCGTGAGCATCTCACCGGTGCGCATTCCGGTGTAGGCCATGATGAGCCAGTACCGGCTAAACTCGTGGCCGGCATCGTAGTCCTGCCAGATCCGCTGCACCTCGTCCTCGGTCAGGGCGGTGCGTGTGCTGGCGCTGATCGGCGGCAGATCTAGCAGCTTGGAGTAATCCTTATCGGCATACTCGTACTTGAGGGCCAGCGTGTACATCTTGCCCAGCAGGGCCTTTGATATCCCGCTTGGGGTAGTACCCGCCCTCGCGGGCGTCCACGATCGGCTGCAGGTGCGCATAACGCAGGTTCCGGATCTTGGCGTTCTTCAGCGGCTCCAGCGCCGCCCAGGCTGTGCGGTAGTGGCTGGCCTTGTCCTTGCTCAGCTTGGGCAATGTCTGCGCACAGATCATCTCCCACAGCTCCTGCAGGGTGGCATCCTGGGCAAATTCCTGCCCGTTCAGCACCAGCTCCCGCATCTCCGGCAGGGCCTGCACGGCATCCCGCTTGGTCTTGAAGCCGCTGCGGATCTTATGGTAACGCACACCATCCTTATAGATGTTGATCTCGGCACGCCACTTGCCGGCATTTCCGTACTGGTAGACACTCCCTCCCCGTTCGACCGGGCACGGGGCTTCCGTGTGGTCACCAGCTTTGCGCCGCACCAGCAGCACCATGCTGCACCGTCCGGCAGCTCCTTGTGGCATTTCGGGCATTCAAACATTCTTTTCACCTCCAGAAGGGTACACTTTGACAAGCCTGCCCTTTTGGAGTACAATAACAGTTGGTTAGGTTGTCTTGTACCCTTGTGGGCAAGCCATTCTGCAAACGCTCTCGGTGTTGGTAGCACCGGGGGCGTTTTTTTGTTTTGTTTGCAAGTCAAAATCATGCTATACTTTAGCATAATTTTGATGTATAATAATAACAAGGAAACTAATCGAAAGGAGCCATCTCCGTGAATTCCCTCAAAATCCACATAAAAGATAAATACTCTTTTTATCGCCGTCAACGGCACCGAAATCAGCAATGTGCTTGCTTACGAAGTCAAGCAGGATAGTGATCACTGGGGTGCGCACGTTCGACTTGATTTCATTGCTGATGGTGACGTCGATCTTGACATCAGCCAGACAGCTTCGCCGCAATAACATCCTTTGCGATATCTGCCAGTGCTGTCAGGGCCACTGTTCCAAGCGCTTTTGCCCGCTTTTTTCACCTTGTCCCATACCGTTGCGTCTCTGATCTGATCAAGAAAGCCGTGCCCTTTATAAGTCATTCCATGGACCGTCACACCAACGTGACGAATATAGCGGTCTTTCTCAATCTCCAGATAACCTGCATCACCCAGCATATAGCAGGCATAGCAGATTTCATCCTCTGTGTAGGCTGGCAGCTTCGCATGAAGCGTTTTCTCCGTGATGTGATCCGCCAGCCCTGCAGCCTCGACCTGCAGCAGCACATCACGGATACAATCCTGATTTAAAGTCAATTCCATTTTCCTCCTTTTTCTGCCCGGTCATGCTGCAACATGGCCGGGCGTTTTTTGTTTTGTTCAACTACCGAGGATTCCTCGGCAACTCATAATAAAGCGACCCCGCCATGGTACGCATCATTGAGAGGCGTGGCGGGGTTTCACCCCACCAGTGGGTCCAGCCCACGGCCTTGCCCTCGATCTGCACGTCGTTCAGTTCCGGGCCGGTGTAGACCATGGGCGCATAGGCGGCGTTTGCGGGCATCAGGGTCAGGGTGCCGTTCTGGTAGTACACCCGCTTGAGGGTGGCTTCCTCGCCGATGCGCACCGCGGCGATCTCGCCGTTTTCTACCTCGGGCTGGATGCGGATATACACCACGTCCCGGTCATGGATGCCGGCACCCTCCATGCTGTCGCCGTGGCAGGTGAGGGAGAAATCGCACCGGATGTTCTCCGGCACGTCCACGATTTTTTCAATGTTCTGCTGGGCCAGGATGGGCGTGCCGCAGGCGATCGAGCCCACCAGCGGGATCTTCTTCATCTTGGGCATCGGCTCAAACCCCTTCGGGATGGGACGAGGGGCGGGCTGGGGGCTTCTTTCCCAGCCCATCAGGTAGGCGGGAGATACTTTCAGCCGTTTGGCGATAGCATCCACTTTATCTGTCGGTATATTGGTCACAATATTATTTTCATACTTATATACAGCCTGCTTTGATACGCCGATGTAATCGGCAAGCTCCTGCTGAGTTACATCCTGCTCTTGACGTACCTGTCGAATGCGATCACCTACAGTCACCGTGAGCACCTCCTTTAATGTCTATAGTATAGCAGATAAACCCACGGTTTACAATATTTTTAATTCAATTATCAAAAATAACTTGACAGGTTACAAATATGGTGCTATTATACTTGTGACCTCACGAGTTACTCCGAGGCCGTTTGGAGGTGAAAACGTGGTAAATGTCAATTTGCTCAAGTCGTACATGGTCAAAGCAGGCTACACCCAAAAAATGTTGGCTCAGGAGCTTGGAATTTCGGAGCAAACCTTAACTCGCAAACTCAAGAAACGTGTTTTTGGTACGGATGAAGCCTCTAAGATTGTGGAGCTTTTGAGCATCGACAATCCGCAGGCCGTATTTTTTTTGGCCATTAAGTAACTTAATAAGTTACATTCCAAAGGAGGTGAGGAAGATGAAGCAGCTCTTGGACCTTCCCACATACCCTGTAACGCTCTCCACTATGGAGCGACCGCCCAGAAACGATGCGGAGCGTACCGTGCAGGGAATCTGCAAGACTTCTGACTGTAATGAAATAGCAAAAAAAAGCTATCCAGCGGCAACTGGATAGCTTTTGATGCAGAGATTGCAGCAGACGGCTCTATCACCTATGTTTTGGGCTGGGTGTAACATCAGCAAGTTTCATTTCAATGAAGGGCCCATCTGGTTCAGTCGGTTCTCCTGGCTGTTCCCAAAGCAGCGAACATTCTGTGTACTGCTTGTTGATCCCAGGCAGAACCACTTCGCGTTCATGCCAAAGCGTCCAGCCACAGTTTATGTATCGCTGTGCATCTGCCCAATGCGTTACAACCACACGATTCATTGTTACCACCTCCTTCCTGTTTTTCTCCATTTTACCGCAGGAGCGAGGTGCACACAAGGAGGTGAAGAAGATGGAGAACCACAAAAAAGCCCAGCGAACCTGTGGAAGAGGAACGCTGGGCGCTGAAAGATGTACCGACTTCGCAGCTCGTGGAAGAGTTGGTCAGCCGGACTGGCGTGACGGCAGACAGCAGCTGGTGGTGCAGAATGTCGAGCTACCATATCATAATTCGGATAAATCTGAATAAGGAGGATTGTCCACAGTGTTTACGCTAAAGTTGATTCCGATACTCTGGGCTGTCATCGTCTTGTTCAATCTGCTCACAAAGAAACTCGTGCCGGATCTCATGACGTGGTATCCCATCTACTCCATCATTGTTGGTGCGTTGACGACTGTGCTCCTCGTAGCTCTCGCATTTTAACAATGATTCTATTCAGCAATTCCACTTTTCTTACAAGCAAATCATCATAGCTTTCTCTACGTTGCGCGAGCTTTTCCAACAAAACCATATCAACGCGTAATTCTTCTGGTACATAGTACATTGCAAGAGCCGAATGCTCTCCAAAGGTTTGAATGCTTTCTTTGGTCTGATATTGAATCGCAGCACCGGCAGCTCGAATATAACCTTCATATATTTCGCGTTCTCGCTTTTGCTGTGCTTCGCGTTCCTGATGTTCATACTCAATTTTTTCATTTCAAGCTGATGTTGATTGTTGAAGAAGGCTGTTAAAGCCGGAGAAAACAATGCACAGATTGCTACAACCATCGCTACCAACGATGACCAGTCTGAAACAGACATTCCCGCATTTGCCGTAGGTTCCATTATTTCCACCTCCCTTCTGCCCCTCTATTCTACCGCAGAAGGGAACCGCTCTACAAGGAGGTCAAACCCACATGAACGACTTAACCACATTCTCAAAACCCGAGTTCGGGCAGTTGCGCACCGTGGAGATCAACGGCACGCCCTGGCTGGTCGGCAAGGACGTTGCCATTGCACTGGGGTACAAGAATCCCCAGCGGGCCATCCGTGACCACGTTGATACCGAAGATCAAGGGGTGACCAAAACGGTCACCCCCTCCGGTGAACAGGAGATGCTCATCATCAACGAATCCGGCCTGTACAGCCTGATTTTGAGCAGCAAGATGCCCAAGGCAAAGGCCTTTAAGCACTGGGTCACCAGCGAGGTGCTGCCCGCCATCCACAAGACAGGCGCATACGAGAGCTTCCAGGCCAAGCAGCACATCGAGCAGCTGGAAGCCACAACACCCGGCTGAACGCCGCCATTCAGTCCGTGAACGAAGCCAAGGCCGCCCCTGGCCAACGTCACGGCCATGCGTGACGACTTCATCAAAGACCGGGACGATTTCAAGGAACACTTCCAAAAAGGGAAGTCCCTGTACGGCGGTGCCTGCGACCGGCTGCGCAGAGCGGAGAACCTTGTGCAGCAGGCGCAGGGCGAGCTGAACAGCCGCATTGACCAGCTGAGCATCGTGGCCTTTGGCCTGCCGGGCTTTGACGAGATCATGCAGACGGCGATGGAGATCGCCCTGCCGGACAAGAAGGAGGCATGATCTATGGAAAAGACCCCGTTCCCCACCACGCTGGATGAGCTGGAGACCTACCCCCAGCAGACCCTGACCGCCGAACAGGTGGCGCAGTTTCTGGGCTGCAGCGTGCAGTCCATCCGCAGCCAGGCACAGATCGACGCCGGAGCCTTGGGCTTCCCGGTGATCCTGTACGGCAGTACCATCCGCATCCGCGGCTTGGCTTTATCTACTTCATGCGCTACGGCCGCACCAGCGTCCAGAAGCGCAGCTACAAGTAAGGAGGACATTATGACCACCACAATTATCCCCGCCCGTGAACGGGCGCAGGTCCCCATCGGGTGCGCATACGTTGCACCGCTGTTCTGGAGCAAATGGTTCCGCTGGGATGGAAGCCGGGCATCCGGCCACTACCAGCTGGGCGGACGCACTCAGGACGAGCACCACACCGGCCTGCAGGTTTTTGCAGATGGCGAGTGGCATCCGGTCGTAGGGTGGGCGTTGGATGACTGCACACCCGCAAGCGACTATTTTCAGGAGGAAGATGCATGAAAATCAAATCCACAGTCTGGCAGGTGCTGGCAGCCGCCAGTCTGGGCGCAGGCCTGCTGTATGCTATGGGCATCGAGGGGCGGGGCCCAGCTGGGCGGCACGATCACCGACAGCGAGTTCATCACCGCCATGGTGCTCATTCTGGCTGCCCTTTTTGCCCTGATGCGCATCAGCTTTGCCGTGCAGGACGCCGAGGAGAAAGCCGGCAAGAAGGTCCACAAGGAGCCCCAGAACACCGTGAAGGGCAAGCGGAAGGTGGGGTAAGCCCATGGCTGACTGCGTCAACAACGTCCCGTGGTACACCGTGTGGGGACGCCAAAACCGGCGACCTGCTGGCCAGCGGCACGGCCGCCATGTGTGCCCGGCGGCTGGGCTATGCCAGTGCAAACAGCTTTGCCGCTTCCGTCTGCCACTGGCTCAAGGACGGCAGGCAGCACGTCAAGTACATTTGCCAGCGGGAGCTCATCCCGCGCAGCTGGTTGTGGGATGACACCCGGCACAGCTGGAAGGAGAGCCACCTCATGAGCCAGAAGTTCGAGCGTGAGCACGATGCAAGGCCCACGCTCACCCCGGCGGACTTCATGACCGACCTGACCAAGTTCCAGCAGCTGGACGAGTTTGAGATCGACAGCGCCATGCTGGACGCCCTCAAGGACACCAAACCCTGCAAGGCGGCTCCGATCAAGCCGGTGGAAGAACTCCCTCCCCAATCCGCGCAGTGTTCGGATGCTGCCACTGCTGCGGAAAAAGCAAACTGCGGCATTCCCGGCAGTGCCGGAGGTGTCAAGCCCTACGACGGAGATGGCACCTGCTGCGCAAAACGCCGCAGTTCCGGCCAGTGCAAGCGAAAAGAGTGTTGCACGATCCGCTGGCTCCGAGAGCTCTTCGGACAAGACCCTGAACTTCCTTCCGGAGAACACCATCCCGGAGTTTGACTACTCCGGCCTGCCCGAACAGGCCGTGGAAAATCTGCACTTTGCCGAGGATGAGTACCGCCACGGTAAGCAGATGGCCGAGCGTGGGCTGGTACACATGGGCAACGCCGTTGCTGCTGCACATGATGAGCTCGTCGCACAATGCGACAAGCACAGCAACCAGCATAGTGAAGATTCCTTCCGTGCGTGGTGTCTGTCCATCGGCATCACCAAGGATAGTGCCTACCGTCTGTTGCAGGTTTCCGCCCTGATGGCCGGCAGCAGTCCCCGCCAGCGGGCCATTTTGGAATCTCTGCCGCCTACATTACTATACGCCGTGGCAAAGCCCAGTGCCCCGCAGGAACTGGTGGAGAAAGTCAAGAATGGTGAGGTTCCCACAAACAAGGCCTATCAAGATCTTCTTAAGGAAAATCAGCAGCTGCGCACCGACCGGGTGAACGCCATGAATCAGGCCGAACGGGAGAAACAGCGTGCCGATGCCGCCGAGGCCCGGGAGGAAGAGGCCTGGAAGTTACAGAGCAAATCCGAAGCCAAGGCCAAGGACGCCGAAACCGAGCTGGAAGCCGTGACAGCAGACCTGAACGGCCTGTACGACCGGGCAGCGCAGGCGGAAGCCAGGAACACCGCCCTGCTGGATGAGCGTGCCGAGTACGTCCAGCGCATCAAGGAGCTGGAGAGCCGGCCCATTGAGGTGATGCACGACCCGGAGGAGACCGACCGGCTGGCCCATCAATATGCCTATGGCATTGCGGCGGACATGACCGAGGAGCTGCGCACCAAGAACAACCAGCAGTCCCAGACCATTGCCGCCCTGCAGAAGGAGCTGGAAGCCGCCCGCAGCACCAACGGCTATGACCCTCAGTCAGATCTGGAAACGGTCTGCGCCTGCATCGGCAGCATGGAACAGATGTGGGGCACGGCCCTGCCGGCCTACGAGCGCCTGACCGGCAAGGACCTGCGCACCGCCACGGATACCCTGCAGGATGTGATCGGCCGGCTTTACGGCGACATGGCCCGCACTGCGGAAGATGGGGAGGACTGACCATGAACCCGATGTATGATCTTGCCCTGGACGGCTACGGCCCGCCACTGGAGCCGCCGGACGACTACTATTTTGCCGACAGAGAGGAGCCTGCAGAAGATGACGAATGAACTGACCGTCCGGGTGGAGCACCCGGAGCTGCCTGCGATCCGGTGGAACGAGGCCGAGGTGCAGCAGAATCTGACCGAGATGCTGGCCGCCTACACCGGGCGGGTATACACCCCGGAATCCATCAAGGACGCCAAGGCCGACCGGGCCGCCGTGAACAAGCTGGACAAGCAGCTGGCCGACGCCGCCCGGGGTGCCAAGGCCTTTTACACCAAGCCGCTGGAAGAGTTTTTACAGCGCACCAAGCAGATGCAGGCCCAGTGCAAACAGGTTTCCGGTGCCATTGACCAGCAGGTCAAAGCCGTGGAAGAAGCCGAGCGGCAGGACAAGGCCGACGCCCTGCAGGCCGTTTATACGGATTGTATTGGCGAGCTGCGGGAGCTGATCCTTTGACCGTCTGCTGGTGCCCCAGTGGCTCAACAAGAGCTATGACCTTGCAAAGGCAAGCCGGGAGCTGCGCAAGAGCGTGGAGACCCGGCGGGATGAGCTGAAGATCATCCGGGACACCTGCGGCGAGGATGCCGAGAACTGCGTCCTGGAGTATCTGCGGGAGCTGAGCCTGAACAGCGCCCTGGCCGAGCACACCCGCCGCCAGAGCGCCCGGGAAGCCCGGCAGCGTGCCGAGGCCGAACGGCTGGCCGCAGAGCGTGCCCGGGCCGCTGCCCCGGTCATCCTTCCGCCCAGCGAGGAAGAGCGCCAGATCAAAGCAGAAGCCGCCGCAGAGGCCCAGAGCAACGCCTTTATCACGGCGTCCGGCCGGCTGGACTGCGAGGTGTTGCAGCGCTTTTGCAGAGCCCGCAGCAGCCCCGCAGCCCGCCCGCAGGCGGTATTCCTTCTGGGTGGAGTTCACCCCGGAGGACATTGCATGGTTCAAGCAGGGGGCTGCAGAGCGCGGCTTCCGTTATGGTTCCGTAAAATAATTTTGGAGGTATTTACTTATGGCATTCTCTCGTCCCGGCGCACCCGCGCCCACCGCATCCGGTTCCGCTGCCAACGCCCAGGCGCTGGCCAACCGCTCCATCCAGAACGCTGCCCGTGCCGGCAGCACGGCCCTGCAGGCCGCTTCCCGTCCGTGCCGGTGGAGATCACCGCGGCGGACGGCCAGCGCCTCGTCGTCAGTTTTGACGAAGTACGGCGTTTTGTTTGCGACAAGGCCACCGACGCCGAGTGCAAGATCTTTCTGGAGACCTGCAAGCAGTACAAACTGAACCCCTTTACCAAAGAGGCTTACCTGATCCACTACGACAACAAGAACGAGGACACCGCCAGCACCATCGTGCTGGGCAAGAACTGCTACATGCAGATGGCCGAGCGCAACCCCAACTTTGACGGCTTTGAAGCCGGCGTGATCGTCCTGACGGCTGACGGCCAGCTGCTGAACCGGGAGGGTTCCATCGTCTATGACGGAGAGACCCTTCTCGGCGGCTGGGCTAAGGTCTACCGCAAGGACCGCACCCGGGCCAGCTATGAGGAGGTCAAGCTGAGCGAGTACAACACCGGCAAATCCCTCTGGGCCGCCAAGCCATCCACCATGATCCGCAAGGTGGCTTTGGTGCACGCCCTGCGGGAGGCCTTCCCGTCCACCTTTGGTTCCCTGTACGATGAGAGCGAGGTGCGGGTGGACGCCGAATCCACGGCCCGCGAGGTGGAGCCGGAGGAGCTGCCGGTGCTGGACCCCTATGCCGGCACCAAGCGCCCCCGCAAGACTGCCGGAACGCTGATCCCGGCCCCGGAGGAGCCTGCGGAGGACAGCGCCGCAGAGGATCCCTTTGCAGGCGGTGACCCGGTATGATCATCCAGACCAAGACCGGCGTGCAGATCACCGGCGAGATCCGCAGCGACCCGGAAGTCCGCTCCGCCGGGCAGAAAGAGGTGCTGAAGTTTGACCTCAAGGCCAGCAGCACCAAAGGGCCCGACGGCAAATGGCAGAGTTTTTTGTGGGCGTGAACGCCTGGCACGGCATTGCCGAGCGGGATGGCATGTACCAGAAGGGCGATGTGGTCACCGTGACCGCCCGGGAGCTGAAAAGCCGGGAGTACAACGGCAAGACCTACTACAACCTGGATGCGGACAGCATCGTGCCAGACGATCTGGTGCTCCTGCGCTGGATGCAGCAGATGATCGACATGATGGCCCAGCCCGCACCCCCGCCGGAGCTGGAGCCCACCGACGAAGCCACGCCCTTTGACCCGCCGCCGGCATCCGAGCCCACACCGGTGCAGACCAGCCTGACCGGCGGCCAGATGTACACAGGGGAAGCCCTCTCCGACTACGCGCCCCGGCCCAAGCAGGAAGCTGCCCCGCCCGCCGGGGATGACGCCCTCATTGATGACGACGCGGATGACCTGCCGTTTTAAACGCCCTGTCCGGAAGGAGGTGAATGCCATTGGAGGACAAAAAGCACCGCAGCGTGATCCTGTTCAGCGAGTGGAAAAAAAACCGCTGCGATCCCTGAGCCTGGAGCAGAAAGGCCTCATCCTGGACGCCCTGCTGGATTTTCCGGACGGCCGCCGCCCTGATTTTGAGGACCCGCTGCTGGCCATGGCGTGGGAGTTCATGGAGGGTGGACTGGAGGCCAACGCCAAAAAGTGGGACGAGATCCGGGAGCGTCGGTCAGATTCAGGTCGCAAAGGTGCTGAAAAGCGCTGGAAACAGGGCGGCAAAGAGACCGGTTCAGATAGCAAAATGGCAAATGCCATAACGCCGATGGCAAAAAATAGCTTATATGTTTCTGTATCTGATTCTGTATCTGTTTCTGGTTCTGATTCTGCTTCTGGTTATGGTTCTGTTTCTGATACTGATTTTGTATCGTCGTCCTCATCGTCCGACGATGGCGACCCGGACGACGATGACCAGACGACGACCCACCAGATCGTGAATGAATTTGAATCCTGCATCTGTAAGCTGAGCGCCAACGGAAAGGCAGAGCTGAACGGCTACGCTGAACGGCTGGGGCCGGAGCTGGTGCAGGAGATCCTGTCCAAGTGCATTGACCTGGGGCCCGCAGCTGGGCCTATGTGCGCAGGGCGCTGGCGGAAGCCGAGGCTCAGGGCTGCAAGTCGGTGGAGGAATACCGCCTGACCAACCCCATCGGGGCCGGGCGGAATATGCGAGTGGACCGGATAAGGCCAAGCAGGAACGACATCCTGGCCAACGCGACCCGCCGCAGGCCGCTGATCAAACCAGAGGCGGCTGCGGATGGCCTGGAGCAGAACCTGCGGCGTCTGAAGAAAAAAGAAGCGGCAAAGGAGGGCACGCCCGATGTGCCGGAACCCTGAATACTACCCGACCCCACCGCAGGCGCGGCCCTCCGGCAGCTGCGCAGAAAGGAGAACCGTTTGAACACCGGAAAACAATTTGAAGCGGACTGGAAGAAGTCCATCCCGCCGGATGCCTGGTGCTACCGCCTGAAGGACAGTGCGGCCACCTACGATGGCGGCAACGAGAACCTGAGCTTCTCCGTGGACAACATCTGTGACTTTGAGGTCTACCGCTACCCGCTGCACCATTACTTTGAGCTCAAGACCATCGAGACACCCAGCATCCCGCTGGAAAAGATCCTGGGCAAGTTCGACCGGGATAAGCAGCGGTATCACAAGCTCAAGCACATCACCGACATGGCCGCTGCGGCGTCCTACAAGGGCCAAACGGCCCATGTGGTGATCAACTACCGGGGCAGGGTCAACCGCACCTTTGCCGTGCCTACCAGCGCCGTGCTGGAGTACATGCGCACCCAGACCCGCAAGAGCATCCCTGGCAGTGGGCCGCCCTCAACGGCATCGAGGTGGCGCAGCACCAGCTGCGGGTCCACTGGCGGTATGACGTGGACGGGTTGCTGAAGCAGCTAGAAGGAGGAAACATATGACAATTGGAACCGCAATGCTTGGAGCCTTTCTGCTGCTCTGTTTTACCGGGATGTGCGTAGCCGCCATTTACGGTCTGGTATATCTTCTGGTTGACCATCCTGTCATCTTGTTTTCCATAGCGGCCGCAATCGTTTTTTGCGGGTTACACAGCTATTTTTTACGTTGGAGGAACGCAGCATGATCCAGAGCTGGACACCTGAGAGTGACAACCCGAAGCCGGGGAAGCCGCCGGGGTGCAGACCGTCCGGGCATGGTTCGAGCGCCTGCCAAAGATGCGGGCGCAGATCCGGCAGCAGCAGGGAGCACATCGCCAGCCTGCGCAGTGCTGCCACCACGACCACGTCCAGCACCTCCAGCGCACCCGGACACTCCGGCACCAGCGACAAGGTGGGCACCAACAGCGATTCGGCCATGGATGCAGAATCCAGGCTGGCCGAGCTGAAATGCCAGTATGCCGAGATGCAGAAAGATGCCATTGAAGTGGCCTACATGCTCCACGCTGATCCGGCGTCTGTGAAGCGCAGCAAGTGCATTGTGATGTTTTTATGTTGAGGGGTACAAACAGAAAGACATTGCCCCCCGGAAGTGGGCTATTCAAGCCCTGGTAAAGTTTCACAGGCAATTTCTGATGGGCTGCACCAGCTCGCCGAACTTGTGAGCGAACTGAATCTTAGTTGATTTTGTCCAATTTCTCCAAATCAGCCGCCGCTGCTTTGTAATACCGTCGGTATTTACAGGGTAACAACAAAAAGGTTTATTCTAGTACCATCGGCAATGCCGCAAAGGCAAACCGATGCACGCAGTCTCCGCACCGTGTCCCCGCTGCTTGACCACGCGGCGCGCGGGCTGCTTCTGTGCTTCTGTAGCTCAGTTGGTAGAGCAGAGGATTGAAGTTCCTTGTGCGCTGGTTCGATTCCATCCGGAAGCACCACTTCGCCGCCGACCCCGTAGGCGGTCAGACCCTGACGCATGGGCCGACATCTCCCACCTTTGGCTTGCGTGTAGAGTGGCAGTGCATCCTTAGCTGTCCTCGCAACCTCCGCACGCGTGACGGAGGCCATGGAATCCGCAGGCGGGTTTGATAGGCTTTCCCGCCGGATGTGCGCCAGTAACCCTGCACGGAAACGTGCGGGGATTTTTATGCAGCCGTAGCTCAGACCGGCCAGAGCACCGGAGTTCTAATCCGGAGGGACGGAGGTTCGATGCCTCCCGGCTGCACCGTTGTGCGCCCTATGAGGGGGCCCGCACGATAGCCGGGCATCTGGCGGCGAAAGTTCCGGATGCAGCAGCACCCACCCGTTTGTCTGTCCGACAGGATGAATGCAACCCAGGGTGCTGCTTATTCTTTGATAATCTCCGCCGTCCGCAGGGGCGGCGTTTTCTATGATCCTGACAAGAGAGGTGGTGACGTGCCGCGTGAAGATGGATATAAAAATCTGGTGCCCATGGATCAGCGAAGCGAGGACGAAGCTAGGTCGTTGGGCCAGCAGGGCGGCATCGCTTCCGGAGTGGCACGCCGCCGCA
>VOFC01002262.1_pt1 | contig 14074 bp, 14 predicted proteins | sample 5384161 | NCBI WGS metagenome assembly VOFC01 (sample SAMN12384722, study PRJNA508395) | human gut metagenome | isolation source: healthy gut B | host: Homo sapiens | reverse complement strand
ATGGCCATGATGCCCTCCATACAGAAGGACTCCACCGTGGTCAGGGTAGCTTCACGCGTGGCAAAGCGCTGGAATACGCTCTGATAAAAGTGCAGCTTGAACTTGGTGTAGACTTCCTGAAACACTTCTTCCAGCAAGATGAACGCCCTCCGACAAATTAACTTTTCTTTTTAGTATATCACGTTTTTGGAGGAAAAAATAACGCTTGTCGCAAAATTTTCAGCGAACAACTTTTTTGCCGTGTTTTGCCCGTCCGGGCACCCGGATGACGCTCAACACGATAAGCTCCAGGAAAATGGCGACGCCCAACAGCACCAGAGAGCTGAACAGATTGGCCCGGCTGCCCAGTACGGCCTGTGCCAGGCCGGTGAGGACATAACACACCGCCGAGCAGGACACCGCCGTGATGGCATAGGGCAGCTGGGTGGACAACGTGGTTCACATGGCTGCAGTGGGCACCAGCCGAGGCCATGATGGTGGTGTCGGAGATGGGGGAGCAGTGGTCGCCGCACACGGCGCCGGACAGGCAGGCCGCGATGGAGATGACCAGCATTTCTCCTTCCGGGAATGCGTGGCACACGATGGGGATGAGGATGGAGAACGTGCCCCAGGAAGTGCCGGTGGCAAAGGCCAGGAAGACGGCTACCACAAAGATGATCACCGGCAGCAGATACTGCAGCGCCGCGGCTGAGCCGCTCAGCAGATTGGCCACATAATACTTGGCTCCCAGCAGGCCGGTCATGCCGGACAGGGTCCAGGCCAGGGTCAGGATGAGCATGGGGCTGACCATGGCCTTGAAGCCCTCCGGGATGCAGGCCGCAAAGTCCTGGAAGGTCATGACTTCCCGCACGCGGTAGAACACGAAGGTAAAGAGCAGCGCAATGCTGCTGCCCATGACAAGGCCCATGGAAGCGTTGCAGTCCGCAAAGGCGGTAATGAAATCGGTCCCTCAAAGAAGCCGCCGGTGTACACCATGCCGAAGATGCAGGCCACAATGAGGACGATGACCGGGGCCACCAGGTCGATGACATGGCCCTTGGTGTCGGTGCCGTCGTCCACATCGTCGCCGTAGGGGCGGTCCTCGGTGGTGAACAGGTCGCCGTTCATCGCGTTGGTCTCATGGAGCTTCATGGAGCCGAAGTCCGTGCCGGTAAAGATGAGGAACAGGCTCATGACCATGGTGAGGATGGCGTAATAGTTATACGGGATGGTGCGCAGGAACATGGTGAAGCCGTTGATGCCAGACCCCTCGGGCACGCTGGAGGTAACCGCCGCAGCCCAGCTGGACACCGGCGCAATGATGCAGATGGGGGCCGCCGTGGCGTCGATGAGGTAGGCCAGCTTGGCGCGGGAGACTTTCTGACGGTCGGTGACCGGGCGCATGACCGAACCGACGGTCAGGCAGTTGAAATAGTCGTCCACAAAGATCATCACACCCAGCAGCAGGGTGGCAAACTGTGCGCCCGCCCGGGTGTGGATGTGCTTCGATGCCCAGCGGCCAAAGGCGGCCGAGCCGCCGGCCTTGTTCATCAGGGCCACCAGGATGCCCAGCATGACCAGGAACACCAGGATGCCCACATTGCTGCTGTCGGACAGTTTGGCGATCATGCCGCCCTCTTCGTGGAAGAAGAGGGTATTCAGGGCCAGTTCCAGGTTTCCGTTGGCATACAGCAGTGCGCCCGAGGCAATGCCCACCAGCAGGGAAGTGTAGACCTCCTTGGTGTTCAGGGCCAGCACGATGGCAACCACCGGAGGCAGCAGGGAGAGTAAGCCGTGCTGTACACGGCGCAGGTGTAAGTAGACGGGTCGGCGATCTTGCCGGGTGGCAGACGTGCACCACAACAGCAGGGCAAACACGAACAGTGCCGCCGACCCAGGACAGATTCTTCTTTTTCATGAAAATGATTCCTCTTGCGTTTCAGATTCGTTCAGGTTTGTTTTGGGGTGCGGCGGGCAGACTATCCCCCAGAAAAGAAGAGAGGGGGTTTGCCGCGCCGGATTATAAAAGCGTTGTATTTTGAACTGTTCCGCGCCAGTGTGCAGGCCGCCCAGCCTGTTGGGAGGACGCAGCAGAAAGCCCAGCAGCAGGCCCCGGAACAGCCGCCGCCGCTGGCCGAGGACGGATGAAGAATAGTTTTCGTCCGCCGCTGCGGCTGGAACCGGAAGAACTCCCTCCGTCAAAGTCGGAATTATTGGAACAACCGAAAAAGATTAGCCCTTTTTTCTTCTTTAATTCTTTTTGCCTCGGCCTTGGCCGCAAACTTGGCGTTGTTGATGACAAAGCGCTCGTGGGTGCCGCCGCCCACGGGGCCTTTCTCGTCGTGGAGCGAGACCTTGAACACCAGCTTGCGGCCTTCCACAGCCACCAGCTCGCTCTCGCAGGTCACAGTCATGCCCACGGGGGTGGGAGCCGTGTGCTCCAGCTCCAGCTTCGTGCCTACGGTGCCGTCGCCCTCGGCCAGAGCCGGGGCCACGCTCATCCAACAGGTCTTTTCGGCCAGGGCCACCAGAGCCGGGGTGGCAAACACGTCCAGCGTGCCGCTGCCCATGGTTTTTGCGGTGTTTTCGTTGGTCACAGCCACGGACTGCTCGCCGTGGATCCCAGTTTCAGAGTCATAAAAATTCTCCTTTTCTTTTTGTGTAAGATGTCGAAACGACATGGATTTACGAACCAACAGTAGAAGATACCACATTTTGCGCCGCTGTGCACCTGTTTTGGAGATTTTTCCGCCAAAACACTTTCCTTTTGGATCGAACGAGCCCATAATAAAGGCAAAAAAGGCGGTGGAGCAGATGAGTGAGTTCTGGATGTCGTATGAAATGATCGCCCGGCGGTATGGCCCGGGGTATCAGGGCTATCCGCTGTTCGGGGCGGTCCACCTCATTGGCAGCAGTTGCAGTCTGCATCCATCCTGCTGACAGCCCGCTGGTACCGCCGCAGCCTGGAACACACCCGGCGGCGCATCCTGTGGGGCGTTACGGTTTTGCTGTTGGCAGATGAAGCCGTCGCTGGTCATTGCCATGCTGGCCACCGGGCAGTGGAACTGGAGCTACCTGCCTCTCCACCTGTGCAGCATCCATATTTTCCTCTGCACAACCTGCACCCCTGACCGACCGAAAGGACTGGTGCAAAGAGGAGCTCTACGCCCTCTGCGCACCGGGGGCCGCACTGGCATTGCTGCTGCTCCTGCCCCGGTTGGCTGGGGACAAAGGCGTGGAGCCTCATCAACCTGCATTCTGTTCACCCTCCATGGGCTGTTGGTGCTCTACCCTGTGCTGCTGGTGGCGGGCGGATACCGCCCCAGCGTGCGCCGGGTGCAGGTGCTGGCCTCGGCTCGGCCCTGCCCATCTATTTTCTAAATAACAAACCCCTGCACACCAACTTTTACTTTTTGAACAACCCCTATGGCAACGTCATCACCAGCACCTTTACCGCGTGGTTCGGCGAAAAATTCTACATTCTGGGCTTTCTGCCCGCCATCGCGCTGGCCCTTGTGCTGATGTACGCCCCTTCCGGCGCGGGAAAAGATCTGACCCCCTGGCAGATATCCTGCTGCTGCACGGGGTTTCTGCCCTTTTGTTTTTTGCCCGTCTACGATGACTTTGTGCGCAGCATTTCTGCAGCAATTTAGGGCAGATGGAAATTCTTCGAAAAATAACGACAGGGTACTGTGCCAAGTGGTATCATGAACACATGAACAGACATTCGCTTTCATCCCAGAAAGAACGCCCCTGTACGAAGCTGGACATGCCGGATGCCGACCTGTTCCTGTTCCGGGTGTTCGGCGACTCCACCCGCATCAAGATCCTGTATGCACTGCACGACAACGAGCTGTGCGTGCAGGACATTGCCAAACGCCGTGCAGCTGAGCCAGTCGGCGGTGAGCCATCAGCTGCGGGTGCTCAAGGATTCCAAGCTCGTGCGGTTCCGGCGCGAGGGCAAAACCGTTTACTACGCACTGGACGATGACCATGTGCGCAGCATCCTCTCCATGGGGATGGATCATATCGAAGAATAACGAAAGGCTGGTATTACTTGGTATGAAGAAGAGAGACCTACAAGATCGAAGTGGACTGCGCAAACTGCGCTCAGAAGATGGAAGACGCTGCCAACACCGTTGCAGGCGTGGCAAGTGCTACCGTCAGCTTTATGACCCAGAAGATGAAGGTGGAGTTCTCTGAAGGTGCGAGGGCCGCCTGACCCCGGCAGGTTGCTGCACACGATCAACAGCCTCGCCCTCTCCGTCACCTGCGGTGACACAAGATGAACCCTTTGTCGCTACACCATGGTGAATGTTCTGGCCGCCTGCAAGAAGGTGGAGGACGACTGCGAGATCTTTGATATCTGGCAAATCCAAAGGATTTGACTGAGAGGGCGAGCCCGCTAAAGAAAAAAGCATCTGCAGCAAGAATTCGTAGATTTTCTGAGAGCTCAAACGAATGTGCAGATGCTTTTTACTTTGTGTGCGATTGTGTTGTGCAATAACTTTTTCTGTTGAAAAATCAGACAGTTTTCAACAGTTTCCACTCAGTTTTCAACACCGTTTGCGGAAAAAACGTAAAATAAACGTGGAAAAGCGCTTTTACGCCTGAAAAACTGTGTGGAAAACACGGGTAAAACCGTGGAATATCCATTTTTATGGGGAAAAGTTGTTGAAATCCCCGCCCGCCGCAGCGTGATGCGGCCCATGGATCCCGCAAAAAGGAGAGTTTTGTATGAACAAAAAGCAGAAAAAGAACCTGCAGCGCATCATCATTGCGCTGATTTTGCTGCTCATCCTCAAGCTTTTGCCCCAGTTCCCCACGCCGGTGGAGCTGGTACTGTACTGCATCCCGTATCTGGTGGTCGGCTGGGATGTGCTGCGCAAGGCACTGCTTGGCATCAAGAACCGTCAGCCCTTTGACGAGTGCTTCCTGATGGCCGTTGCCACTGTGGGTGCATTTGCACTGGGCGACTACGTGGAGGGCTGTGCCGTTATCATCTTCTACCAGATCGGCGAGCTGTTCCAGAGCGTGGCCGTGGGCAAGAGCCGGCAGAGTATTTCCAGCTTAATGGACATCCGCCCGGACTACGCCAACATTGAGGGCGAGGACGGCAAGTTGGAGCAGGTGGACCCGGACGATGTGGAGATCGGCACCGTGATCGTGGTCCAGCCCGGTGAGCGCGTGCCCATCGACGGCGTGATCGTGGAGGGCGCTTCTGCCCTGAACACCGCCGCCCTGACCGGCGAGAGCCTGCCCCGCGATGTGCAGACCGGCGATGAGGTCATCAGCGGCTGCGTGAACATGACCGGCCTGCTGAAGGTAAAGACCACCAAGGAATTCGGCGAATCCACCGTTTCTAAAATTCTCGATCTGGTGGAAAATTCCAGCATGAAGAAGGCCCGCGCCGAGAACTTCATCACCCGGTTTGCCCGCGTGTACACCCCCGCCGTGTGCTATGGCGCACTGGCTCTGGCCTTTATCCCGCCCATCGTGCTGCTGCTCATGGGCCAGCCCGCCCGCTTTGGCGACTGGGTCTACCGTGCCCTGACCTTCCTGGTCATCAGCTGCCCCTGCGCACTGGTCATCAGCATTCCCCTGAGCTTCTTCGGCGGCATCGGCGGTGCATCTGCCTGCGGCATTCTGGTCAAGGGTTCCACCTATCTGGAAGAGCTGGCCCGCACCGGCATCGTTGTGTTCGACAAGACCGGCACCCTGACCCAGGGCACCTTTAAGGTGACCGGCATCCACCCCGCAGAGGGCACCAGCGAGGAGCAGCTGGTGGAAGCTGCCGCGCTGGCCGAGAGCTGGTCCAAGCACCCCATCTCCCTCAGCATCAAGGCCGCTTACGGCAGGGAGATCGATCCGAACCGTGTCACCGATGTGCAGGAGCTTGGCGGCCACGGCGTGACCGCCAAGGTGGACGGCAGGACCGTTGCTGCCGGCAACGCCCGCCTGATGGAAAAGCTGGGCCTGAAGGCTCCCGCCGTCAGCGAGACCGGCACCATCGTGCATGTGGCCATCGAGGGCATGTACGCCGGTTATCTTCTGATCGCCGATGTGGTAAAGCCCCACAGCGCACAGGCCATCCGGGGCCTGAAGGATGCCGGTGTGCGCAAGACCGTGATGCTGACCGGCGATGCCGAGCCGGTTGCAAAGGCCGTTTCCGCAGAGCTTGGGCTGGATGAATACCATGCGGGCCTGCTGCCGGGCGACAAGGTAGACCAGATCGAAACGCTGCTCGCCGCAAAGCGGCCCAAAGAGAACCTTGCCTTTGTGGGCGACGGCATCAACGATGCCCCGGTGCTGTCCCGTGCCGATGTGGGCATTGCAATGGGCGCTCTTGGCTCTGACGCTGCCATTGAGGCCGCTGACGTGGTGCTGATGGACGACGACCCCGCCAAGATCGCACGCAGCACCACGGATAAGTTTATTGTGGAGAGCTTTGGCACCATTGCAGCCTACGGCGGCAACGCAGCCATGATGCACTACCACGCCACCCCGGAGGACCACGCAAAGCTCCAGCGCAAGGGCTTTTTGCTGGTGGACAGCGGTGCCACTTACATGGACGGCACCACCGACATCACCCGCACCTACCCGCTGGGTGAGCTGACCGAGGACGAGCGCAAGTTCTACACCTGGACCCTGCAGTGCCACATCGACATCGCCAAGGCGGTCTGGCTGGACTACTGCGACTGCCATATGATCGACACCATCGCCCGTGAACCGCTGTGGCAGCACCTGATCAACTACCGCTGCGGCACCGGCCACAGCGTCAGCTTTGTGGGCAACGTCCACGAAGGCCCCCACGCCCTGAACGGCCGCAACACCACCCTGATGCGCCCGGGCATGATCGTGACCGACGAGCCCGGCGTGTACGAGACCGATCTGGTGGGCATCCGCATCGAGAACGAGCTGGTGTGCGTGCACAAGGCCGACAACCAGTACGGCACCTTCCTGGGCTTTGAGCCGATCATGTTCGTGCCCATCGCCACTTCTCCCATCGTGCCCGGTGTGCTGACCAAGGACGAGCTGGACTGGCTGAACAACTACCACCGTCAGGTGTTCGAGAAGCTGGCACCCCGCCTGAACGACGAGGAGCGCGAGTGGCTGGCCAAGAAGTGCGCCGCCATCGGCTGCTGAGCACCCGGCCGCTGAACATCGCATAAAAAAGCGGGAAGCCGCGCCGGAGCGTGCAAGCTCCTGCGGCTTCCCGTTTGTTGTTTTTGCTTATTCTTTGGGGTCGCTGTCGTGCCGGGCCTTCCGCTCGGCACTGCGTTCCTGCGCCGTTTCCCGCAGCTCCTCCCGCATGCCGTTCCAGCGCTCGCGCGCTTCGGCGGTGCGGGTCTGCACGTCCTCGCGGGCATCCTTCCAGTAGGCCTTGGCCTCGTCGATGACCTCCTTGAAGGGGCCGGAAGGGTAAGTGCTCTCCGCAATATCCACCAGGAACTTGTACAGCTGCGGGCGCACCTGCTCGTAGATGCCAAGCCGGGTGTACAGCTCGGTGTAGTAGTGGAACACCTGGATCTTGTTCTGCACCAGAGAGGCGGCGTTGATCTGGGTGTGGCAGATACTCTGGGGGTTCTGGACATAGTAGTACCCTGCCTCCGGGATGGACACCAGCACGTTGGCGTACTCCAGGTACTGCATATTGAACACCAGGTCCTCGGCCCACCGCACCTCGCTGGTAAACTGGATCTGGTGGTCCACCAGCAGGTCCCGGCGGTACAGCTTGTTCCACAGCACCCCGTAAAAATAAGAGGCAGGCTTGTCCATCAGATGCCGGGCAAACTCGTCCTGGGTGATAGACCCCGGCAGGCAGAAAGCCGTACTCCCCGTACTTCCGGGGGGCCGGGCCACGGTCATGACCCCCAGCTCGTCCTGGAGCTTGTCCAGCACCTGTTCCGGCTTGCTGGCCCCGGCGGGGATGACCATCTTGTAAGGCGCAATGACCAGATCGGCGTTGTTCTCCTCGGCGGCGGCGACCAGATGCTCGGTGAAGTCCGGGTCGATATAGTCGTCGCTGTCCACGAACTGCACATACTTGCCGCTGGCCAGCTTCAGGCCCAGGTTCCGGGTGTCCGAGACGCCGGAGTTGGCCTTGTCCACCAGAATGATGCGCTCGTCCTTTGCGCGGAACTCTTCGCACACGGGCAGGCTCTGATCCTTGGAGCCATCGTTCAGCACGATGACCTCGATGTTCTGCCAGCTCTGGGCGCAGATGCTCTCCAGACAGCGGGCGATGTGGTTCTGGGCGTTGTACACGGGCAGGATGATGCTGACAAGCGGCTGTGACATGGCGGCGTCTCCTTTGTTGTTTTTTGATTACTATACCCCCACCGCGCAAAATGCAAGGGCGGGTTTGAAGAGGAGGGATCCTGTGATCTTTCACATTGCGGTGTGCAGCCCGGACGCGGGCCTGCGCAGCGGGCTGGAACGCCAGTGCATGCATGGAATTTTGCCCGGCGAGCGGACGCCTGCATCGTGGAACACCTGCCGGACACCGACGCCCTGCTGCGGAAGGACGGGGAGGGCGTGCGGTACGACCTGTACCTGCTGGAGCTTTCCGGCTCGGCTGCGCCGGTGGGGCTGGCGGCTGCCGGGGAGCTGCGCCGCCGGGGCCGCAGGGCTCCGCTGGCCTTTGCGGCCCGCACACCGGCCCACGCCTACAGTGCTTTCCGGGTGGATGCCATGCAGTATCTGCTTCTGCCGGTGCACCAGCAGGAGCTTTCGGCCCTGCTTGCCCGCGCCACAGAGCCGGAGTACGGCCCGGAAATGACCGTTGTCACCGCCGAAGGCCTGCGGGCGCTGGCCTATGCGCAGATCGAATATCTGGAGTGCACCCACCACATCGTGCACTTCCACCTCACCAGCGGGGAGGACGTGCCCACCCTGTCGCTGCGGGTGCCGTTTTCTGCGGTGGCACAGCCTCTGCTGGCGGATGGACGCTTTTTGCAGCCCCACCGCTCCTATGTGGTCAATCTGGCCGAGGCGGACCTGCTTTCTGCCGGGGAGCTGCGCATGCGCAGCGGGGCCCGCATCTCCATCCCCCGCGGGCGGGAGGGTGCCGTGCGGGACGCCTTCCAGCAATGGGTGCAGCAGCAGAAATACAGCCTGAAATAACAGCACGCCGGTGCTCCCACAGCGGGAACACCGGCGTGTTTTTGCGGAAAAATTTCTCAGATCTTTGTCCAGTCCAGTGCAGTCCAGTCCGGCAGGAACTGGTCGCACACCTGCGCCATGGCAGGGGCGTCGGCGGCACTGGCGGCGTCCTGCACGCCCAGCACGGTGAACCCGGCCTTGTGGGCGGTGGCGGCGGCGTATACGGCATCCTCGCACACGGCGCAGGCGGCGGGGTCTGCACCGCCCAGACGGCTCATGCACTCAAAGAACACCTCCGGGTGGCTTTTGTGCAGCACGCCCTGCGCTTCCACGATGAAGGAGAAATACTGCGCGATGCCCAGCCGGGTAAGCACGGTGCGGCACTGTTCGGCCCAGGTGTTGGAGCAGATGCACATGCGTGCGCCCTCGGCCTGCAGCTTTGCCAGCAGGGTGCGCACACCGGGCTTCAGGTCCACCGTTTCGTACAGCTGGGCGATCACGTCCCGCATCACGTCGTAATATTCCGCCTCGGTCAGGGGCAGGCCGTATTCTCGGATGAGGTAGCGGGCACCGTCGGCCATGCCCATGGTCAGCAGCACGTCGTTCAGGTCTGCTTTGGGCGTGCGGCCATAGCGCTGCAGCAGCGCCAGCGGGGCACCCCGCCACACCACGGTCATGCTGTCGGTGAGGGTGCCGTCCATATCAAAGATCCATTGCTTGCAGCGCATGGGGCAAAGTTCCTCCTTCAAGATGATTCCTGCCCAGTATACCACGGATCTTAGCCGTATAAAAGCCGTGAGGAACCAAAAAACGGGGAGAAATTTTCCGGAAAATATGGTATAATTTCAGCAAAGACAGACAGGGAGGCAGGCAGTATGGAAAACCAAACCACTCCGTGCAAAGCGCTGGTGCTGGCCGGCGGCGGAGCACGCGGCAGCTATCAGGTGGGCGTGTGGAAGGCCCTGGCCGAGCTGGGCTGGAAGCCGGACATCATCACCGGCACCAGCGTGGGCTGCCTGAACGGGGCGCTGTTCGTGCTGGACCTGTATGAGGTGGCGCGGGATATGTGGCTGACCATCCGCAGCAAGGATGTGATGGAGCTGCCCGAAGAAAACGCCGACCTGTCGGCGCTGCACACGCCTTTTGCGCAGCGTGGTGAAGGCCGGGCGGCATGGATGTCTCGCCGCTGGAAGAGATCGTGGAGCGGGTGCTGGACGAGGACGCGCTCCGTGCTTCCAACATCCGGCTGGGTCTGGTCACGGTGGAGCAGCGGGGCCTCAAGGCCCGGGAGCTGGCGCTGGACGACATCCCCACGGCAAAGTCAAGGACTACCTGCTGGCCTCCGCCGCCTGCTTCCCCGCCCTGCGGGCCCACATCATTGACGGCGTCTCTTACCTGGATGGCGGCTACCGGGACAACATGCCCACGGCGCTGGCCCAGAAGATGGGGGCCGACGAGCTGGTCTGCGTGGACCTGGAGGGCGTGGGCATCACCCGCCCCAACCGCACGGGCCTGCCCACCACCCTCATCAAGAGCTATTGGGAGCTGGGCGATATCCTCCACTTTGACCCCGACACGGCCCGGCGGAACATGGAGCTGGGCTACTACGATACCCGCCGGGCCATGGGCTACCTGCGGGGCTGCGCCTACGCCGTCTCCTGTGACGCGCGGAGCTGCCAGGACGCGGCGGCCTTTGCGTGGCAGTTCGGCCAGCAGCAGAAGTCCGTGCGGGAAAAATATCCCGTTACCCTGACGGCAGACCTCGGCCCTGCGTCTGGCCAACCTCAAGGACGCGGAGCTGGCCCCGCTGGAAGCCGCCGCCGAGGATGTGGGCGTGGACCCCACACAGTTCTATACCACGGACGACACTGGGGCAAGGCGTTTCTGGAAAAATGCGAAAAAGACCGCATTGAGAGCTTTGCCCCGCTGTTTGAGGGCAGCGGCCGCGCGGACGCGGGCCGCCCGCCCGGCCGCGTTATTGCCCAACACGTTCTTACAGGCACTGGTGTATCGTGTGCTGACGGGCCCGGTGCTGCCGGAGGTGATCGAAAATGAAAGTTTAAAGGGGGAGCTTCTGCCTCCCCGGGCTGGTGCTGGGGCAGGTGAGCCGGTTGGAGCACCATGTGGAGACCTTCAGCCACGGGCCTTTCAACCCGGAGCGGGAACTGCGGCTGCTGGACGAGGCCATCCACACGGCCCAGACCGAGCTGGATTCCATGGCCGAGCGCTCGGCACCCACCGAGCAGGCCATCTTCCTGTTTCAGAGCATGATGCTGGAAGACGAGGGCATGATGAATGAAGTCCGTTTTCAGATCAAGGCGGGCGTGGGCCGCCGCCGCGATGGATAAGGTGGGCCAGCCGTTATGCCGACCGGCTGGCCAATATGAAAGACAACGCCTACATGCAGCTGCGGGCGTGGATATCCTGGACGCCACCAGCCGCGTGGTCAATATTCTGGGCAACCGTCCCCGGGTCTGGATGGCGCTGGATCACCCGGTGATCCTGGCGGCAGATGTCCTCATGCCCACCGACCTGTTCAGTGTGCCCTCCGGCATGATCCTGGGACTCATCACCTCCGAGGGCAGCGGCCAGAGCCATGCCGCCATCATTGCCCGGGCCATGAATATCCCCGGCATCGTGCAGGTGGGCAAGGGGTTTCTGGACGACTGTGATGGTCGTGCCGTGATCCTGGACGCCACCAAGGGGGAGTGCATCCTGGACCCGGATGCCGCCGCCCGCCAGCAGGCGGTGACCCGCATCTGTGAGCTGCAGCGGGAGAACGAGGAGCTGAGCGCGCTCCGCGCCCTGCCCAACCGCACCCGGGATGGTGCCGCCTTTGAGCTGCTGGCCAACTGCTTCGGCCCGGAGGACATCGACACGGCCATGCAGTCTGGTGCCTGCGGCGTAGGTCTGCTGCGCAGCAGCTACATGATGCTGCCCGGCCGCATTCTGGACGAGCAGGAGCAGTATTTCTTCTACACTTCCTGCCTGGCCGCAGCCAATGGCTGCCTGGTGACGGTGCGCACCTTTGATTTTGGTGCCGACCGCACCATGGCGGACGCCTACCAGGGCCTGCAGTCCTCCAAGCTGGGCCTGCGCGGCATCCGCAACAGCCTGCGCAACCCCCGCCAGTTTGAAACGCAGATCTGCGCCCTCATGCGGGCGGCGGCCCGGGGCCCGCTGCGGGTCATGTTCCCCATGGTGACGGACGTGGAAGACTGGGACGCCGCCATGGAGGTGGTGGAGCGGTGCCGCCAGCGCCTGCGGGAACGGGGCGTCTCGTTCAATGAGGATACCTCGTTCGGCGTCATGCTCAGTGTGCCCTCGGCCTGCCTGACGGCGGAAGAATTTGTGGCCCATGGCTGCGGCTTCTTCGTCATCGGCACCAACGACCTGACCCAGTATACCCACGCGGTGGACCGGGAGCTGGCTCCGGCGGAGCACTACTACCGCCCGGCCAGCAAAGCCATGAAAAAAGCTCATCCGGATGGTGATGGACGCCGCCAAACAGGGCAATGTCCCGGTGACGATCTGCGGCCTTGCCGTGGGCAACCCGGCCAACGCCACCCAGTACCTGCAGCTGGGCCTGCGGAGCTTTCCATGAGCCCACAGAACCTGCTGGAGGCCAAAAAAGCCCTGCTGGAGGCCGACGCCCTCCCGGCGGAGGAAGAATTGAATAACAAAAAAGAAACCGCCCGGTCGAGCAAAATTACTCGGCTGGGCGGTTTTGCGTCGGATGGCTTACCCAGGTTCCCCGTCAGGGTCATTACCGAAGCAAGCACGGCCAGCGGGGCGGTCTCGCACCGCAGGATGCGGGGGCCAAGGCCCACCGTTCTGGCACCGGCCTTTGCGGCCATTTCGGCTTCCTCGGCGGCAAAGCCGCCCTCGGCACCAGTCACGATGGCAATTTTCAGCTTTTTGCCGTCAGCGGGCTTGGCCTCCGCCAGCAGCTGGCGGAGAGGCTCGCCGCCGCACTCATAGCAGAAGAGCACGAGGTCGTACCCGGCAAGGCTGCGGCAGACCGCCCCGAAATTGGGCAGGGGCAGAGCCACATCCGGCAGCACGCCCCGGCCGCACTGCTTGGCGGCCTCAAAGGCGATGCGGTTGTAGCGCTCGTTTTTCTGCTCCTCTTTTTTTGGGGGCGGCCACGCAGTAGCGGCTGAAGAACGGGATAAAGTGGGTGCAGCCCAGCTCCACGCCGTGTTTGATGATCTGTTCCAGTTTGTCCTGCTTGGGGTAGCCCGCCAGCAGGGTGATTTCCACACTTGGTTCGGCGGCGCTGGGGTAGCCCGGTTCCACGCGGAACTCCACGCACTCGTCCCCGAACCCGGTGATGGTGGCGGTGTACTCCACAGCGTTGCCGTCACATAAAATGACAGTATCGCCCTGTTTTGCCCGCATCACCCGGGCCAGGTGGTGGGCGTCGGAGCCGCGCAGCACAGCCGCGCCGTCGGCGATCTCGGTGGTAAAGTAACGATGAGGCATTTTATAAACTCCCGTTGATTTGTTTTGCAGCCATTCGCAGTCAGCAGAGCTGACCCGTTATGCCAAGGGCTCCCCTGATCGGAAAGACTCCCCCGGCCGGGGGAGGTGGCACGGAAGTGCCGAAAGGGGAGCGCCTGAGAGGTTTTACTTCTTACAAATGATGCACTCCCAGCCGCGTTTCTCTTTTACTTCCTGCACGGCGAGGCCGGCGGCTTTCAGGGCGGCCAGCACCTCGTCTTTGCGGCTGTCAATGATGCCGCTGGCAATGAAGACGCCGTTGTCGGCCATCAGGCCGGGCACGGCGGGGGCCAGGGACATGATGGCGTTTGCCACGATGTTGGCGGTGATGATGTCATATTTGCCGCTGGCCTTGTCGGAGAGGTCGCCCACCAGAACGGTGAGCTTGTCGGCCACGCCGTTGAGGGCGGCGTTCTCCCCGGCGGTACGGACGGCGATTGGGTCGATGTCCACGCCCTCGGCGCTGGCAGCGCCCAGTTTCAGGGCG